>Ga0080006_1174493_pt1 | contig 11496 bp, 16 predicted proteins | sample RS3BMetagenome_FD_69209 | JGI IMG/M metagenome (GOLD analysis project Ga0080006, IMG submission 69209) | Ferric oxide microbial mat and aquatic microbial communities from Rainbow Spring, Yellowstone National Park, USA - RS3B (SPADES... ...
GGCAGTTGCGAACGATTCACCACTACATCAGCTTGGGCGTGTTGCCGTGGGTGTGGGAATTTCCGGGAAACGATTTCGAGGATGAAACCAAGCCTGTCATTACGCGGATTTCCATCACCCCCGCGAAAGGCTGAGCGGTTATCGGGCCATAGGGGCGTTTTTCCTCTTCGGCGGGTCTAGAGTCTCGCCACGCACATATGCGTACTCGGACAGGAATTTTTTTTCTGACCAACTGGGATGTGACCGCACAGCATGGCCTTGCCTGTAGGCCAACCCCGCGTCGGAGCTGGCCCAAACCATAAACATGGGGTCGGGGGAATCCGTCAGGGGCAGCCTGTCAAGGAAGAAGGACACAATCTGGTTTTGCCCCAAGGGTGTGGTCAGCTTGATTTCCAGCCGTCCTTTCGTAACCGTGGGCACAAAAGGAACCGGCGGACTGGCGTGTACATGCGTAGGGTCAAATTCAAACGTGGCGGGGGCGGATTCAACGGTGATAGCGACATCTTTCGCCGGGCCACGGCCCGCGTTTTCGATGGTGGCTATCACTCCCGTTGCGTCGGACATGACGTTTTCCGACGACCGGAAAACAAGCTGGGACTTTTTGCGGGATTCGAAATATTCTGCCGTCAGCATGCTCGCAAACGGGCTGACGGCGGCACTGACCAAAGCAGCCAGTAACGCGACGGCCAAGGGGCTATGCCAGCGGCTTTCTTGTTCGTCTTTATCTGCCTTTTCAGCCGCCGGAGGTGTAGCGGGTGGGCTTGGTAGATTTTTCCCTTGGCGGCGTCGGCTCACGGCGGTTCTCCCTAGGAAACTGGACATTTGCTACATAATACCTTCGCCAGTCGGGTGTGAGTATTGGCATCCGTCCGCTGTGAAAAGGCAGTTGCCGGGGCCGTCCGGAAAATCGGCCCGCTTCGCGGGTCGGCTAGGCAAAGCTGAGGTTGCATTGCATGCAACCAAGCATGCAAGCCGGGCAAAGCCCGGCACTTTCGCCCTTCTCTCCGAAACCCCGGCCATCTCCGAGAAGGGCGAAAGGAAGCGGCATTCAGGAAGGGGTATAGAATGCCCGTATAGACGTTGCGGCGGCAGGAATTAGGGGGAACGCCTCCCACATCGCTTTCACCTCTCTAAGGGCCATTTGCGTGGCCTTACGATATTATCGTCGGTGTATCCGCCCGGTGCCCTTTCTCGATTGCGAGGAATTCTAGGTGTCCCTAGCTAGATTTGGCTCTCAGGCTTTGGCAATGGATTTCCACGCCATTTCATGGCGGGAGTTCGCCCTGAAACGTTTCCATCCTCGTGACATCATCATATATAATATCAAATGGCAACATGTGGATGCGTCCAGTTTGGGTTGGTCAGACCCTTCAAACTGGTCAAATACTCATGTGCCTCCGACTGGGGCTGACATTCATTTCGGCCATGCGGATTCGCTTCCTCGCCCCCGCAAAAGCCTATCAGACCACGCTTCCACCACCCAACAGTTTGCTTACAATGAATCAAGATATACTTATGTATTTACTTATTACACGAATAGTTTAAATTTTTTGTATCTTCATAAACATATTATCGGATGGTTTGTGTCAGTTCCCGAAGAAGCCGGGCAAGAGAATACGGGTGCCCAATACGAGGAGCTGATACGTTCCGCCGCAACCCGCACCCACGCCCTTCGTCAGCAATTAGCGGCTGAGCTTGCTCCGGCCATCAATGCACGCATTCGCCAGCCAGATATGCCGCACGATACGCTTGAGCAGAAAAAGATGCTGGCGGCATGGGTCAACGACCAGTTGGAGCCGCTGGGCCTTGCCGTCCAGTGCCCGAACACCGGCTTACCCGCAAAGCTTCGAGGTATCACTGGTAATTGGCCGGGAGGAACGGGGGCGTTTTGCTTCGAAATTTATGAGGACAGCAAGCGGCGAAAATCCGCTTCCTCAATGACTCTGCCGGTATTGAAGTTGATGGACGCCAGCCCAGAAACGCAAATGGAAACCGTGTGGCAGAAAAGAGTTGGGCCTAAAGCAAGTCGTCGCGGCCACGAAATCGAATAGCCCACTGTAGGGACATTTTCACACAGTCTATTGATTTTTATCCGTCTAACGACCACACTGGTCGTTAGACGGTTTGCGATTTGTCTCCCCCTCACAGCTCCAATCGCCGCCCGTCATTCGTGGTGCCGCTTACCAGACCTCGTGCGGCGGGGGCGTTTCTTCGTCCGCATATCGGTAAACGTCGCCGCTGGCCGCTTTCACGGAGCAATGCCATGGCGTCCGCTTCTCACGGTTTCCACTTCGCCGCCCATAAGGCGGCAGAAATGGTGTCGAAAGGCCACCTCGGCGGCTCGGTCGTCGCCGGTACGGCGGGCATCATTGCCGCCGTTGGTGCCCCCGTCATCGCCCCGGCCGCCGCCACCGCTATCGCAACTTGTGCGGTGGGACTCGGCCTTTATGCCGGAATCTGCAAGCTCGGCGAGTGGGTGAACAAGTAATAGCCCCCCCTCCTGCTCTGGCTTGGTGCCGGGGCAGTGTTTTCCCGGCCCCGAACCCAATGAGGTGAATTCATGTTCGAGGCATTTTTCGCATCACTCGTGGAAGTGGTGCTCCAAGCCGTTGTGGACGCCGTTACGACGAAGCGTTGACCCGTCACTTTTTTTGCCAGCCCGGCCACGCCAGCAACGCGGTCGGGCTCGGTTTTTATCTCCCCTTTTTCGCATCGGAGGTTTCGCGTGTTTCCCATCATCCCGGTAGCGTGCTGGCTCGTTGGCCTCTGCGGAGGCGGCGGGCTGGCTTGGTATTACAGCCTGACGACGGCACAGAAGGCGGAAGCCGACCGGATTTCCGCCAAATACGCCCGCGATTTGTACCAGCTCGCGGTTGAACAGCTCTCCCCTGCACAGACCATCCATGTTCGTGACATGACGCGGAATCACTTCCGCAACGTGGGGTGATTCCCAGCCGCCGCTAGTCGCGGCGGCTTTTTTTACCTCATCACCGTTCCGTCTTTCCCGTGGTTTGTAATGCGGCACTGCCGCCAAGGAGTGGAAATGCCAGTCGGCGAAATGACAGAAAGCGAGATTTTATCGGTTGCCATGGATTCGATTGACCCGTTCGCCGGTCAGAGCAGGGAATGTTTCGATTTGCCGGAGCTGAAAGCCCTTATGGAGAACATCAGGGCCAATGGTTTGCTCCAGCCCGGCGTTGCTTGGTACGACGCGGGGCGTGCCCGCTACCTGCTGCTGTGCGGGGAACGCCGCTTCCGGGCGTTGAAGGAAATCGGGCAGACGGTCATGCCGCTGAAGGTACTACGCGGCAGCCTGTCACAAGGCGAAATGCTCGCCATCAATCTGGCTGAGAATTTACAGCGGGCGTCCCTGAACCCAATCGAAAGGGGCAAGGCGTTCCAGCGGTTCATGCGGCTTGAGAAATTGACGGCCAGCGAAGTGGCGGCACGCATGAACGTGAGCAACGCCACGGTTTCCAATGCCCTGAGCCTGCTTGAGCTGCCGGAGGCATTGCAGGCCCGCATTGTGTCTGGGGAGCTGCCCGCATCGGTCGCGGCCAATATCGCCCGGCTATGCGACGACGAAACCCGCCGCTTGCTCGCCGACCAATACGCCAGCGGCGTGCTGAACCGCGACGGCGTGGCGGCGAAAGTTCATCACCATCTCAAGGAAGGCAAGAAGCCCACGCAAGGCAAAGCCTCGCGTCATTGCTTCCGCCTGGGCGGCGTCGCCATCACGGTGACAGCCGGTAAGAAGTCGCTGTCACTGGATGCCCTGCTGCCCGCTATCCGCCAGCTTTTGGAAGCGGCGGAAGGGCTGAGTCATAGGGGCGGCAAGCTCGCCGACCTCGCCACATCACTGAGGGCCTCATGAGCATCACGATTGCACATATTCCGGGCATCCTACGCGATGCGTTTTTCATGACTCTGGTTGCCCTGCCGCTGGCGGTGGGCGTGGGCGTTTTGGGGGATATGTGCCGGTGGCAGCTTGCCCGGTGCAACCTGTTTCCGCTTCCGCTGTTGCGGCGATGGAAACAGAGGTTTCCCCTGCTCAACCGCCCTTCCATGGCGGGAATGTTTGCATGGCAGGCGGTGGTGTTCCTCGTCCTCTACATGCTGAATTTTTGGCCATCGCCCCCCTCCACCCATCTGCTGACTGACCGGACGTTGGATACCAGCCTAGCTGTGCCGCTGGGCTTCATCTTCGGCCTCGGCTATCGCCACCTTGGGCCTTACGACCCTGAAATCGAGGCTTTGTAGTGAGCATTCCCCGGCTTATCGCCGCCGCCCTTCCTTTCTTGCTTCTGCTTTTGCTGCTGCTGGCGGTCTTTCGCCATGCGGGGGCGGGCACGCTGACAAGAAAGGTGGGCGGCATCTTTGCTACCCCCGTGATTCTCGCCGCCATGCTGCCGCGTTTGTCGCTTGGAGCTGCGGCCAGTCCCGACGATGCGGCGGCATATCTCGTCATCGTCGGCATCGGGCTGGCGTTGCTGGTTCTGGTGTTTGGCCGCAGAGGATTGGAGTAACGCCCCATGTCACGCATTACCCGTGCCCTTCTCCTGCTCGCCTTCCTGCTGCTTGCCGCCAGCGTCGTCATCTTCGCCCTGCGGCTTCCGCTGCTGGCGGGCCTGATTGCCGTTGCCCGCCTCTATTCCGGCTGGCGAGGGCGGCGAGGCTCCGGCGGTTATTCCCACGGCACGGCAAGGGCGGGCACCGTCTTTGACATGCTGCGGGCGGGCTTCCTGTCGGGAAAGGATGACGGCGACTCGCTGATTTTCGGCAATTCCAATTATGCGGAGCCGCCGACGCTCTGGCAGGGTTTCCGGGCGTTGGCGTCTCCCCGCGTGTCATCACCGACCGCATGCCGGATGATGCTTGCCGCACTCTGGCGGCGGTGCAACACCGGGCTGGTACGCATCAAGCATTTCACGCATCTTTTAACCGTAGCCCCCGCTGGTGCCGGTAAATCCATATATGCCTTAATTCCAAATCTTCTTTCCTATCGCGGTTCGTGCGTGATTAATGACCCTTCCGGTGAATTGTGGAAGGCCACGGCCGCGTTTCGGCAAAACGTCACGGGTCACCGCTGTTACAAGCTCGACCCATTTGGCATAGCCGGGCCTCCCGAAGAAACGGATTGTCTGAACCCATTTGATTTCGTTGACGCGAACAGCCCTGACTTTTCCGAGCAGGTGCGGGATATTGCCGATGCCATTGTCCTGCAACGTGGCGACGAACGCGAGCCGCATTTCAACGAGCGGGCACTTGACCTCATCAGCGGCTTTGTCGCGTTCGTCTGTGCGTTGGAACCCGACCCTAAAAAGCGACATTTGGGGGTTGTCCGGGACATTCTGAGCAGCCGTGGAGCGTATCTTGAAGCCTTGCAAATCATGCAGGAGACGCCCGAATTTCACGGCGTCCTTTCCTATTACGGTCACCAGTTGACGTGGCTGGTTGACCGCGAGCTGGGCAGCGTCATGTCCACGGTGCATCGCCATCTGTCTTGGCTTCAATCGCCGCCCGTTATTCAGTCGCTGTCGCGTTCGACCGTTGACCCCCGCTGGCTCTGGACGGGGAAGGTCGATATTTATCTTGTCACGCCGCACGACCGGTTAACCACGATGGCCGGGCTGTTGCGGCTCCAGCTTTCCACCATCATCCGCCTGCTGGCCCGCACGGGCGATGAAAAGCATCAGGTTCTTTTCATGCTTGATGAGATTGGCCATTGCGGAAAAATTCGTCTGGTCGAGGATGCGATTACGCTTTGGCGTAAAGCGGGAATTCGCATATGGCTATTTGTGCAAAGTCTCGACCAGCTCCGTATGTGCTACGGCGATAATGTTCAAAAAGTTATCGACAATTGCGGAACGCAACAATATTTCGGCATCACTAGCTATGACACGGCTGACATTTTGTCGAAACGTGTCGGTGATTTTACGCAGATTCTGGAGTCCATCGGTAAAAATTCCGGGCGGTCACGGCCCGATAAGCAAAGCGGCCCGGAAGCGTCAGGCAGCACTACTACGGGCTGGAGTTTAACGCTCTCCGAAACGGCAAGGCGTCTGTTCAAGCCGGAGGAAATCCTGCTGCTGCCCGCCGATTTGGCCTTACTTTTTCACCGCAATTGGCCGGTGATGCCCCTCCAGCTCGTCGGCTTCTTCCGCATTCCGAACGTGATGAAATTCGGCAGCGGGCGTGAAAAGCCGCCGGGTCTGATTGCCGCCATGATGGCGTTTGCCGCCGTGCTGTTGGGCGGGGTTACTTTCCTCTTCGTCGATAACTTCCAGCCGCCCCCGTTGGCTCCTCCCCGCTACGCCCACCACCCCTCCTCTGCCCGCCCTACACTCATCGGGCCTGCCAATGGCGGCATGTACGGCAATGGGTTTTCGCAACCGCCTGCCCGCACGCGATACGGGGCACGCCGCTACGGGCCGCGACGCCCGGTGATGAATGGTGAGTTTGACCTGAACCTTAACCAGTGAAAGGCGATGACATGGCAAATGCGTCAGCAAAGTGGGGTGCCTCACACCCTGCGGCGATGTTCCGGCAGGGCCTGCGTGAGCTGCGGGCCATTCTTTTCCCTGAAAGCAACGTCGCCCAACCTACGGAATACGGGATTTTCGGCACGCAAACACCCGGCGAGGTCGCAGAAGGACGGCAGGCGAATCCGCAGGCCGGACGTTTGGAGCAGGAGCCGGTGACATCTGCGGCCACGTCACAACGCACCCCGTCCGCTATCGCCAGTGACGCCAGAATGCAGGGGCCTGAGCCGGGCAACGGCATGTTTCAGGGGCAGGATGCCGGACAAAGCTTCGGGCATGGCTCCGCTGCCCGCTCGCCGTCAGAAATCGCCGCTAACCGGCCATCGTTTGTGCCGGAGCAGGAACACGGCCACGACCAGAGCCACGGCCTTTAACCGGAGGTGCTAGCCATGCGGAGTTTGTTTGGCCCCCGCCAGCGGCGGGAACCCAATTTGATTGACAGGCTTTGCCACGAATGCGGGCAATGGATGGTGATTTCCAGCCAGTTGGATGCCCATCAGGTGCGGTCGGTTAACCGATATAAAATCAGCCACATCGATATTCGTTACATGGAAGGTCATGCCAGCGTGATTTTCCAGCTGTACTTTCCGATTCGGTTTTCGCTGGAGAATCCGCCTTCCGGCCTGTTCGGCAGGCTGCTGCTGCGGAACCATGAGCTTCATTACGCAACGTGGGTGATGAACATCGTGGAGAGTTGCGAGGCTGGCATTCAGGTGGCGGCACGCCTGCCGCGTCAGGGCATCGATGCCCGGCTGTTCCATCGCGTTTGCACAGAACTGGCCGACGAAGCGGACGGCTTCGGCCAAGAGTTGAGGGATAAATTCCGTTACAGCGTGGGCGGCGTGACGCCCGGCCATGCGATGCAGGAGCCGCCACGCCATTACGGCACCATCGGCCAATCCGGGCCGGAGGTGCGGTATATCGAGCCTGTCCAGCAGCACCAGATAGGGCAAAACGGGCGTTACCGCCTGCCCGGCCAACGTGGGAGCTGACCGGCGATGAACGATGTCATCAAGCCGGTGCCTCGTCATCTCGACTGGCGGGGCACCGATTTACGCGGCGTGAATTTTCAGGGCGTGACGCTGGAAGCCACGGATTTTCGCGGGGCCGACTTGCGGGGCGTGAGTTTCCAAAATACCAACCTGCGGTATGCCGATTTGCGGGGGGCGGACATCCGCGGCTGCTGCTTCTTCGGTGCCAGTCTCTACGGGGCCAAGATGCAGGGGGCAGATGCCCGCGAGGCGGATTTCAGGCAGGCGGATATGCGGCAGGCGAATATGGCGGGCGCATACCTTGAAGGGGCGATGTTGTCGCCATCTTCACATACCCCCGCTGCCCGCTCACCGTCGCAAATCGCGGCTAATCTCTGCGGCAAATCGCTAATTGAACGCGGCTTGGACATCCTCTTGCAGCAGGGGCATGACGAAGGAAAAGAGGCGGAAAAGGAAAAGCCGAAGGAATGGGGCGAGCGTGCGGACGGCAAGAAATGGACGGAAAAGGAGGATGAGCGGGAAAAGGCTAGGCAGGAAGAGAACTCGGATAACGGGCAGGGCCAGCGGGAACGTGGCCGGTCGCTGCCAGAGGAGCAGCGGCAGCAACGCCAGCAGGAACGTGATGGCAATGACCGGGGCGGCTGGGGCCTGTGACCGCCCTACCCCCTCACCCCGTAATGATGCCAGAGGGTGCATTTCTCAATCGCGGCGGTGATGGTTCGCGTCAGGCGATGTTCCGGGCAATGCCAAAGGCTGGCGTTCGCCGCCAGCTCGCGGCAATGCCTTGCCATCCGCCGCCTCACCCACTGCATGACTTCGGCGGGGGTTTTCGTTTCGGAGCAGACGCCCCAATTGTCGTTGTCGGGCTGCATCGGCGTCAGGGCGTTGAACGGCGTGACCATCTCGCCAAGCTGCCGTAATTCCGCATTCCCGTAAACCCGCATAATCACCCTAACGCACTGTACCATTCGTTACTACATATGTAGCATACTGGAAGCGACGCGCCAAGCGTCGGCTTCCCGGCTATACCTCGGCCTGCCTCACTGGGTATCCAGATAGCCGGATACGCAGCTATCCGGAGTTCCTTCTAGAACCGCAAAGGCAAGGCTTTTTGGCGTCTTGGCGTTTCATTTCGCTTGCCGCTTTGCCTCGTTTCCGCTAGATTGCCTAGCCGAATAGCATGCTAGCCGCGTATCCGGCTAGGCATTGTTTAGGGTTAGCCCCAAGGAAGGCGGGAGATGATTGTTTCGGTAGCATCTAACAAGGGTGGCGTGGGCAAGACCACGACGGCCATTCATCTTGCCGCCTACCTCCAGAGCCTAGCCCCTACCCTGCTGGTGGATAACGACCCTAACCGGTCGGCTATCGGCTGGGCGGCCCGTAGCGAGGGCGGCTTGCCCTTTCGCGTGGTTGATGTCAATCAAACACTCAAAGTAGGCAGGGAATTCGAGCATGTGGTGTTGGACACCAAGGCCCGGCCTGACCGCGATGAGTTGAAAACCATCGCGGAAGGCTGCGATATGCTAGTGATTCCTACCACCCCGGATGCCATGTCCATTGAAGCCCTGATGGGCACCGTGGACACGCTGCGGACGCTGGGTATCGGCACGTTCAAAATCCTGATTACGATTATCCCCCCTCACCCTGAGCGTGATGGCGAGGAAGCTAGGAAGATGCTCGAAGCCAACGGCTTCCCCCTTTTCAGCTCCGGCATTCGCGATGCGAAGGCGTTCAAGCAGGCTGCCTTGAACGGGCAGCTCGTCCACCAGATTAAAAGCCCGCGTGCGGCCGTGTGCTGGGAAGATTATTGCAAGGTTGGTGCGGAGCTTCTGGGATGAGCGACAACAAAAAGGAATCGATGTTCGCGAAGTTAGCTCAGCAGAACGCGAAAGCGTCGCAGGGTGACACCGTTCCTGTTGCGGATGTGGTGACGCACGCCCCGCCGCCCCCCCCTGCCCCGTCCGAAGCCGCTTCGCCGAAACGTCAGGCCGGGAAAAAGAAGCCAGACCCGGTGAAAGGTAAGCGGAATCATCCTGACTACCGGCAAGCCAATGCCTACATTCCCAAGAAGCTGCGGCGGCTGGTTGACCGGGAAATCCTTGAGATGGATGGGCAGGACTACAGTTCGCTTATCGAGGAATTGCTGACAAAATGGCTGAAATCTCGCGGAGTTGATTGCTAGCTGCGTATCCGGATAGCTGAATCACCGACTATGTGGCTATCCGGTGATTCTGCTATTTGCCTATCCGCTTCACCGCCGATTAGGCACCTACGCGGATAGCTGCGTCAGCAGCTAGTCTGCCTTCAAGTGAAGAAAACCGCCTCATCGACCCGATACTTTTCCGGTTAGCAGCTCATCCGTCAAAACGGCAAGCCGCCGGGCTGGTTCGGGAGGGTAGGTGGTATGGCAGATGAAATGGCAGGACAGGATGCGGCCAAGCCGCGTAAACGTGCCAGCTCCAAGGCTCCGGCACGGCCATCCGTTTCCAAGGTCAAATCGACCATTCATATTTCCGTCGAAGCATCTATGCGGCTCGACATTCACGCCACGATGATGGGTTTAGACCGCTCGTCATTGGTCGAAAAACTTATCAACGACCATCTGCGGCGTTACGTCGTGTCCGACCGTGGCGGGTCGGATGGGTTGGTATCCGGCGAAGCCGCCGCATAGGGCAGGGGAGTGGCTTCGCGTATCTGGTTCACCAGTTATTCGGATATTCGATTAGGCGGCTCTCTGGGTATCTGAATAGCCGCGTATCCGGTTACTCGGATAACTGGTCACGCAAGCTGACTGCGGCTGTGCTGACGGCTGGCGTATTGGGCGACCAGCGGGAGCCGCCGTAAAAACGCGGCAAACCCCCTTTTCCCTTTTCTCTCCCCGCTTCCCCCGGCGGGGGACGGGAGGGGGTTAAATCGGCACGCGGCGAAGCCGCCACCGCTGACGCTCTCCGGCAAATTCCGCCCCCCATGTAGAATGGGGCGGAATGCCCGCCGGAACATCTGCGGGCGGGAGCGAAGCGACCCACCATCAGGCGACGGAGCGGCAAGGGGCATGACCGGCAAGGATGCCGGGCGTGACGCTTGCCCGTCGCCGACCGCATCAGCGGGCGAAAGGGCGGCGGCAGCCGGTGCCGCAGGCACGGAACCCCGAAGCACGCGACGGCGTAGCCGGGATGCCAGAAAGTGGCATTCAGGGAAGGGTGTTTAACGGCCGGAAATGCCCCTTACAGACGCGGAAGCCTGATGGGGTGAGGAAACTAGCTCGGATGCGTTTCGCCTCTCAGCGGCCATTTGTATGGCTTGATTGGCCTATGCCAAATCGTGTTAGAATTTGCTGGATGCCGGTTCCGCTGATTCCTTGCTGTCGAGGAGGCGGCGGATATGCTCCATTCGCCGCAGTCGGCGGCTAATCCGTCTTATCGCCACGTCGCCTTTGTTCTCCATCTCAAGCGTTGCGGCATCGCTGGCGGCGTCGATTTCTGCGTCAAGCTGGGCCTGCTGCTCAGGTGTCAGCGATTCCCAATACGCGTCATCCCGCTTCTTCTTCGCCTTTTCGATAGCGTCCGCTGCCAATCGCTGGCGGCGTTCTTCGGACTCTTGGCGGGCTTTGGCCTGTTTTGCCTCGGCCTGCTTCTTGCGTTCCGCTGCCGAAACGAAATTCTTCGGGCGTTTATGCGGCTTCTTGATGGCGGCAATCAACCAAGCGGCAGGGTCATCGATTTTATCCGCCTGCTTCCCGGCTAGGCGAAAATCGAGGATTTCAATCTGTTCGCGGATGACATCCGCATTGATGCCTGCGGCCAATTTCCGGGCAACATCTTCGCTGATGTCGCGGGCAATCAGTTCGGCCACGATGGGCGGCAGTTCGGCGGCGGTTTCGGGGGAGGGCGGGGCAGCCGTTGACTGGCGGGGGGTGGGGCGGACTTTTCTCCCTTTTTCTTTTTTTTTGTTTCAGTTTTTGC
>Ga0080006_1170252_pt1 | contig 11491 bp, 13 predicted proteins | sample RS3BMetagenome_FD_69209 | JGI IMG/M metagenome (GOLD analysis project Ga0080006, IMG submission 69209) | Ferric oxide microbial mat and aquatic microbial communities from Rainbow Spring, Yellowstone National Park, USA - RS3B (SPADES... ...
GGTCAGGTGGGCGGGCATTGGATATCCGCCCTGGGCGAGTCGCTGGTGTAGCACGGGTCAGCGAACCGGAAAGGCTGGAGCATTACACAGATGTATATAATGGGAACCTTTTCTCCTGAGCAATTGGTGAACGATAGAGGTGTTATATCATTGGATACTAGTAAGAATACTCGGGATATAACGAGAGCTTTTAGTAGCATTGCCACAACGCAGGATCGGAGTCCTGGTTATGCGTTGAAATATTAAATAACTCTCAGCGGAAACCTCTGAGGGCGTTTTCAAATCAAGAGGGAAAACGGTTCGCTCGGAGTCTACACCTGTGTGACACTAATACAGAAAACTGAAGAGCTCGCTCTCTTCATGCCTCGAGATTTTCCCGACCTTATTCAGCTGACGTCCAATTACAAGGGTTCGTAAAGTAACCGATATCATCATCCTGTTCATACGGCCAGGCCAAGCGTCCACTCGCCTCGTTTTTTTTTCTGTTTAGCATGCTCGAATCAAGCAGACTACAAGCTTTCGCTCTTTCTTTTTCAGAGGTAACTCGTGAGCGTAGTGATCTGTGCAACGGGATTGATGAGTAAAAATACTTGACGTCGCCCATGCGCGACCTCTTCACAAGCTCATGCCGAAACTTCACTGAATTTCTCCCGTTAAATGATAAATTACGTTCGGATTACAAATTCAGCTCTTTTTGTGGCCATTTACGAAGCGGTATTCAATTGCTGTTGGATAGCTCTCACGGGATATGCTGCCAGAGGCTCCCGTCTCGTTGGTTTGCAGGGAAAAGAGTTTCGGACTGGGACTAGAGACATCGCTGCGGTCGCTCCCAGTGTAGGGAGTGTAACGATTTTGTACGACGCGAGCGTAGAACGGATCGAAATCCATCGATTTCTTCACCACCCTGGATTTTCGTTCCGGAACTTGTTTCAGTACGCAGAAAGTAGCGTTCCACAAATCCTCTATCCAATGGAGCAGCATGCGCTTACGTGTGCTGCGGACGGAGCATTCGCAATGGGAATCGCCCAGAAGAAGCCTTTGATCATGTGATAGGGCAGCAGGTGTCGAAAACAAAGACCGCATCAGGCGGAGCCTTCTAGACCGGTAAAGGGCGTGTACCGAGCGTCGAAGTAAGCGCTCACGCTTCACAAGGCAACCACCGGAGGAGCAGTAACGGCCGACACGTGGGATCACTTCAACTCTGTTAAATGTTACCGCTACGACGGGCGACTTGGGGCTGCGTTCGAACGTGATGAAAATAGCAAACAGACTGTAGATCGCTTCTTCCGCCTGTGTATGAAATGCATCACCAGCAGCAGCAAGCAGCAGAGTCGGGACTTGAGTAGCGCCATCCACATCCTTCCCCTGGTGACATTGAAGCTGACGGGAACGGAGAGACCACCATAGAAATCCGCATATTACAGTGGAAAAGTAAGTAGTGGCAGAACGAGCCTACAAGACTAATGTTGATGATAGCGCGAAGAGACCCAAACGTCTGCTCGTACGTTCCTGTTAGCTAGACGGGACTCGTTCCGTTTTAGTGTGACATGGAGCCCATACTTTGCGTGGAGCTCTTGGAGGGATTGGACGTCTGGCATCCGGCAGGCCGCCGTTTAAGCTACGTGTATGGTTTTGTGCTGAAGTAGATGTGCGACGAGCTGCCTTCGTGTCCACATGTACGCATGCCTTCACCTGTTGGCGTCTAAGGAGCAAGCGGACGCGCACGGGTCGCGGACGCGAGTTGGCGCCAAACAACTTGAAAGTGTGCTCCTCCTCGTCGAGGTCGACGTTTTCGCAGCTCACAGAGAAGCGAAAAGTCTTTCCTGCAGAGTTCTCGCCGCTCCCTGATTCGATCTTTTGGGTGGAGCTTCGACATGAAGGTTCCATTCTGGCTATTTGCACTTATGGTTGCTTTGGTTTCGTTCAACGGGTGCAATATAGCGAAACCCGCTCAGTCTTGCCTTGGTTCGGGGCTTGCAGGCTGCTCGGCGCAGTTGTATTCTGGGAACCGGAAGGGTTGGTTCAGCGTATCCGGCTCCGTACAGGATACAATATTTACTCAGAATGAGCTTGCATCAAGCTTGGAGAGACTCGTCAGCCACATAATAGAACCTTTCCGAAATGCAACAGCGGAGGAGCTTCGCCACAGACTACGCACACTGTTCGAGCGCAAGACGTATCGCGTAACCCCGAACGGTGCACGCAAAGCCGAAGGTTGTGTCGTCTGGTCGTGGCAGGGAGGAAACCTTACGTTCAACGCACCGACAGAGACGGAAACGATGATGCACCGCACGAAACCTTTCTGGTACAATCGCTTACGCTGGACGTGGGAGCTGTTTGAAGCGATAAAAATGCCCAGAGACGACTTTGAGATAGCGCAGTGCCTGCATGACTGTGTTCAGACTGTTCGAAAGGAGCCGCAGTTCGCCAAAATGCCTCGGTATCCCGAACCTGGACCGATTCCAATTCTCAGTCTCATCCAGTGCTGCGGCATTAGCGATGATATTCCCGCACCAGTTTTTGAATCTGGCAGACCTGGCCCGAGAACGATTTTCTCAACTGGTCTTCGCGACTGGGATGTTGCTTGCGCGCTCCAAGCTGCTTCTGCTTTACCGTGGGCGTTTAGACTGCCCAAGGCAGTCTTCCGCGGTTCCGCTCGAGAATCTCTAGAGGAAACCAGAGTTGCGACCGTCTCTGGGCGGAGAGGAATCCACGGACGCAGAGGGTCGAACGCGTATGGCCGGCGAGCCCTGGCAGAGCATGGCCGCCGACACCCAGCATTGCTGGATGTACTTGTCACAGAATCCGGGGGCAACAGAAGTGCCGGCGGCTTTATGTCTGTCCGGAAGTTGGTGAACTACCGCTACTCTGTGCATGCTGAAGGCAACTGTGGCTGGGCAGACCGCTTATGGTGGCAGCTACACGCTCCGCAAGTGCTGCTAAAGCAGCGATCACCGTGCGGTCTGTACTTCGAACCCCTGATGAAGCCATACAGAGATCACATCCCTGTCTCTGGGTCATTTGACGACCTCACTCGCAAAGTAAAGTGGCTCCAGCGCCACGAGTCGGATGCTCTCGTAATGGCGACGAATGCAATGAGATTCGCGGAGGCGTACCTCGTTAGACGGAGCATACTCAAATACTTTGAGATGGTCCTAAACCAGTACGCACAAATTTGGCGACATCATTCTTATGGAGATCGCGGGCACTTCCAATCAGGAGGTGGTGGCGCTGAATGCCTTCGACCTCGTTTCGACTTTTGGTTCCTAGAAGAAAAAAGGGATGCAGATGCGGGATAGGGGCCCACCTCGTAAGCAAGCTTTCAAGTCGCGTTTACCGATCAGTATTGCCATGCATTCTGCACTGTCCATAAACGTACCCAGGAAGTGGCTGTCACTGCTGGTCGAGCAGGTTCCCGGAACGATGCTGCGTCTTGCGTCTTGGACGATTATTGTTCCGGAGTATGGAACAGGCGGATCTTTTTTTCATTCGTCCATGATGTACAGAGAATCTACCATGATCATAATGGAAATCGTGCGCCCTGAGTAAATGTCGACAGCGGCCTGCGCGGAGCGCCGAGTTATAAACAGTACCGGGTAATTCGACACTGGAGCGAATCAAATACAAAGGTCTAAGCGTTGCAAATGAACCCCACAGGAAGGCATGGGTATGCGCCGGCGTGCTGCAGCGGGCAACTGGACCCTTCTCATCTAGTCGTGCGTGAAGGTTATCATCACGATGGCCGGTAGTAGAACCTGAAACGCTTTCATCGTGGATGCCACCTTCTCGGGCCAAGCCGGATGGCCCTCATCACAATGAATGGAAGCAAAAGCCCGGTATCCTTTTATCCCGAACAGGCAAGGCCAGCAGAAGCATCATGTTTCGTAACAGACTGCTGCTCAACGAGCTTCGGATTCGACGGCGTACGATGCGAGCAGCCCCAGGCCATCTGCAAGCTGCAACGTGACAGAGATTATTCTCGCACAGCGAAAAAAGTCTTTCTCATTCGGGACGCCTGCATCCCTCGCAAGCGCTCGCAGCCACTTACGCGCAGTTTTGGAAGCTTCGTCTTCCACAAGCCGACTGCGAGGATCGCTCGCAAAATCATGATAATTGAGCAACGATATTCAGTAAGCGTTCTGCGAAAGCCCAAGCTTTCTTCCTAACAACCACCCACAAGGCGATGCTACGTGCAGGTCGCTACCCCCGTAAAAGTCGAGGTTGTCGTACCACCTGTTCCACAGGTAAAGCGGTACAGCAACCGACCTGCTTCCGCGCACTCGAGCACCAAGTTTCCATTCCCAGTCGTACCGGACGCACGAAGGAGTTCATTCAGATCAAACCGAGTAGTTTGTGAACGAATAGTCGCCAGGTTTTGGTCGTTCTGTTCCAATGCAGACACGTGCGCCCGGAGTTGGGAAACAACAGCCCGCAACTCTGCGTTCTCAGCTGACGCTTTCCGCACAGCAACATCTAAAGAACTAGCCACCGTGCCAAAGCAGGTCCCGAAAGATCCTACAAAAAGACTTATCCCAATAAGTATGACGAGAGCCTGCCAAGGCTTGAGACTGAAAGTTTGCATCTTCGAACAATACTTGTCTTTACAAAACAGAGTAGGAAAAAGAATTTTAATGAGATGCAAGCGGCGTAAAGGTGCGTGTTGCGCGCCGTCACGCGGAGCATCCGTTGATCCCAGTGTCACGAATCGACGACACCAGTGCAACAAACAAGCGACGGCGGCCGGCGGCAACAACACATATCGATGGAAAAATTGCCACTACGTGCTGGAGATCACTGGAGGGATCGGATCGCATCGATCGATCCGTGTCTGCTCTGCTCACCATCGCATCTAGCGTTGTTTCTCTCAAAAATGACGCAACGGAGTTACCACCTTACGCCAGTATTCGTATGCTGCTTCTGGATTATGGCGTGGTTCGTTTGCATATTTACGTTAGGAGCGGTGGAGGCTTTGGGACGCTTTTCTCTGGGAAGTTCAAGAGAGGGCGTGCTTGCGGCACTTGTAGAGGACAATATTCGCCTGCGAAATGAAGCACGCATTCTGCTCAACCGCTTGAACCACTTTGAGGCTTCGAACAGGCGTCAGATTTTGGTTTCCCACGGCAGCGTGCCAGGAGTCTATCCGTATGGAGGTATTTTCAATACCACCGTGCGTGCGAGCACGGGCAGCGGCGGAGCGGCGACTTCCGTGATTGAGTGCGCCGCGACCGAGAGAGTCCTGTACCGTTTTTCATGCCCAGCAGACGTTGTAGCCGCCACGACGATGACCGGTGTGATTGACTGTTAACGGAACGCGCTTCGAGCGTTCACTGCGTTTCGAAAAAGTCAAGTGTTTGCCAACCGAGACGATCCCGAATTCGTTCCAAACGTTTTCTGTTGGACCCAAAGTCACCAAGCGGTTGATGGAAAGGATATATATAGGTGACCTTCTGTGACCTCGATCGGTAAAGTACAAGCTTCTCCTCAGGTCGGAGCAGAAACTCGATGTCGTCCTCGCCGCCCGGTGGAAATACACTCGGTGCAGTCGCATGTAGATAGAAACCATCCACTTCGCGGACAGCGACGCCAGGCTCCGCTCTTACCGCCGCCTCGAGTGCCGACCAGGCTTCTCGAGGACTATCAGTGACTGTAGCATACGACCACGGCGCGCCGTACTTGACGGGACTCCCGATTGCGGAAGAGGAGACACAGTTTTCTTCGCTGCCACAGCTCCCGAGCGACTTGATCTGCACCGCCGAGAAAATGCCACCATCGGCACTGGAAACTGGCACTCGAAAAGCCCCTTCAAGCGAAAGTGCAATCATGACAGCAGCGCAAGCTGACGATCGTCCCCAGGGAGTAGCGGCCGTGGCCGCTAGTCGGAAGCTGCGCCAGCTCCTGTGCAGGGCGAAACGGCGAGTTCTGACCCTGGAATTGACCACAAACATGTCTGTACCCTAGAAAATCCTACTTATTCCTAACGTTATTCGGAAGTGTATCTGACGTTCGCGCAGAGGTATCGTTTGACCACCACAGGAACCTAATGGTGATCGATAAGAGTCAGCGGCCAACTGTTTGCAAAAATTACAGCGCCGCTGTGTAGCCGGGTAACCCGTACCTCAATATCGTCGCTCTTGAAAGCGTTAAGTTGGCGTTACAGGCAGTTCGCTGACTCCGAATCGAGTACATCTTTGGTACGAAAAGAATCAAGCAAGCTCTTATAGTCTTTAACGTCAATTCTGTTGAATCCTTAAGTGAAAGTAATCAACTGCTTTTTCGCGGTCCACGGCAAACGTGTTCGAAGTACGCTGTTTTTTAAGAATAGAAAATCCTAGGCTAAGTTATGGACTTGCAAGTCGCGGATCGAGGAAGGCCATCACCGCCGGCTGCCGACAGAAGAAAAAGCAAAAATCCTCTTCTCGCCGAACATCAAACGAAGAAAAGCAAGTGACGAAGAAGAAGAGCGGAGATATGCGAGAAAAGGCGTTTGTACGACGGGGCGATGACGAGGCTGTAGTGGCATAGAGGTCGCGAACTCTAGGAATCTTTGCAATGGTACGTTCCACCAGCGGCAGCAAACGCATGCAGTTCGTGGACCGAGACTTCAGAACCGCCATGAATATCAGACGATGTATGATGCTGAAGAAGAGAACTGAGGAGCTGACGCGATCCAACGTCGTGGTGCAGCCTCTCAGGCTCGAAGTGTGCCTGCGTAAACTGAAACCGATAGCAGTGGTCCGGTCACAAAAGTCTGGGAGACGTCTGCGCGTGGGTGTATCTGTATACACTCTATGGTCGTTGAACGTTTATCTTTTTGCCGATCACAAACAGAGACTGCGTGAATACGTTACGGGGCTGGCGCTGCGGATGAGCCAACTTCCATACGAGCTCGATGGAAGGGCCCGGAGACAAGGACACCGCAGCGTTCCAATGCACTCTGTAGGGTTTGTAACCCAACCTGTCTTTCACACAATGAACACATTTCCCACCATGCTCCACCAGATACGTTTCTTTGTTTCCAAGTGTGTAAGAGACTTTGCAACAGATGCTGGATGCATCCAATTTTCTTTCCGTCAACAGGAGCTCGCTCGCATCAATTCCCCGGTACACACACATCCATCGCAGTGCTGTTAGAGCGGCTGATGCGATTTTTAATTTCGGTAATGAAGATGTTTCAAGCCGATGTGATCCTCCAAAGCAAAATGTCTTACAGAGTCCATTGCTGTGGGCCTGAAACCAACAACGCCTGCTTGACTGGTCGAATAACAGGGTAGAGGTGAGCGCGCCATCAACTCGCATCTTGCGAAAGTTCTCCCCGCACCCGGAATTCGAAAACCAAGCGCATCACTGGTCGAACAGGCACCGAAACTCCGGCAAGGACAGCAAGATGTTAGATGTTGGAATGTCACCTTTGGCGTCGGTGACTCACGTGGGCAACGGCAGGTATTTGCACCTGCTGCGCATAAATTCTTGCCATTTTACTCGATGCATTAGAGAAGTGGCATTATTCAAAGCAATACGGCTGCGCACGATGTCTGCACCGAGAGCCCTCGTGCAGCAATTCCAAACATTAACGGAGAAAGACGTGCTTGAGCTTTTCAAGTAAGTACCGTACCAGTGTGAAAACTGTTTAGGCGACTCCTTCAAGCGTTCGTCGCGCACCGCTTCGTTTTGAATAGTCCATCGTGCGGTTTGGTGCTATAGTCGTGATCAGCGGACACAAGCGAATTTTGAATCACGCAGCACCGCAGAAAAAGACAAGCCGTCGAAGCTCCGTGTCGACGACGTCTGCGCAGCGCTCAGCCGCTCCAACAAGTCATCGGTTGCAAGACCGATGGCCGTAATCGAGCTTTTCGCTCTTCTGCGCAGTGCGGGACAAGCGCTCGCAACGGATACACGATGCGCCACGTAGTGCATCGAACTGCGGCGGAATGGGTGAAACCGTCAACAGGGAGCCCTTTTTCTCGTCAAGTCGGGGTCACTGCTATCTGCAGCATCCTGTGGAGTATATCGCCTGCGGAAAAATATCTCGAGTTCCCTTGTCGTGAGCTGGCGAAACGTTGGACGCCCATGCGGACACGTGCGAGGTGCTTTCGTTCGGAGCCATTGGTCCACCAATGACTGCATCCTCTCTCGATCCAATTGCGTTCCGTTCTTCACCGCTGCCCTGCAGGCGAGAAGCGCTAAGCGATCCTCCAGACTGGATGCAGAACCGAGTGCTTGTAGCAGGAATTGCATCTTTCGCTCAGACTGCGACCTGGGGCAATCATTCTCAGGGTCTAGGAGTCCCGCTTCGATGAACATTTGCGGGGCGCGTTCCACTTTCCATTCCAATGGACCGATCATGGTCATGTGGATGCCCAGGGATTCTCGCAGCTCCTCGACCTGAGCTTGAGCGAACAGACCTCGCATAATAATTGGTTCGCGGAGCTCGACAATATTACGCGCCAGAGACGTATACTGGTTTCTGTACTTTTCGTAGAGCACGCGTTCGTGTGCGGTATGCTGTTCAATAATCCAAATATCACCGCTCTCCATATTGGTGGCGATGATGTACGTCTTACCAATCTGGGTCATGGCTTCGAGTCTGAGCAGCTGGTTACTTTGGGGTTCATCAGCGGCACCGTTTAAGGCGCCTTCTTCCATATCGATAAGTTTCCGAAGATAGGTCGATGCAAATAAGTCTGCGGCGGATACCTCTGATAGCGGCATCGAGAAGCAACGATCGATGCCCTCTCGAAGTTTCTGAAACCAGTACTCGGGGTCACGTAAACGCATCATAGTTTTCATCGGGTGAATATTCCAATCGACATCTCTTCCAGGGCATCTTATGTGAATGAAGATTATCGGGAAGCGACCGGAAGGTAACGTGTGCTGCACATGGCTAAGCGCCGCGTTCACGAGGTCCGCGTTCTGTACAGCTCTACCGTTCACAGCCACAATGACCGCATCCGCCCGTGAGCGATGGTGCCCCCGGTCCGGATACCCGAGCACACAGAGGACTTGATCGCTAGCGAAAGCACCACACTCCTCAGGCGCAATTTCCATGATCTGACTAAACATGCGGATAAGGGCGTGCTTAGCTCGCTCTGTCTCCGATTCCTCGTCAGAGAATTCAAGTTTGCCGTATAGGGTAAGAAGATTGCGTCCGCTATCTCGAACTCTCCAAGAAACGTTCGGATGGCATAAAGCCGTTGCGCGGACGAAGGATAGGAGCTGTTGCCGCAGCTGCCTCTTGTGCGGCATGGCGGAACGCCGCGGGGCAAACTGTTCGTCGCAAAAGAGACCAGTGACCTGGACAATGGTTCCCTGGGGAAGGCCGACAGGCTCAACCGGTTTCGTTTCAACTTGTTGTGGGCTGTATTGAATCATGTAACCACAGGGGCTGGTCTCGCCTTTCGAGCGAACCTCAATACACGCACAGAGCTGTGATATTGCCCAGAGACCCTGACCTCGAAAGCCGAGTGTGTGCACCCGTCCAGCAACGAGCTGCTCCAGTGAGGCGAGCTTACTCGTCGCGTTCTGCTGAAGACAACGTTCAAGGTCATTTGGCCTCATCCCTCGTCCATTATCTCGTACGACGATATTGCCAGCATCAAAGTCGATGTCGATCTCCACCGCGGTGGCCTCCGCGTCCAGCGCGTTCTCGACGAGCTCTCGCACAGCAGCGACGGGGCTATCAATGACTTCGCCACTCGCTATTCGCTGAATGACCTCTGTAGGCAAGACGGAGATCCGCAAGGTCAACGGTACTGACCTCCTTGGGGATGTTCGTCGATAAACGGATTTCGGACAGAGCTTCAACGGCGTTGACGACCAAGGCTGCGCTGGGCTCAGAACAACCCGTCGTGATGATGCGTCGCTTTGCTGCAGCTTGCCCACGTTGCTCGAGATATGCTTTCTTCTGATGAAACAATATGATATGAACATACTTGACTACCCTGGTGGTCACTAAAACCACACGACGACTCTCCACATCAGCGCAGCGGATTATCGGTGATGTGATATGGATATTCGTGTCTGAGAAGCCACGCCAACGCGTTCCCGCTGATCGCAGTCCGGTGCTTTTGTGGCGAAACCTGCACCAGATTCAAAGGGAACAAAAAGCCACTCATTCTAAGACTGAATTTCGTTCTTTCCGAGCTTTTTGTCAGATGAGCAGCCTCGACATCCGAAGTGCATCAGTAAGGGCACTGCGGATTCATGCAAAGCTTGAGGAGTTTCGGGCGTGTTTCCGGAGTGACCCCTTCGACGCTCTGCAGCCAGAATTCGTCCGTCATCGGTACCAGGACGATTCGCGACGGCCTCGAAGAAGGACCCCTAAACTAAGCGACGGCACCATTGAATTCACGTGTACGAGACTCCAGGCCGCTCGTTTCCATGCGTTCAGGGTGTCCTACTCACGCATGCCTCGCACGCTCGACCTTTCTGTTCCAGGGCAACTCGTAGGCACAACAACTCGCGCTCCTTCGTTGACGGGTAAGTAAATCGACTTTATGCGTTGGCGGCATGCTCACAAGATCATGCGCAAACTTCACCGAAATTCTCGCTTCGAAAAAATGGACTCCGTTCAAACGCCACATCCGGCTCTCTTTGGAGCCATCTAGGCATCGGCTTTGCACAGAAGCAGTTTCCCGTCGACGGGGCATGCTCCCAGAGGCTCCCGGCTCTTGTCATCGGCAACCGGACTCGGACTCGGACTCGGACTTTAGTCATCGCGGAGGTCGCTTCTGGTACGGTCTGCATCACTGCCTTGGACGAGCGCAGCGGACATAGATCGAATGCTCTGGGCTTGTTCACCAACCGGGATTTCCCTTCCTGGGCTTGTTTCACCATCGACATCATCGCATGGCACAAGTCCACTGTCGACTGGGACAGCGTGCGTCTGCGTGTCCAGCGCGCAGGGCACTTGCCCAGCGCATGACCCAGAAGAAGCCCGTGATCGTCGGGTGCAGCACCGGTCGCGCAAAAGCATGAGAGCATCGAGGCGAGCGTTCTGTGCACGCTCACGGCATGTATCTGGCGCAGGAACAAGTGCTCAAGCAACACAGGGCCTCTTGTCTGAAGAGACTGCGTTGTAGTCACGTGGGATCACCTGATGACGGAGACAGGTCACCGCTGCAACAAGGCGCACAGAGGCTGTATACAACGAGGATGGAAATGGCAAACGCAGCGTAGATCGCAACCTTTGCGTGTGCTCGAAAGACGTCAACAACGAGCCGGAAGCGGCGGAATCGGGACTTGAGCGCTGCTATCAACATGGTTCGTCTGTCGGCACCTGAGCTGGTGGGAAAAAGATAGACCAGCGCGTTTGAAGCTGGATAGCACAGTAAGGAACAGTAAACACGTGCAGAGACATCCCGTAGCGGCTTGTGTTGATGATAGCGAGAAGGGACCCAAACCTGAGCGTGTACTTCCGTGTTAGATAAGTTGACCCGTTCCGTTCTATTCTGACATAGTTGTAGAGGCTGCCCCTGCCATTGATGCTTTCCTT
>Ga0080006_1148683_pt1 | contig 11486 bp, 7 predicted proteins | sample RS3BMetagenome_FD_69209 | JGI IMG/M metagenome (GOLD analysis project Ga0080006, IMG submission 69209) | Ferric oxide microbial mat and aquatic microbial communities from Rainbow Spring, Yellowstone National Park, USA - RS3B (SPADES... ...
GCGCCCCCCAGCGAGCCCATGACCGTCGCCATCGCCTCGACCAGCAAGGCGCGGGTCTCGGGCTTGCCGAGACCGACGAGGAGATTCGCCGCTCCTTCACGAACCACGACCGGCTCGCCCGATTCGCGGAGAATCTGACCCAGAGCCTTGATCGAGCCAGCCGGATCGATCGCGACCAGAGCGGTCATCGCCGCATTCCTCCGGGGCGACGGACCTCCTCGATTTTCGACAACGGTGGCCAGCGTGTCTCTGGCCCCTTCGAGCTTCATCGAGCCGACCAGCTCGATTCCCGACTGGATCTCATTGCCGTTTTTCGACCCGAGCAACGACCTGGCCACGTCGTCGGCGAGTCCTCGAGCGTCGGGGCCGAGCTTCGCGCCTCGTTCTTGAGTTCCCTGCTGGATCGCCTTGAGCAAGACGACCTTGGCGGTGGGCGAAAACTGGTCGAGCCGGATGAGCTTGACCAGGCCTGCCTCGGCTTCTGCTCCGCCGAATCGGGCGATGTGCCGGGCGTATCGGGCTCGCTGCTCGATCGAGAGCGGCGGAGTTGTCCGGGGCTGGTCGGCGGCGGGCGGGGCGGTCTGATGGTTGAGGTATTCGAGGAGGAATCGTGCTGACTCGGTCATCGGCACGCCGAGCGCGGCCTCGGCGATGTAGGCTTCCTCAAGCTCGGACCACTTGCGGCCGAGGACGTAATCCCAGGACTCCGAGCTGAGAAGCTGGTCTCGAAGTGCGATCTTGATAACGTGCTTGAGATGGGTGTCGGCCGGGCTGGCGTTGAAGGTTTCGAGCAGGAGGGCGTGGAGGTGGTTCTTCGAGGGATGACGCCCCATCGACTCGGCTATCGCCCGACAGACCCGCGCGGAAGGCTCCTTGCTCGTCAACGAAACGCCGACCTCACGCTCTTCGAGATTCGTCACCGGCATCCGCTCACCATAAATCTTCATCGCGTGGACGCGAACGGCCTCATCAGGGTCGCTCATCGCCTGCGCGAGCGTCCCGTCCTTGAGCACCCCGAGCCGCTGGAGCACCCAGAGGAGATGGACCTTGCGGAGCCCCTTGGACTGATTGTAAGCGTCATTGGCGGGGTTGATCGCCGGATCGCCCCGGAGAACCAGTTGATTCGTCGCCACCGTCCGGACGGCGAGGTTGGGATGGCCGAGATCCTCGATCAGCTCGGCGATCGTCGCGGCCGACTCATCGGGTCGAGGGGTCTTCGGGGCCGATCCTTTGCCGTCCTTCCCTTTGTAGACGATCCGCCAGATTCGACCACGCTCTCGGTCGCGGCCGGGGTGGGTGAGCGGGACCTCGTAGTGGCCGATGATCCGGTTGTAGAAATCGGCGACGTACAGCGCGCCGTCGGGTCCCAGCTCGATATCAACCGGTCGGAACCAGGGGTCATCGCTGACGACGAAGTCGGGCTGCTCGATCGCCTTCGGGGTCGACCCGGTGAAGGCGAGCTTGTCGTGGTTGATCCGGCTGGTCACGACGTTGCCGATGAAGATGGTCTCGCGATAAGCCTCGGGGAAGTGGTCGGCCGCGTAGTAGGCGATCCCGCCGATCCCGGTTGAGCCGTGGTCGTGCTTGATCATCTCGGGGCCGAAGCCCAGACCGTCATCGGGCTTGCCGAAGCTCGGGTAGAAGGCGCCTCGAAGGAGCTGGTAGATGGGCCGACTGTGGCAGTCGCACGAATAGAGGTTGCCCATCGGGTCGAACGCGAGGCCGAAGGGGTTGACCTGACCGTGCGAGTAATACTCGGCGTGTGAGCCATCCGGGCGCATCCGGTAGACGTTGCCCGACTGCATGACGATCGGCTTGCCGTCGGAGCCCTTGACGGTCGATTCGTTGTTGAACCCGTGGCAAGCGTAGATCCAGCCATCGAAGCCCCAGCTGAACGCGTTGGTCATGCCGTGGGTGTCGCGGAAGCCGTATTTTTCATAAGCCGGCTCGATCTTGTCGGCCTTGCCGTCGCCGTCGGTGTCGATGAACCGGCGGATGTTGGGGATATCGTGAACCAGGGCGGAATCTCCGCGACCCAGCGGCATGATTCCGATCGGGATGTTCAGGCCCTCGGCAAAGGTCTGGACCGATCGAGCCTTGCCATCCTCGGCGAAGTCGCTGAGGACGACCACGCGGTCTCGAGGCGTCTTGCCGGCGGGAACCGGATAAGGATACTCGACGGTCGAGGTGACCCAGAGCCGCCCCCGGTCGTCGAACGCCAGGTTCATCGGCTTGTTGATCTCGGGTTCGGAGGCAACCAGCTCGATCACGAACCCCTCGGGGAGATGAAACCCCGCACGCTCCTCGATGGGAGTACGAGCCTCGGTCTCGGCCACGAGCTTCGGGGCCTGTTGAGCTTGCGATGAGGTCGAGATCGAGCCAATGACGAAAACAACCAGGGCGCGACGAAGAGCCGGTCGCATCGAGACCTCCAGAATGTTCCAGAACGGGCGAAGCTATCTCGCAATGATCCGGAGTCGAGGCGAGGAACGCAAGAGCAGGCTTGCGAGCCGTCGGGCACACCTCCGGTCCGCGATCGAAACGAGGGGAAGATCGGGGAGTGGCTATCCGGACAGGTCCTTCTCGGTTATGATCACCCGATCGAAACCTAGACAGGACCACCCCCCTTGGCTTCCCGGACCCCTCCGCTCATCCCCGATCCGACGCGACCCCGGCGAAAAAATACGCTGAAGCGGTCGGAACTGGCGAGCGGCGATTGCCTGTGTAACCACTGCTCGGGGAAGTGCTGTCGTTACTTCACCGTGGAGCTCAGCACTCCAGAAACCTGGGACGACTACGACGCCATTCGCTGGTATCTGGCTCACGGCCAGACCCTGGTTTATGTCGAGAAGGAGTCCTGGTTCCTGGTCGTCATGACCCGGTGCAAGTATCTCAGCAAGGACGACCGCTGCCAGATCTACCACAACCGGCCGCGAACCTGCATCGACTACACGACCGAGGAATGCGAATACGACGACGACTGGATTTTTGAAAAAGTCTTTGAGACTCCCGAACAGCTCTGGGAATATGCCGAAGCCGTTTTGCCGGCCCGGAAACGCCCCAAGCCGGTCGGGCCGACGTTCACGGTCCTCACGTCCTGACCTCGAACCGACCGCCCATGGCCATCCGCTCCAACCACTACGAGGCTGCTTTCGAGGGGTACATCCGCTCGATCCCGGTTCCTTGCGTGGCCGTCGATGAGGCCAAGCGGGCGCTTTTTGGAGACGAGGGGGTCAAAAATCCGGACTTCTTGCTGTATCCTAGAATGGGTCCGAACCTGGTGGTCGAGGTCAAGGGCAAGAAGGGGAAGGATGCCCGGGGGCGTCGACCCTGGGAAAACTGGGTCACGACCGACGACCTCGACGGCCTGGCTCGCTGGCAAGAGATGTTCGGGCCGGGCTTCCGGTCGATCCTGGTCTTCGCCTACGCCGAGCCTCTGGCCGAGTTTGGCTTGCCGAAGGGGGATGGGTCGTATGTCTTCCGCAACCTGGCTTATCGGTTCTGGGCGGTCGGGCTCGACGACTACGTCGCCCACCTTCGCTCGCGAGGACCAGCCTGGAGGGCGGTCGCCATGGCTCGGGTTGCCTTCCGCAAGCGTGTCCGTCCCCTCCGCGAATGGCTGCCGATGACTCTCGAAACTCCCAAGCGACCCCGACCCGTCAAGGAGCTTGAACGATGAAACCGAGGATGCGAGCTGCTCTGCTGATCCTGAATCTCTGCCTCGCCGTCTTCATCCCGACCGCCTCGGCCCAGGAGCGCGCCAAGGAGCCGACCGACGGCTTCTTCGACGTTCCGGCCCGCGCCCCCGGTGAAGAGTCCGAGCCCTGGGGTCTTCCGGCCTACATGGTGACCTCGGCCATCGGCGGCATGGGAATCTTTGTTCTCTGCCGATCGGCCCGACGGTCCTGATCGGAACGGACCCACCCTAAGTGATGGATGAATGATGACCGATCAACCGACGCTCGAAGACGTGGCCTCGATTTATCACACGCCTGTCCTGACCTTGATCTACCGGGCCGCGTCGGTTCATCGCCAGCATCACGACCCGTCCGAGGTCCAGGTCTGTGTCTTGCAGTCGATCAAGACCGGAGGCTGTCCCGAGGATTGCGGTTACTGTCCCCAGGCCGCCCGCTATCACACGAGCGTCGAGGCCGAGCCGCTCATGGATGTCGAAGCCGTCCTCGGCGCGGCTCGGGCCGCTCGGGACTCGGGAGCCTCGCGGTTCTGCATGGGTGCCGCCTGGCGCGAGGTCAAGGACAACCGTCAGTTTGACCGGGTCCTCGAGATGATCCGAGGGGTCAAGGAACTCGGTCTCGAGGCTTGCGCCACCCTGGGGATGGTCACGGAGAGCCAGGCCCTTCGAATGAAAGAGGCCGGACTCGACGCTTATAATCACAATCTGGATACTTCCGAAGCGTTTTATAACCAGATCATCCAGACGCGGACCTATGCCGACCGGCTCGACACGCTGAGCAACGTCCGCAAGGCGGGCATCACCGTCTGCTGCGGTGGGATCGTCGGGATGGGGGAGTCGGACGAGGACCGGATTGGCCTGCTCCACACGCTGGCCAGTCTTCCCGAACCGCCCGAGTCGGTCCCGATCAACGCCCTGGTCGCTGTCGAAGGGACGCCGATGGCTGATCGGCCCCATGTCTCGATCTGGGACATGGTCCGGACGATCGCCACGGCTCGGATCCTGATGCCGAGGTCGATGGTCCGCCTTTCCGCCGGTCGGCTCGGGATGAGCGAGTCGGATCAGGCGCTCTGCTTTCTCGCCGGAGCCAACTCGATCTTCGCGGGGGACAAGCTCCTGACGACACCCAATCCCGGCGTGGACCGCGATCAGGTCCTCTTTGACAACCTCGGCCTGGTGCCGATGGCGGTGGGCTCGGGATCGGAGCCCCAAGTCCCTCGGATCGCGGGTCGTTAACCGTCGAACCCTTTCTGGAAAGCCCGAAAGTCCTCGCGAGACTTCTCGGCGAACCGGACGGATGCGGCAAGCACGGCGTCCAGGGCCGGAGAGGCCGCCCATCGCGCCAGCTCAACGGTCCGGTCATCCCCCGAGGGGAGTCTGGCCCCTCGCCACTGGGAATTCGCCGTCAGCCGGCCCACCATCTCGACGGCCCTGCGGAGCTTCGCCGGTTTCCGTCGGAATCGGTCGAGAGTCGCTCGATTCTCGTCGGGGATCATCTCGCGGAGCCGGAATTCCCTGCCTTCGATCGAGATCACGTCGAGCCCGCTCGTAGGTTCGGCCTGGAGTCGTCGCTGGGCGTCGACGACCCGGACGGCGTCGCTGGTCCAGTGGGACGGTTGGGGGGCGGTCGAGCAATCACGGAGCGTCGGGGGGGCGGCGGCTTTGATGTCGAGCAACCAGTTGGCGTCCGGCGATCCCTCGCCCTCGACGAGGACCACATATCGACTCACGCCCAGACTGCCGATCCCGGCGATCCGCCCCGATGCATCGAGCACCCGGAAGGCCTCGGCCCGGCCGATCTTCCGGCCGTAAGCTTCGACCGCCTCGATGACCGTGGCCTTCTTCCGGTCGCCAAGCCTCGGGAGTTTTCCCGGTAAATTCCGGATGGATCGAATTCCTGACTTCTCGAGCCGAGTCACGTGGTCGAGAAGCTCGGCCTGAGTTCCCAGCAGACAGGAGCCGATCAACTCGCCGATGGGTCCGGGGTCGGCGATGCCGGGGATTCGACCCTCGGCCTGATCCCGGATCGTGGATCGATAATGGTCGAGGTAGCCCAGAACCGACCGTATCGCCCGGATCGGCGAGAGGCCCCAGACCTGCGCCGCCAGCAGGATGCTGGTCGAGCATCGGACCAGATCGAGAGAGCAATGACCGACCAGAGCCTCGTCGAAATCGTTGATGTCAAAGAGAAGGTCGCCACCCTCGGCACGATAGGCGCCGAGGTTCTCCAGATGGAGATCGCCGCAGACAAGCAGGTCCGGGCCGGGATCGAGTGGTTTCAAAGTGGGCCAGGCGGCCGCGTAAAGGTGATTCGCTCCTCGAAAGAAGGAAAAAACGTCCTTGTCCATCCGCCGATATTTGAGCCGGACCAGGCGAGGTTTGCGTCCTTCGTCGTGGGCGAGGATGGCGTCCACGACGGGGTTGGTTCCGGGCTGCAAGGATCGTGGTGGGGGGGAACTCATGAACCTTGACCTGGGCTTCGCCCGATTCGACCTCCTTCGTCTCCATGGACCGAGCCAGCAGAGACCACCGGGCGACCTTACTATCCTTACGCGAGAAGACCGGTCGCCGCAAGCCAGGTCGCAGGTCGAGCCTGCAACTCGGTCGGAGCGGGAGTGTCCAGCAAAGCCCTCGAGCTGCTTGCCGGTCGGTCCAATCACGGGCTCATGATGCCCTGTTGTGTTCGCTCGCGAGCCGAGGCTAAGATAGGCAAATCTTCCGGATCGTCCTCCGATCGAGGTCGAGTCTTCCGGCTCCCGCCCAGGTGATTGACCACTCCAACCCGAGGAAATCCGCATGACGACGGCTCGCGCCCGGTTCGTCCTTCCCGCCCTCCTCCTTGCCTTGGCCACCGGTTGGTCCGACGCCGCCCGGGCGGCGGGCCTCCCTAAGGTTCCCGACGACCTGGAAGTTCGACTGGTTGCCAACGTTCCGAGCTTCCTCTATGCCTGTCAGGTCGCCTGTGCTCCCGACGGGGCCCTCTATGTGGCGGTCGACCCGATGGACCAGGTGGGTCCTTATGAATCCAACCAGGGTAAGATTTTCGTCTATCGCGAAGGAAAAGATCCGGTCCTCTTCGCCGAGGGGTTCCGCGCGATCTTCGGGATGACCTGGTACGAGGGAGCCCTCTACATCAGCCACATGCCTTATCTCTCGGTCATCCGCGACACCGACGGCGACGGCAAGGCCGACTCTCGCAAGGACCTCTTCAAGGACCTCGGGATCACCAATAACAAGGGTCTGAACGACCACATCGTCTCGGGAATCCAGTTCGGGATCGACAACCACCTTTACATTTCGACCGGCGACAAGGGCGTTCTCAAGGCCACCGGCCCCGACGGCAAGACGGCTCAGGTGGTCGGCGGCGGAACCCTTCGATGCAAGCCCGACGGGACCGAGATCGAGGTCATCTCGACCGGAACGAGAAATCATCTCGAACCCAATCTCGACGACCGCGATAACCTCTTCACCTACGACAACACCGACGACGGCGACGGCTGGTGGACCCGGGTCACTCATCACATCGACAGCGGCTATTTCGGCTATCCCTACGACTATCACGACTACAAGGACCGGTTCCTCAACCGGATCGCCGAGTTCGGCGGCGGCTCCCCCTGCGGCGGCGTGGTCTACAAGGAAGACGCCTGGCCCGAGAAGTACCGGGGACGCGTCCTCTGGTCGGAATGGGGCAAGAAGAAGATCCAGGCCTTTGCCTTCGAGCCCGAAGGGGCCTCGTTCAAGATCAAGGACGTCATCGATCTGGTCGAGCCGGGCGACTCGGGCGAGTTCCGCCCGCTCGACTGCTGCCTCTCCTACGATGGCAAGACCCTCTACATTGCCGACTGGGGAATGGGCTCGTGGGGCTCGAAGACCGAGAAGGTGGGCCGGGTCTACGCGGTGACCTATAAAGGTCCGGCGATTGCGACCCGTCCCCGAGGAACCGACGCCGACCCGCTTGATCAGCAATTCAAGCAGCTCGACCACCCCTCCTGGAACGAGCGGATGCGGGCCCAGCGGGCGATCATCAAACTCGGCAAGCCGGCTCTGGATAAGGCCGTCTCCCACCTGGTCGACCCATCGGTCGCCCCACTGGCCAAGCGGCACCTGGTCTGGGTCATCGACGCGATCGCCGGAGGCACGCCCGACGGCGCGGCCTTGCTGATCGGGCTCCGCGACCCCTCCGAGGACGTCCGGGCCCAGGTGGCTCGGGCCTTCGGCGAGCGTCGCGACAAGGCCGCCGCCGAGTCATTGATCGCGTTGCTGACGGACAAGAGCCCGAGCGTCCGGCTTCAAGCGATCATTGCCCTCGGACGGATTGGCGACTCGAAGGCCGTTCCCGCCCTCTTGCCGATCCTGACCGACTCCGACCGCTATCTCAGCTTCTCGAGCCGCCAGGCGATCCGGCGGATCGGCGACTGGTCGGCGGTGGCCTCGGGCCTCCACACGGGCGACCCCAAGCTTCGCACGGCGATTCTGGCGACTCTCGAACTCGTCTACGACAAGGGGGCCGTCGGACTCCTCCGCCAGCTCCTCACCGAGTCGAAGGCTCCCGAATTCGACCGGGCCAGGGCGCTCGAGGAGCTGGCCGGCGTGGCCCGAAAAGCTTCCGGATGGGACGGCAAGTGGTGGGGCACCCGGCCGTCGCAGGGCAAGGCTCCCGCGAAGACCGTCGCCTGGGAGGCGACGCCCGAGATCCTCAAGACGATCGAGTCGAGCCTGACCGACCCGTCCGAACCCGTCCGACTGGCCGCGATCTCGGCAGTTCGCCTGACCGACGACCGCGACGCCTTGCCGAAGCTTAGAGAGCGGTTCCAGGTCGAGAAGGAGCCGAAAGTCCGCCAGGAAGTCGCCCTGACGCTGGGGGCGATGGGCGACAAGGACGCGTTGCCGCTCCTGGTCGCCGCTCTCCGCGACGCCGCTAACCCCGAACCGATCCGGGTGGCCGCTCTCACCGGACTGGAATCGATCGGCGGCAAGTCGGCGATCGCGGCTCTCGTCGAGGCTCTCTCGAACCAGTCATCGAACCTCAAGGACGAGACCCAGACGCGGATGATCTCGGCCCTCGGTCGGTTCAAGGCGAAGGAAGGCATCCCCGCGATCGTCGCCCGACTGAGCAGCGCCAACCCCGAGGTTCGGGTCGCCGCGGCCGAGGCCCTGGGCAAGATTGGCGACGCCAAAACGACCGCTCCCCGGCTCCGACCCGCCTTGAAAGATACCTCGGCCGAAGTTCGCAAGGCCGCCGTCACCGCGCTCGCGACGCTCAAGGACACCGAGTCGATCCCCGCCATGATTGAGGTCGCCAACGATGAAGCGACCCGATATGAGGCGACAATCGCACTGACTAAACTGCCCGACGTCCGCGCCTTGCAGGTCTATCTTCGGGGCGCGGCCGACAAGAGCCTCGACCTCCGCAAGGCTTCAACGATCGCCATCCGGTCGATTCGCGACAAGGCCCAGCCGATCCTCGAACAGCTGGCCTCGCGTCGCGAGCTTCCCCCGGCGGCGCTTCCCGAACTCCGGAAGATCTACAACGAACTCCAGCCGGTCGACGGCTGGCACATCATGGGACCGTTTGCAATCAACGACCGCCCGCCCGTCCGGACCAATTCCGCGGTCGACCTGACGGGAACCGCTCCCGGACCCGATGGCACCACGCTGGAATGGAAGCCGATCTCGATCGAGGGCGAGAACGGCGTCGTTGATCTCGCCAAGTTCTACGGGGGCAAGGGGGATTGCTCGGCCTTCGGCTCAGCCATCCTCGAAAGCCCGGTCGCTCGCCCCGCGCAGATGTCTGTCGGGTCGGACGACACCCTGAATGTCTGGCTCAACGGCAAGGAAGTCTACAAGTTCGGCGGCAACCGGGGATATGATCCCGATAGCGCCCGGTTCGATATCGACCTCAAGAAGGGTAAGAATATCCTTCTGATCAAGTGCGGCAACGGCGGGGGTCCCTGGCAGTACTCGGTCGCCGTGACCAGCCTGGCCGACCACTCGTTCCTCAAAGGTCCCTCGACCGATGGCTTCGACCCCGACCGGTTCAAGACCGTCGCGATGAGGGGCCAGGGCCAGCCCGTCCGGGGGAAAACGCTCTTTGCCGACCTCAAGGGACTTGCCTGCGCGAAGTGCCACGTCGTCGGCGGGGAAGGGGGGAACATCGGCCCCGATCTTTCCGGGATCGGCGCCCGCTATCCTCGCGAGGAGCTGATCCAGTCGATCCTCTACCCCTCGGCCAAGATCTTCTCGGGCTATGAGACGGTCGTGGTCGCGACGGCCGACGGTCGGGTCCTGACCGGTCTGATCAAGTCCGACAACGCCGACGGTCTGGAGATCCAGGACGCCGAAGGCAAGCGGATCAAGCTGGCCAAGGCCGACATCGAGGACCGCAAGACCAGCGAGCTTTCCCTGATGCCCAACGGGATCGTCGAGGGAATCAGTCCGCAGGACTTCGCCGACTTGATCGCCTATCTCGAAACTCTCAAGGACGCCTCGGCCAACCAGGGCAAGCCGCCTGGCGAATGAGGCTTCCGAAGGTCCGTTGAAAATCCTGAAAATTGTCGGAATCGCGGTGCTGGTCGGGGCGATCCTGTTCGACGGGACCCCGATCAGCACCATGATCTTCGGCGGCGGCGAAAAGGTCTCGGTCCTCCTGGAAAATTAGTGTACAATCGATACGAATGGCGCGAGGCGACCGATTTCCCCGTTATCTGGACCGAGCGACGATGTCCCAAGACGAGTCCGCCCCGGCGAGGGGCAAGCGTGAGCGGAGCACCCGCTATCCCGGCGTCCCCCTGGCCGAGAGCGTCGAGCTTTGCCGGTTCATCGAGGGGCATGGCCTCGACGGCCTGACGGCGGCCGACATCGCCACCAGCCTCGGCTACAAGAACATCAAGACCAACACTTTCTCCGCTCGACTCAGCGCGGCCCGACAATTCGGGCTCTTGCACCTGAAGGACGAGGGGTATTCCCTCACCTCGCTGGCCCGGTCGATCCTCCATCCGGTCGATCCCGCCGAGATCGGTCGACTCCACCGTCAAGCCTTGATGGAGCCTCCGCTCTACGCCGAGCTCGCCGCGCAGTTCGCCGACAAGAAGCTGCCCGACGTCGCCATCCTCGGCAACGTCCTCTATCACAACCACCAGATCATCGCCTCGGCCAAGCAAGCCGCGGCCGAGGCCTTCTTCGAATCCGCCCGGTTCGCCGGAGCGCTGGGCGAGGACAACGTTTTCCGACCGAACGGGCTGACCGTCGCCGAAGCACCGACCTCGCCGACCATCCAGGCCAACGGTCATGCCGGCCCGATGGCGGTGGTTCCCCCATCGCCGCAACAGAGCGAGCCCCGACCCACTCGATCGAATGACGTCCGAATCGACCTTCGACTCTGGGGAACCGACCTCGGCAAGGCCATCCGGGTCCGGGCGCCCGAGGTCATCACGCCCGAGAGCTTCGAGCGGTTGCTCCAGACTCTCCGCCTCCACCTCCGGATCGAGGAGCCGGAGGCCGGGCCGATCGAAAAAGAATGAGCGATGGGTCGATGGTTGATGGTCGATGAACGATCGATTGTCGTTCATCGACCGTGCTCGATCAATTCTTGATTAAACGAATTCATTGATCAGATTCTCGAGCATCTCCTGCCGGCCGCTGGCGTTGTTGGTGACCTCGCCCTTGGGCAGGATGTAGGCTTCGAGGTCGGCGAAGCTCGACTGACCGGCCTCGACCCTCCGGCCGAGCTCGCCGTCCCAGCTCTTGTAGCGATCCTTGAGGAACGCGGGCAGTCGGCCGTCGCTGATGATCG
>Ga0080006_1215310_pt1 | contig 11485 bp, 8 predicted proteins | sample RS3BMetagenome_FD_69209 | JGI IMG/M metagenome (GOLD analysis project Ga0080006, IMG submission 69209) | Ferric oxide microbial mat and aquatic microbial communities from Rainbow Spring, Yellowstone National Park, USA - RS3B (SPADES... ...
CCCCCGGCCCCCGCGAGGGGGCGAGCGGGGGCGGCGCCCCCCGGGGGCCGGGCCCCGCCGCTCCGACCGGGCGGACATCCGGGGCGGTCGGATCGGTGACGTCGATCCGGTAGCCGGACCGCGCCGAGAAGTCGGCCACGGCGCTGAACCGGTCACCCCGGACCAGGGTCCTGCGCCACTCGACCGGCCGGTCGCGGGCGAATCCGAGGCGGTCGATGGAGAGCGCGGCGAGAGTCTGGTCCAGCCGGAGGAGCGCCCGCTCCTCCGTGTCGGGGACGACCGCGCGGATCTGCTCACGGCCGCCTGTCAACCGGGTGCCGGTGCGTTCGGCCAGAAGATCGTAGAAGGCGGCGTGGGAGAAGTCCGCCTGCAGCAACGGGCGGGCCAGGTCGGCTTCCATCCACACCCGGTCCAGCGCCAGCGGCTCACCACCCGCCAGCCGGAGGCGCTCGAGATAGAACAGCTCCCGGTCGGGGGCGATCCCGAGATGGCCCGCCGCTTCCGGATCGTTCCGCACCTCGAGGGACCGCACCACGCTACGTTGCTCCAGCCCGGAGGCCTCGACCGATGCGAACAGGCTGTAGAGGGCCCCGAGCGGCTGCTCGATCTCCGTCGCCGACGCCACCCTGGGCCGTCGGCCGCGGGAGGCGATGACGACTCCCCCGGACCGCAGGTGGCGCATGGCCTCCCGGACCGTGTTCCGGCTCACCGCGTACTCCGCCGCCAGCTCGAGCTCACCGGGAAAGTCGTCGTCGAACTCCCCGTGCTCCACCCGGTCCAGGAGGTCGCCGTGCAACTGAGCCCAGAGGGGGACCGGGCTCGACCGGTCGGGCACCGTGCGCGGCCCCCCCCCGTACGGCACCCGCTCCAGAATTTCTGAGGTTTCCCTTGCCATTCTCCCCGTCCCTGCTATAAATGTACCTACATTGGTATTTTAGCGCAAACGCCGTCGGGAGGGTGGCCGTGGTCCAGGTGGAAGTCATAGAGACCGGGGAGCTGGGTGACCGGAGCTACGTGGTACACGACGGCGGCACCGCCGTGGTCGTGGATCCCCAGCGCGACCTCGACCGGATCGAGGAGGTGCTCGCCTCCCGGGGGCTGGCCTGCTCACTCGTCCTCGAGACCCACGTGCACAACGACTACGTCAGCGGCGGCCTCGAGCTCACCAGGCGCACCGGAGCAACCTACGTGATGGCGGACGGCGACCCCGTCGAGTTCCCCCGGCATGGCGTGGCGGACGGCGACGAGCTCCGTGCCGGCGCGCTGACCGTCCGCGTGGTCGCCACCCCTGGCCACACCGACCACCACCTGTCCTACGTCATCGAGAGCGACGACGGCCCGCCCGCCGTCTTCACCGGAGGATCCCTCCTGTTCGGGAGCGTGGGCCGGACCGACCTGGTCGACCCGGGGCGGACAGAGGAGCTCACCCGGGCCCAGTACCACTCGGCGCGGCGCCTGGCCGAGCTCCTTCCGGACGAGACCCCCGTCTATCCGACCCACGGCTTCGGGAGTTTCTGCTCGTCCGGATCCGCAGCCGGAGGCAGCACCAGCACCATCGGGTCCGAGCGGCAGAGGAACGACGCTCTGACCACCGAGGACGAGGACGCCTTCGTCGCCACACTGGTCGCCGGGCTCACCGCCTACCCCAGCTATTACGCCCACATGGCACCGCGCAACCGCAAAGGTCCTGGCCCGGTCGACCTCTCGGTCCCGGCCCCGGTGGACGCCGCCGAGCTGGCCCGACGGATCTCGGCAGGCGAGTGGGTGGTGGACCTGCGCACGTCGACCGCCTACGCGGCCGAGCACGTCGTCGGCACCGTCAGCATCGAATTGGGCGACTACTTCACTACCTACCTCGGATGGCTCATCCCCTGGGGTACGCCGCTGACGCTCCTCGGCGAGTCCACGGAGCAGGTCGCGGCCGCCCAGCGACAGCTGGTCCGGATCGGCATCGACCGGCCCGACGCGGTCGCCATCGGGAAGCCGGCCGACTTCGCCGGCGAGGACCGGATCCGCCGGTACCCCTCGGCGACCTTCGCCGACCTCGACCGGCACCCCGGTCCGTTCGTCCTCGACGTCCGCCGGGACGACGAGCGCGCCCAGGGCCACCTCGCCGGATCGGTCCACATCCCCCTGCACTCGCTCATCGCCCGGATGGACGAGCTGGACGACCGGGAGCTGTGGGTCCACTGCGCCGCCGGGTACCGGGCCGGGATCGCCGCCAGCCTGCTGGACGGCACCGGCCGACGGGTGGTCTGGGTCGACGACGACTTCTCGAACGCCCGGGGGGCAGTGCGCCCGGGGGACGGACCTACCGCACCGGAGGGCGGGGCGCCGCCGGAGCCCGTAGCGAGCGGCGCCGCGGCCACCGGTCCGAGCCGCACCTGACCGACCGCCGGCACGCCCGCCGAGTCGGTGGGCCCCGGCACCGACCGTAGCGTCCCAGGGGGGGAGCCAACCATGGAAGCAAAGCGTGACCATCATCAAGTCGTCGTCGTCGGCGGCGGCGCCGCCGGGCTCGATGTCGCCGCCCGCCTCCGACGCGGGGGGATCTCCGACGTCGCCGTGGTGGAACCGTCGGGCACGCACTGGTACCAGCCGCTGTGGACCCTGGTCGGCGCGGGGTGCGCCCCCCTGGAGGAGACCCGGCGGCCACAGGCCGCGGTCATGCCGAAGCGGGTCACCTGGATCCGGGACCGAGCCACCGCGGTCGACCCCGACGAGCAGACCGTGTCGCTCGCCGCCGGCGGCACGATCGGCTACGAGCAGCTGGTCGTCTGCCCCGGCATCCAGCTCGACTGGGACAAGGTCCCCGGCCTTCCCGACGTCCTCGGCACCGGAGGCGTCTCGAGCAACTACCTCGCGGAGCTGGCCCCGCGTACCTGGGAGCTCATCTCCTCGCTCCGATCGGGGACGGCGGTGTTCACCATGCCGTCCGGACCGATCAAGTGCGCGGGCGCACCCCAGAAGATCGCCTACCTGGCCGCCGACTACTGGCGCCAGCAGGGGGTGCTCCAGGACATCCACATCGTGCTGGTGCTCCCCACCCCCGCCATGTTAGGGGTACCCGAGTTCTCGCGGGTGCTCGACCGGGTCGCGGCGCGCTACGGCATCGACGTGCGGCTCCAGAACGAGCTGGTCGAGGTGGACGGCGACACGGCCGTCCTCGTGGACCGGAGCGGCGACGAGGAGCGTCGCGAGACGGTCTGTTTCGACCTGCTGCACGCGGTACCCCCGCAGAGCGCACCGGACTGGATCAAGGAGAGCCCGTTGGCCGACCCGGCGAGCCCGTTCGGCTACGTCGACGTGGACAAGCACACCCACCAGCACGCCCGCCATCCCAACGTCTTCTCCCTGGGCGACGCGGGCAGCACCCCGAATTCGAAGACGGCCGCCGCCGTGCGCAAGCAGGCGCCGGTGGTGGTGGCCAACCTCAAGGCGGCCATGGCCGGCCGGCCACTTCCCGGGAGCTACGACGGCTACGCCTCGTGCCCCCTCACCACCGCCCGGAACCGGATGCTCCTGGCGGAGTTCGACTACACGATGAAGCCCCATCCGACCTTCCCGATCATCGACACCCAAAAGGAGCGCTACGACATGTGGTTGTTGAAGCGCTATGGGCTCCCCCGGCTCTACTGGCACCTGATGACCAAGGGCCTGGCGTGACGCGGGGCGTTGTCGCGGCCATCGGGTCCCGTCCCGACGGGCGCCGGAGCACCGAGTCGCGACGTCCGACTCTGATGCGACGGTGCTGAAGCCTGCCGCGCTGCTCTACGACCGGGCGATGCGCGGGGTGGAGGAGGCGGGGCTGCTCGAGTGGAGACGCGCGTTGCTCGCCCCGCTCTCGGGTACCGTCCTCGAGATCGGCGCCGGCACCGGGAGGAACCTGGCGCTCTACCCGGAGGCGGTGACCACCCTGGTCGTCACCGAGCCGGACCGGCACATGCGGTCAGTGCTCGCCCGCCACCAGGTCCGGACGGGAACCCGTCGGTTGGAGGTGGTCGGAGCTCCCGCGGAGCACCTGCCGTTCGCCGACTCCACGTTCGACGCCGCGGTGTCGACCCTGGTGCTCTGCTCCGTGGCCGACCAGGCGTCCGCCCTCCGGGAAGTCCACCGCGTGTTGCGGCCCGGCGGGAGCCTGGTGTTCCTTGAGCACGTGGCGGCGGAGGACCGGCCCACCAGGCTGCGGTGGCAGCGGCGGTTCGAACCGGTCTGGAAGCGGGTCGCGGGAAACTGCCACCTCACCCGCACCACCGAGCGCGCCATCGGGTCGGCAGGATTCGAGATCACCGCGATCGAGCGGGCCGGGATGCGCAAGGCGCCCGGCGTCGTCCGCCCCACCATCCGAGGACACGCCACCGCCGTCGGTCCCGATCGCTGACGCCGGGCCCGCCCCGGGTCAGCGGCGAGGAGACCGGGTGGGACCTTCGGGATCAGCGACGGATCCATCGGCCCGCCGGCTGATCTGCGTCAGCAGCAGAGAGGCGGCCGGGGACAGCACGACTGCTTTCGGCCACACGGCTCGGATCGCGCGCTCGAGGGAGAAGCCGCTGGTCGGGACGATGGCCATCCGTCCCTCGCGCACCTCGGCCCGAATGGCGAGCCGGCTCAACACGCCCGGCCCTAGCCCGGATCCCACGGCAGCCTTGATGGCGGTGGTCGATCCCAGCTCGACCAGCGGGGTGACGGAGAGGCCGCACGCCCCCAGAGCCCCTTCGAGCACCTGACGGGTCCCGGAGCCCGGTTCCCGCAGGACCAACGGTGTGGCCGCGACCTCGGCGGCGCTGAGAGCCCCCCGCCGCCGGCTCCACGGATGGGACGGCGCCACCACCAGCACCAGGTCGTCGCGGCTGACCACCTTCGAGTCCAGGGTGGCCGGCACGGTGTCGCCCTCCACGAACCCGATGTCGGCGTCACGCCGGGCGACCATGTCGGCCACGTGCTCGGAGTTCCCCATCTGCAGGGAGACGCCGAGATCGGGCTCGGCGGCCCGCAGGCGATTGAGCCACCCTGGCACCAGGTACTCCGCCGCCGTCATGCTCGCCGCCAACCGCAGCTGGGTGCTCCCTTCGGCCCGGAGGGCAGCTACGCCCAGCTGCAGTGCCCGCACCTCGTCCAGCACCGCACCACCCCATTCGACGGTGGCGGTACCCGCCGGGGTGAGGCGGGCGCGCCCGGAGGACCGGTCGAGCAGCTCCAGCCCGAGCGTCCGCTCCAAGGCCCGGAGTCGCATGCTCGCCGCCGGCTGGCTCACGTGGTGTGCCATGGCGGCACGCCGGATCGACCCCAGCTCGGCAACGCTCTGGAGGAGGTCCAACGAGACAAGGTCGGGAACGGGGTGAGCCAACGCCATAAGCACATGTTATAGCGCTGTCGTGGTTCTGCGTCTATCCCCGGGCGATCCCCGCACCCACACTGGTCGGCATGAGCGCACTCCCCTCCCTCGCCCCACCGGTCGGCACGCCGGAGACCACCCCCGATCCGGACGGAGGCGGTTTCGTCGGTCGGATCCGATCCGTCATCCCCGGCCTCGGGCTCGCCGTGGCGGTGGCAGTGGTGGCGACGTTCCTCGGACGCCTCGCCCCGGTCATCGGTGCCCCGGTCATCGCCATCGTGGGAGGCATCGTCATCTCCGTGTTCCATCAGCCTCGCCAGGCGCTGCGGCCGGGACTGACCTTCGCCAGCCGTGGCGTCCTCCAGCTGTCGATCGTCGTCCTCGGCACCGGGCTGTCCTTCGGCCAGGTCCTCACCACCGGAACCTCGTCCCTGCCCGTCCTCCTCGGAAGCCTCACGGTGGCCCTGGTCGGGGCCTGGCTGCTCGGTCGCCTGCTCTCCATCGACACCGACCTGAGGACGCTGATCGGCGTGGGGACCGGGATCTGCGGCGCCTCCGCCATCGCAGCCACCGACGCGGTGATCTCCGCCTCCGAGGTGGACGTGTCCTACGCCATCGCCACCATCTTCACCTTCAACGTGGCTGCCGTCCTGACCTTCCCGACCATTGGGCACCTGCTCGGTCTGTCTCCGCACGCGTTCGGGCTCTGGGCCGGCACCGCGGTCAACGACCTTTCCTCCGTGGTCGCCGCCTCCTCCATCTTCGGGCACGGCGCCACCTCGTACGCGGTGGTCGTCAAGCTGACCCGCACCCTGATGATCATCCCGATCTCCCTGGCCTTGGGATTCTGGCGGGCGAGAGCGAACGTCCATCAGAACCCGTCCGCGTCGGCGCAACCTCCCCTGCACACCCGGCTCCGCAAGGTGCTGCCCGTCTTCATCGGCTGGTTCCTGGTGGCGGTGACCATCAACACCCTGGGCTGGGTGCCCCGCTCGTGGCACGGCACGCTGGCCCAGACCGCCCAGGTGATGATCACGATCGCACTGGCGGCCATCGGTCTGTCCACCCGCGCCCGAGACATCCGGAAGGCCGGGTTCAGGCCGCTCGCCCTCGGGGCCATGCTCTGGGTCCTCGTGGCGGCGGCCAGCCTCGGCCTCCAGTTCCTCACCGGGACGCTCTGACGCACAGCCGGCGCGGCCGCCACGGTCGGCACGGCCCGGGGACCCTCGCCCCGCCCGACACGACCTCGTCGGGGACCCCTTGACGGTACCCCCTGGGGTATAGTACCGTCGTCGCATGCAGATCGAAGAGGAAACGTCAGCGCAGGTGGTGAACCGCCTCCGGCGGGTCGAGGGGCAGCTGGCCGGCATCATCCGGATGATCGAGTCCAAGCGCGACTGCGACGAGGTGGTGACCCAACTGGCTGCGGCGAGCCGGGCGCTGCACCGGGCAAGCTTCAAAATCGTGGCCTCCGGCATGCGCCAGTGCCTCGATCCGGCCGCTGCGGACGGCGTCCCGTCGCCCGACGTGGAACGGATGGAGAAGCTCTTCCTCTCGTTGGCCTGATCCCCCCGGCTCGTTCCTCCGGGCTGCGGTTCGAGCCGACCCGGAGGAACCGGCACGGCGGGGGATGCCGGTAGGAACTGTCCCCTCCCCTCGGAACAGACACCTTCGCTCCCAGCCATCGATACCCTACCCCGTACTGTGTTATCACCCGGACCCGCTCCGACACGACCACGCAAGGAACCACATGTCAGTCACCCAGATCACACCCGTCCACCCCGATAGCATCGAACCGGAGGGTCCTCCGACCGGAACAGGACGGCCGCCCGGCGTCATGGCCCGCCTCGGTCGGTGGACGGCGACCCACCTCCGGCGCGTGCTGTTGGGATGGTTGATCGTGCTGGTGGTGTTCGGGGTGTTCGCCCCGCATGTGGAGAGTGCCCTGTCCGGTGCCGGCTGGGAGGACTCCACCAGCCAGTCGGTGGCAGCCCGGACCGTCATCCAGAAGGACTTCTCCGGGATGGGGTCGACGGCCATCCAGGTCGTCGTCCAGGACCACCGGGGACCGATCGCCGGGGATCCCGCCGCCCAGGCCACCGTGGAGCGTGTGGCGTCCGTGCTCCGGGCCGACCCGCGCATCTCCCGGGTGGTCATGCCCCAGCCCGGTGTGACCCTGTCCGCCGACGGGCGCACGGCAGTCGTCACCGGTGGAGCGGCCGTGGGCCCGAACGACATGGTCCGGGCGGCGGACTCGCTCGACAAGCCGCTCTCAGCCCTGTCGACCCCCGACGTCAGCGTGGCAATGACCGGGGACAGCGCTCTCTGGAGCCAGTTCAACACCGCCAACCGGAGCGCCATGCTGCGGTCCGAGGTGCTGTCGTGGCCGGTCACCCTGATCATCCTGGTGATCGCATTCGGCAGCCTCGTGGCGGCGGGGCTGCCGCTGATGCTGACCATGGCAGGTCTCCTCGTGGCGGCGGGAGCGCTGGTGATCTCCACCAAGGTCGCTCCTGTGTCGATCTGGGCGCTCAACTTCGCCCTCATGTTCGCCCTGGCTCTGGGCATCGACTACGCCCTCTTCCTGGTTGTCCGCTTCCGGTCGGCACTGAAGCGACGAGGGGTCCAACCCGATGACCGAGAGGGTGTCGTCGCCTCGGTCGCCGAGACCATGGACACCGCCGGGAAAGCGGTGGCCTTCAGCGCGGTGACCGTACTGCTGTCGCTGTCGAGCGTGCTGCTCGTGCCCAGTCCCGCCTTCCGTTCAATGGCCCTCGGGATCATGCTGTCCGTGGTCGCCGTGCTGGCCGCCACGCTCACGCTCCTCCCGGCGGTGCTCGGCCGACTCGGGACGCGCGTCAATGCGGGACAGATCCGGATCCCCGGTCACGCCCGACGGGCCGGGGACCGCGAGGGCCGCGGTCACCACGACGGCCCGCTCGACCGCCGGCTCCACGTCTGGGGTCGCTTCATGTGGAACCACCCGGTGCCGGTGGCCGCGGTGGCCCTGGTCATCGTCGGGGGTCTGGCCGTCCCGCTCATCGGGTTCCGAACCAGCATGCCGTCGATCACCATCATCCCGGCCACGTCCAGCGCCCGGGTTGGCTTCGACCAGGTGACGGCCGCTTTCGGACTGGGTGCCCCCGGAACGCTCCAGGTGCTCGTCCCGTCCGGCAACGAGCAAGCGGCTCTCGCCACCTTGCACGGCGAACAGGGAGTCGCCGGGGTGATGCCCGGTCCCTCCAACGCCGGATGGACACTCAACCAGGTCGTGCCGACGACCGGTCCCTCGGACCCGGCGACCGGCGCCACCATCACCCGCCTGCGGACGACCCTGCCGGGCGGCAGTCTCGTCGGAGGAGCCGCTGCCGAGAACTTCGACCTCCAACACGCCCTGGCCACCCGCACCGTCCTGGTGTTCGGACTGCTGCTCGCCATCGGGTTCCTGATGCTGCTGCTCGCGTTGGGAGCGCCGATCCTGGCACTGGCGGGAGTGCTGGTCACGGCGCTGTCCGTCGCTGCTGCGTTCGGCGTGGCCCGGCTCATCTTCCAGAACGGATGGCTTTCCGGACTCCTCCACTTCACCCCGCAGGGTTTCGTCGACGCCTGGGGACCGATCTTCTTCGGCGCCATGGTGATGGGGGTGGCGATGGACTACACCCTGTTCCTCCTCTCCGCAGCCAAGGAGCAGTTCGAGCTGCACACGGACCCCGAACACGCCATGGTGTCGTCGGTGCGTACATCCGGCCGGGTGGTCGTGTCGGCGGCTGCCGTCATGGTCGCCGTCTTCTTGACGTTCGCTCTGTCAGGACCTCTGGCGCCGAAGGAGATGGGGGTCATCCTGGCCGTCGCCGTGACTCTGGACGCGTTCGTCGTCCGCATGGCCCTCCTGCCAGTGATCCTGCGGCTCGGAGGGCATCGGATTTGGCATCAACCGGTGTGGCTCGCCAAGATCATGCCGAAGGTGCATTTCAGTCACTGAACTGTCCGGCCCCGTGGCAACCGCAGTAGCCGCTGTCACGGGGGAGAGCGCGCAGAAAGGACTACCGTGAACAGGGAGATCTGGAATGAGCGTTACCGGGGAACCGACCTGGTGTGGGGGAGCGGACCCAATCGCTTCCTCGTGGAGGTCACCGACAGCCTGACCCCCGGCCGGGCGCTCGACGTCGCCTGTGGAGAGGGTCGGAACGCCATCTGGCTGGCCGGAAACGGCTGGGCCGCCACCGGGGTCGACTTCAGTGCCACCGGGCTCGACAAGGGTCGACGCCTGGCGGCCGAGCGGGGGGTTTCCGTCACCTGGATCGAAGCCGACGTCACCGCGTGGGAACCACCCGGGGAGTACGACCTCATCGCCGCCATGTACGTCCACCTGCCCGCGGAGGTCAGACGAACGGTCCATGCCACCTTGGTGGCCGCGCTGGCACCCGGCGGTTCCCTGCTTGTGGTCGGCCACGATCGCACCAATCTGACCGACGGGTTCGGCGGGCCACCCGACCCGGACATCCTCTTCACGCCCGAGGAGATCGCAGCCGAGCTCGCTCCGCTCACGGTCTCCCGATCCGAACGGGTCACGCGGGAGGTCGAGACGGAGCACGGGATGCGCCAGGCCATCGACACCCTGGTGCTCGCTGAGCGGACCGCTTGAGCGGCCGCGCATGAACGGCTGAACGGAGGCTCAGCCCGCGACGTCAGGTCAACCCACCATCACCGTGTCGGCGCCGCATCGAACCGTGTCGCCCCGTACCAGCTGGCGGCCCCGGCGCGTCTCGGGTGCACCGTTGACCTCGACCCGGCCACCGAGGAGCTCCACCTTCGCATCCGCACCGGAGTCCGCCAATCCGGCGAGCTTCAAGAACTGCCCCAGCCGGATAGCGTCGTCGGAGATCGCTACCGTCCGCAACGGGTCACCCGGGTGGGCATCACTGGGTTCGGGAACGTGCTACCTCGGCGGACGGAACAGGGAGGGGGTTCACGACGCGGTCCCCACGATCGGTTTGTTCAGCGGGAGGCCTCCGAGGGACCCGTAGAAGGGAGCGTCGAACGAGAAGACGCCGCCGTCGGCGGCGACCAGACGGTAGCCCCCGCTCCGGAAGTCCGTACCCAGGCCGACGATGGGCCTGTTCAGCACCAGCGAGCCGGTGGAGCCGTAGAAGCCGGCGTCCCCGAAGGCGAAGACCCCACCGTCGGAGGCCACCATCCAGTAGCCCTTCCCGTCCGGGGTCGCGGCGATCCCCTCGATGGGCCTGTTCAGCACCAGCGAGCCGGTGGAGCCGTAGAAGCCGGCATCGCCGAAGGCGAAGACCCCACCGTCGGAGGCCACCATCCAGTAGCCCTTCAGATAGCCGGGGCCGAAGATTGCGAACTGGGCAGTAACTGCCTGCGTATCCGACGACGTCGCCACCTCCAACCCTGCCGCTTGATGGCCACGATCAGGGTTGACGACGCCGGCGACCGTGATCGTCACCGTTGCGTTGTCCGCGATCACCGGTCCGCCCAGCGTCAACGCCACACCTTCAGGCATCACCGACACCGCCTCCACGGAAACACTTCTGCCCGCTACGGAGATCCCATAGTTCTGCGGCCCAGTCGGGAACACCGATCCGGACACGGGATCGAGCAGGATCGTCGCACCCGGCCCCATCGAACCTGATCCCGACGTCACGAACCTGATCCCATAGACCGAGCGAAGCGATGCAAAAGGATCGGAAACCGTCACAGCCAGGCCGGTCACCTGGCCCGGGACGGTCGCCGGGGTGGCGGAGACCCCCGAGGAGGAAGGTCCGGTGCCGGCCGCGTTGGTGGCGGTGACGGTGAAGGTGTAGGTGACCCCGTCGGTGAGGCCGCCGACGGTGGTGGCGGTGGCGGGAGCGGCCCCGGAGGCACCCGTCACCGTGGTGCCGGTGTAGGAGCCCGACGGGGACACCGTGACCGTGTAGGAGGTGATCGCCGTGCCCCCGTCGCTGGAGGGGGCGGTCCAGGTGAGGTCGGCCGAGGCGTCGGCCCCGGTGGCGGTGACGTTGGTCGGGGCCCCCGGGACGGTCGCCGGGGTGGCGGAGACCCCCGAGGAGGAAGGTCCGGTGCCGGCCGCGTTGGTGGCGGTGACGGTGAAGGTGTAGGTGACCCCGTCGGTGAGGCCGCCGACGGTGGTGG
>Ga0080006_1123064_pt1 | contig 11483 bp, 11 predicted proteins | sample RS3BMetagenome_FD_69209 | JGI IMG/M metagenome (GOLD analysis project Ga0080006, IMG submission 69209) | Ferric oxide microbial mat and aquatic microbial communities from Rainbow Spring, Yellowstone National Park, USA - RS3B (SPADES... ...
CGGCGGCCACCCGCGGGCGCCCCCCGTGAGGGGCTTCGCCCCCCCGCCCGCCGTTCCCGACGGCGTCGACCCGGCGACCGTGCCCAAGCCACTGGACCCCGAGGTCGCCAACCATGTCTCCTCGGTCGTGCTGTTCGGCACACCCAACGCGCGGGCGATGAACTTCCTCGGCGAACCGCCCCTGGCCATCGGCCCGCTCTACCAGGCCAAGACCATCAAGGTGTGCGCACCCGAAGACCCCGTCTGCTCCGACGGCCTCAACTTCGCCGCGCACCGAACCTACGCCGACGACGGGGCCATGATCGGCCAGGGAGTGGATTTCGCCGCCAGCCACCTCGGCGTCGGCAGCGCTCCGGTCTCGTCGCCGCACGGAGGATTCGGGAACTGAACCGGTTCGGTCGGCGGGTTCCCGGTTAATCCCTGACAAAACCCTTGTTGCGCATCAGGGCGTCCGCCAGGAACCCGTCGTGCGGGATGCCGGGCGTCGCGTAGTAGGTGGGGTGGTTGCCGCAGTAGACGTTGCCGATTGTCGGATCGGCAAGCAGGCGGTCGATGAGCCCCTCGTCGCCGGTGATCGCGGTGACGACCAGTGAATGCCGCAACGGTTCCACCTCGGCGCCGCGCGACCACGACGACACCCACACGCACGGGAAAGGCAGTTCGACGTTGAGCTTATCGGGGTCGGGCTCGGCCATGAAGTGTACGGCCGGACGTAGGGCGGCATAGCCGTCGCCGAGGGGGGCGACGACTTGGTCGGCCCCGAGCAGCGCGGTGGTGCCGACGGCCTTGGCCGCCAGATGAGCTGCCAGGGCCTGCGCCCTTTCCAAGGGTTGGGTGGGCAGGACAGCGCACTCGTCGTCGCTGGGAAGCGGCTCGATCGTCGCCAGTCGCTCGGCGATCGCACGAGCCAGCGGCACAGGATCGGCCTCGGCGAGCACCGCGGTGGTGTTGACGCACGCCATGCCGCCGAGGTTGGCAACGGAGTCGACAATGACGTCGAGGTAGTCACGCCAATCCCGATCCGCCGTGACCACGATCTTGGCGCGCCCCGGCCCGTTTACCATCACCGTCGGGTCGCCGGCGTACTTGTCGACAACCGCCTGACCGCCGTAGACCATGGCAAAGTCGGCGGCCCTGATGATCTCGTCGGCGCCGGCATGATCGGCCGGCAGATAGACGGCATCCTCGGCGCGAAACCCCGCCTGCCGCAAGGCGTGCACCAGTCGGTGGGCGGTCAGCGGCTCGCGCCGCGACGGGCGCACCGCCACCCGGTAACCCAGTGCCAGCGCCTGGGGCCACAGCCCGTGCACACCCGGGCCGTTTCCCGCGGCGTGCACGGCGAACAACTCCCCGCGCCGCGCCCACACCGCGCCGCCCGCGCGGGTCCGCTCCTCGCGCCAGTCGAGCGCCGCGCCCACCGGCCGGGCGGGCCGCACCGCGTCGAAGGCGCAGCCAACGGCGACGGCCACGCTGCGTGCCCCGGCTCGGGTTACCGCGACCGGCAGGCCCGAAATCCGGCTGGCCAAAACGACATAGTCCTCGAAATCCAGGCCGGCGATGACACCGTCAGCGAAGATTTCGGCCGCGCCCGACAACGCGGCTTCCCGCCGCGCGGTCGGCAGCGGGATGACCTTCCGTTGCGCGGCGAGAGTTCGCGAAACATACAATGGCGGCACCAGACTCAACTCCGCTACCGCGGCACCGGCCGTGGTAGCGATGACTTCCCTTTTGCGAGTGCGGTATTCACCGCCTGCGCCGAGTGCGTCGAGGGCCAGCATGCCTAGTACACGCCCTCGACGACGGCCTCGCCCTCGAAGGTGGCCACCGGCGCCACCTCACTGACCGCGTCGCTGAGTTGCCCTGCCGGGCCGCGTATCCTGGTCGCCATGTCGCGCTCCAGGTTGTTGGGGAGGAACATGCCCTTGCTGACGTGGTTCATCACCACCTGACCCCGCTGACCGTAAGCCACTGGCTCCCCGGTGTCAGGATCGACGACCCAGAACACCACGTAGGGGGTGCGGGGGTGGAAGACGAACGACCCGTCGTCGGCGATTCGGGTGACCGCCTGGGACAGCACCATGGTGCTGCCGAAGGCCATGGTTATCGCCGTCTCCGGGAAGATGTCGCGCAACAGGTCCAGCGTGTCGGCGTCCACGTGCGCACCGCTGAGCAACAGGTAGCGGATCTTGTCGTTGACCAGGTCGACCACGTCGTCGCGGCGTGCGATCGCCTCGAGCAGTGGCGGCGTGGTGTGCATGTTCGCGACGTTCTGGGTCTGCAGGATGAAGACGGTCTGCTCGATCACGTGGTCGACGTAGGCGGCCACTTCCGAGGCCGCTTCGGGGACTGCTTGGGGGGCCGCTTTGCGCGCGGCGACCTTCTTGACCCAGCGTGGGTCGATGTCGATCGCGTGGAAGACCGCGCCCAGTCGCTCGGCGACCAGGCGGGAGAAGTATCCGACGCCGTGCGGGCCGTGCGGCATCAGGCACACAAATCCCCGGCCGGGCAGAAAGCCCCCCGCGGCGAAGTCCTCGGTCTGCCACTGGACGACCTGCGCGACCCAATCCGGCATCTGGACCGTGCGTTTGGGAGCGCCGGTGGTGCCGCCGGATTCGAAGATCAGGGGCAGTGGGGGCGGCTCTCCGTAGCCGCGCGGGATGAGGTCTTCCACCGGCACCGCGCGCAGTTCGTTGACCACGTTGGGGAACAGGCGCAGGTCGGCAAACGTGTTGACGTCGGTGAGCGGGTCGAAGCCCAGGCTCCGGGCTGTCCGCAGCCAGAACGGGGAGCCGGTGTCCTCCCCGAAGTGCCAGGCGATCGCCGCTCGCAGATACGTGTCGGCATCCTCGACCGGTGGCGATCTCGGGACGTCAAGCAACGACAAATCGACATCGGTCATGCCTTCGATCCTGTCTCATCCCGGGCACCTCGCCAAGCACCACAAGCAAGGGCCCACTGGTTTGGCCTTAATTCACAAGCAGTTTCGGCACTGTGCATGCGGGGTTCAGGGCGATGCCAACTCGTCGAAGTGGTCCCCGAGTGATCGGGGCTCGCGGCCGCGGACCGCGCGCAGCACCTGCGCCGAGATTGCCGTGAAGGTCGTGATCCATGCCGAACCACAGCCATGGCGGCAATCTCGGCGGAAAAGCCGTCCGGCCCGGGGACGCCGTGTTCGAACAGGTGTCGGGGCGCGAGGCCGAACTCTTCTTCACCACGCTCGACCAAGCCGCGTCGGGCTGTACTCCGGTCTTCCCGGTCCGCCAGTTCGCCGACCGCCCCGCCCACACGTTGCGGGGCTGATATTTCCGAGCCTGACCTGGCCGACATCACCGACATCCTGGCGCGCGGCGCACCGGGCATCATCGTCTTTCCCACCGAGCGGTTCGACATCTCCGATCAAGCGGCGGTCCGCGCATACGCCGCTCGCCACTTGGTCCCGATCACCGGCCGCTGGCGGGTGTGGCCTGTCGACCCTCGACCACCCTGGGACTAGCCTTGAGCCGTGGCGGGGCTTTCTGGGGCACCACAAACCCGGTACGCCAGTTGCGGCGAAACAGACATCGCCTACCAAGTGTTCGGCGACGGGCCGATCGACCTGTTGCTGCTTCCCGGGCCGTCCATTCCGATCGACTCGGTCGACGCCGAGCCGTCGATGTACCGCTTTCACCGGAGGCTGGCGTCATTCGCCCGGGTCATCCGGTTCGACCAGCGTGGAATCGGCCTGTCGTCGCGGATTTCCTCGACCGACGTGATCGGTCCGGCATTCTGGGCCAAAGACGCCATCGCGGTTATGAACGCCGTGGGATGCGAGCGGGCGACGGTGGTGGCACCGGGTTTCACGTCCATGACCGGGCTCGTGCTGGCCGCCGACTACCCCGAACGGGTCAGCAGCTTGGTGATCGTCAATGGCGCGGCCCGCACTGTGTATGCCACCGACTACCCGATGGGCGCCCAGATCGACACCCTCGATCCGTACACGACGATCGCGATTGACCCGGACGCGATCGACCAGGGCTTCGACATGCTCGGCATCGTCGCTCCCAGCGTCGCCCGCGACGATGCGTTCCGCGCCTGGTGGGACGTGGCCGGAAACCGCGCGGCCTCCCCCAGCATGGCTCGCGCGATGATCATGGCCGTCCGGCACGCCGACGTCCGCGACACACTGGCGCGCATCACCGCGCCGACGCTGATCCTGCATCGCAACGACTCCGAATTCACCCCCGTCTCGCACGGTCGGTACCTCGCCGAACACATAGCGGGGTCGCGCTTCGTCGCGCTACCGGGCGAGGACACCCTGTACTGGGTCGGCAACACCGGGCCGATGCTCGATGAGATCGAGGAATTCATCACCGGCATGCGGGGCGGTTCGGATTCCGAGCGCCTGCTCACCACGATTGTGTTCACCGACATCGTCGGCTCGACCGAGCGTGCCGCCCTGCTCGGCGACCACCGCTGGCGCGATCTGCTGGACAATCACGACACCATCGTGCGCCACGAACTTCAACGGTTCGCCGGACGCGAAGTCAACACCTCCGGAGACGGGTTCGTCGCGACGTTCAGCAGTCCGAGCGCCGCAATCACCTGCGCGGACGCCATCGTCGACGCGGTCCGCGTGCTGGGCATCGAGGTGCGGGTGGGCATTCACGCGGGCGAAGTCGAGGTGCGCGGCGCCTCGAAAAGTAACGTCGCCGGCATGGCCGTGCACATCGGCGCACGCGTGGCGGCACGTGCGGGCCCCAGCGAAGTGCTGGTCTCCTTGACGGTGCGCGACATCGTCACTGGATCGCGGCACAGGTTCGCCGACCGCGGCGAGACGGCGCTTAAGGGAGTGCCGGGCCGGTGGCACTTATGCGCCCTAGTCCGCGAGGACGCCGCCGGCCGGCGGTAATCAACTCCCGCATGGCGACAAGTCGGGGTGCCCGGCGGCCCGGCGTAGGCTCGACAGTCGGCGTAAGGCTTGGTTTTTGATCGAAGGGATGCCCTTGTGACCGACGTACACGTCTCGCTGCCTCCGGCGTTGCGGCGAGCGCTGGACCTGATGACCGACCCGCCTGCAGATCCCGACGTGAGCAGGGGATATCTCGACCTGCTGGGCGCCGAGGACGACGACACCGTCCCCAAGAACACCGGCCCGATCCAGGCAGCGTGGGCGTCACCGGTCGGGTCGATGCTCTACGACAACGCCCAGGCCCTTTCGCGTCGCCTGATCAGCGCGTGGCGACTTCCCATCGAGTGGTTGCGCATACCTGCGGGCGGCGTCGCCCTGGACGTCGGCTCCGGCCCGGGAAACGTCACCGCATCGCTGGCGCAGGCTGCGGGCCCCGACGGGGTGGCCCTCGGCGTCGACATCTCCGAGGCCATGCTGGAACGCGCCGTGCACAACGAGGCGGGACCACAGATCGGCTTCATCAAGGCTGACGCACAACGACTTCCACTGCGGGACGACACCGTCGACGCGGTGGTCTCGACCGCCATGCTGCAACTGGTTCCGAATCCGACGGCTGCCCTCGCCGAGATGGCGCGGGTGCTGCGCCCCGGCGGCAGACTGGCCATCATGGTGCCAACCGCGGGGAGACTGGCCCGGTTCTGGCAGAAGCTGCCGAACGTCGGCGCGCACGTGTTCGGCGACGACGAAATCGGCGACGTCCTCGAAGACCAAGGATTTGCCAGCATTCGGGTCAAGAACCTCGGCACGATTCAGTGGGTGCGCGGCGTCAACGGCTGACGCTCCGCGCACGGCTTCCCGGCTGTGGATTCTGGGCGGCGATACGCCGAGAAGGTCCGCCCTGGCTTACCAATTGAAGCCCTGGATTAACAGTTGACGTGACACGCGCGGCTTCAGACCCTCGCGGGCTCACTGATCAAGCGTTTGCGCGAGCATGGCCAGCCGGTCCATCGACTCACGTAACATGTCCGCCGTCGTCGCGCGGGCGCGGGGCAACCGGGTGCTGTCGGTCAGCGCCGTCCAGTCGTAGGTGTGGGTCACGCTGGTGAGCGTGGGGTTGACCGGGTGCAGCTCCCAACGCCATAAATGCCCGGGTGGCTGCCTTTTCGGTTCCGCCGGGCACCAGGCGATCTTGCTGGCTTCGATGAATTCCACGACGTGGTTCTCTCGCACGGCACCATTGGTCAGCGTCATTGTGAAGATGTCACCGACCTGGCGGACGCGCTGCCCCGGGGCGGCCGACGCGAGGTTGCCGTTGCCATCCCAGCTCGGCTGCCGCGCCGGGTCGGCAATCAGCTCGAAGATTCGTTCTGCCCTGGCCGACATCACCCGGGTGGCGCTCACAACGCGGTCGAGGCGGTCTGGTTCCGGTTCGCCCATATCGCTATCCAAACACGCGCCAGTCCAACCTGCGCAGGCACGAATGCGACTTTGTGCCGGCTTGTCGAGGATGTTGGGCGTGGGAGCTGCCGACGAATCTGGTGCTGGGCCGGCAGCGCGCTCAGCAGCGTTCAGCGCCCTTCGCCATGAGGCGCACCGTGGCATCGGCTGGCGGTCGGGCACCCCTCAGCGCGGCGCGCAAAACGTCGCGCGCGCCTTGCAACGGTGACAATGTCGAGGTTGGCGGGGCCCGCGTGACCCAGTCCTGCAGTGTTGGCACGGTAACAATCCTTCGTCCGTCGGGCCGCCACGGGGGCCCATGGAGATGCATTGAATTGCAACGCGGCCGGTTTACCCGCTCGACGCGCCGGGCTAAGCTAAATGCGACGAAAAGCCCTGCAGTGACAAACGGCACACACACGGCGGCATACCACTCAGGTCACACTCCGCCGTTCCGGAACTGCCGCAGGTAACCCGCGAGCCGGCGCGCCGGCACCGGTTTCGGCCAGTCGTCCGACCGAAAATACGCGTCGGTGCCCCCATCAACGAATACGACGCTGCCGCAAAGGAAATCGGCAGCGTCAGACAACATGAAACACATCCAGGCAGCCATTTGGGATGCGTCGCCGAAACCGCCCACGGGAATCGGGAAGGACCGGACCGCCTTGGCCTGCCTGGAGTTCGACAACTGCTCCTGCAGCAGCGGCGTCATGACAGCCCCGGGAGCGAGCGCGTTCAGGCGCACACCCGACCCCGCCCACTCCGGCAGCACCGCGTGCCGTCGCACCCAACGACTGACGGCTATCTTCGATGCGGCGTACATCATGGTCGGTGCGGCCGGGCCGAGCAGCCGTACCGACCGCACCGCCTTTTCGGCGTCGTGTGCGAGCAGGGCTCTGACGGCTCGGCCGGGCACCGCGGGCACGGTCGTCGTAGAGTTGCTGGAGACGACGACGACTTTCGCACGGTCCACCGCGGCCAATGCCGGCCGCCAGGCGCCGAGCAGTTCGATGACACCGAAATAGTTGACCTGCGCGATCAGGCGCGCACGATCGCGGCCCGGGCTCGGGCCCAGGCCGGCCGCCAACACGGCGCCATCAAGCGTGCCGCCCGAGGCCCGTAGAACACCGTCGGCGGCGCGTTGACGTCCTCCGGGTGTCGACAAGTCGGCGACCACGTCAGCGTCTTTGATATCGACGCCGATCACGGTGTGCCCGTCGCCTCGGAGCCGCTGTGCGGTTTCGCAGCCCATTCCGGAAGCCGATCCGGTGATCGCGTAGGTGCCCAATCACATCTCCGTCCTACCAGGCGCAGTATGCCGTGCGGCGGCGAGCGGCCGACGCGCACCGCCGGACCAGTTGCTCTGCTCGCTCATCGACACCGGCAGCCTCGTGCAAGCCATGGTGGCTGAGGTGAGCGACGTGATGTCCGAGATCGACAGCGCCGCAGAAGAATTGCGCATCATGGCTCGATTCGTCGAACCCGGCGGTCAGCCGCCCGGCGACTTCCCTAATGTTTCGTCCACCCACGCCCGCAAGGCGGCGATCGGCAAGGCGCCGGACTGGCGGCCGAGCAGCTTGCCGTCCCGAAGCAGCAGCAACGTCGGCACCGCGCGCACGGCGAACCGCTGTGACAGCGCGGGCGCAGCGTCGACGTCGACCTTCACCAGCTTCAGCTGCCCCGCCCGCTCCCCGGCAAGCTGCTCGAGCGCCGGGCTGACCATCCGGCAGGGGCTGCACCACGTCGCCCAGAGATCGACCAGGACCGGTATCGAGGATTTCTCGGCGACGTCTGCGAACGTGGCGTCGCCGGCGTCGACGATCCACGGCAACCACTGGCGGCACTGCGCGCAGCGCGGCTTGCCGGCCGCCACGGCGGGCACCCGGTTCTTTCGGCCACAGTGCGGGCAGCTGACGATACGCGCGTTGGGGGTCATGCCAACGATTCCATCACGAAGCAGCGGCGGCCGGCTCGACGTCGAGCAACTGCTCACCTTGCCGCTCCTTCTCGTAGGCCTTGTGCCCGCCGCGCAAGCCAAACAGACGTTTCGAGATGAGCAGATAAAGCACGGCCGCCACGTTGATGGCGAATGTCACCGCTCGGGTCATCGTGACGCCCTTGGCCAGGTCGTGGATTTCCAGCGGCAGGAAGATCGACGTGGCTACCACGGCGAAATACTCACCCCACCGTTTCAGCAGCCAGAGTCCGACGCCCTCGAGAACCTCCACCAACGCATAGATGACCAGCGCCACGGTCAGCAAGGTGAGCGTGGACGGCTTGGCGGCCAGCGCCTTCTCCAACTCCTGCACCGCGGTCATCTGATCGACCTTGAATCCACTGGCGCGCAGCGGGGGTAAATCACGATCGAGTGTGGCCTGGATAGATCCGCGCGCCCCCCGGAACTTCCAGACCGCGTATGCGGCAAGGCTGACCGCCAGCGCCCGCAACAGCCGCTCGACCGCGAGAATTCGGACGATGATCGCCTGCCGTAACGCCCTGCCCCGCATGATCGTTGGGGCGTCATCGACGCGGCCACGCCCAGATGGCGCACCCAGGACGAACTCGCCGCAGCGCAGGCAGCGCCAGACTTCGCCGAGCGCGGTGCTGCCGCTCAGCCGGTCTGCGAGGGCCTTGTCATCGGGCGCATAGGTGACGTGTCCCTGCATCCCGCAGGTGACCAGCTCCCAGCGGTTGGCGCCGCCATTTTTGCGCATGGACTTCGATCCTTCAGTGCCGGCACCGGATCACGCAACCACGACACCGCGACGAAGGCCCGCCGCCGCGACCCGACGCTAGTCGGGTCGCTCCCCGAACCGTGCGGACGTGGTGATCGCGGCCGCCTCCTCGACGAGGCGGCTGCCGATCGCCCGGACCTGTCGTGCGCTCAGGGGGCACAGCGGATGAACGGCCACCATCAGGGCGACGTGCCCGCGATGGTCGAAAGCCGGCGCGGCGATGGTCACGACGGGCTGCTTGCGGCGGCCGGGATTGTCATCGGAGAGGAAGCCGATGGTGGTGAACTCCGCCCGCAACTGCTCCAGGATATGGCGGACCGGCGTGGGCATTTCGTTGCTATCCAGCGTGCCGACCAGGTGGACGGCCTGGGCAAGCGCGGGCGTCGTCCAGTCGACGTCGTAGCCCCGCTCGCGGGTGTGTTCCAGGATGCGTTCCAGGCGCCGTATTCGATCGGTGTCGTCACCTGCGCCGCGGCGGATCCACGCCCGCCGCTCGTCGTCGACATCCCAGGCGGCGAAGGCGACCCCGAAGCACGCGATGATCGGCAAGACATCTCCGACCTGATGGTGCGTTACGCCACCGGCATCGACCGTCGCGACTGGCCCCTATTTCGAACGGTGTTCACCGACGACTGCGAGCTCGACTACGGCGAGATCGGTGCCTGGCAGGGCGTCGATGACGTCACGGAATTCATGACACGGGTGCACGCCATGGCGGGGCACACGCTGCACCGCCTGAGCAACCAGGCGATTGCGGTCGACGGGGACACGGCGGTTGCGCGCACGTATGCCGACGCGCTGATCATGATCGGTGACGACCAATCCGGCGTCAACGGCGTCGGCTTCTACGACGACGAGATCGTGCGCACCGCCGTCGGCTGGCGCATCGCGAGAAGACAATTCACTGCGGTGCGGGTTAGTGCGGTGGGGGGCCCTGAGTGACGTTTGCAGCCAAGTACGGGCCGTGGGCGCTCGTCGCGGGCGCTTCCGACGGCGTGGGCGCCGCCTTCGCCATGGGACTCGCCGAGCGCGGGCTCAACGTCGTGTTGCTGGCCCGCAGGCAAGCCGTTCTCGAACGGGTTGCGCAGGACATCGAGTCGCGGACATCGTCACTAACCCGCACGCTGGCCGTCGATCTCACGGAGTCGAGCGCGGCTTCGGCGATCGCCGCGGCGACCAGCGACCTGGACATCGGATTCCTGGTCTACTGCGCGGGCGCCGACCCGGATTTCACACCTTTCCTTGCCAATTCGGTGGAAGCAGCCGAGGCGATGGTGCATCGCAACTGCATGGTGCCGATGCAGCTGTGCCACCACTTCGCCCGGCCGATGGTGGATCGAGGCAGCGGCGCGATTGTCATCTTCGGCTCCGGCGCCGGGTTGGCCGGCGGGCCCAACATGGTGGCGTACGGCGCGTCCAAGGCTTTCGACATGGTGTTCGCCGAGGCGCTGTGGGCCGAACTGCACAACAAGGGTGTCGACGTCTGCGGTCTCATCCTGGGCAAGACGGACACACCCGCGTTGCGCCGACTCGAATATGGCCGCGGCCAGATCGGTTCACCGCAGGAGGTGCCGCCGGGTGCCGCAACCGTGGACGATGTCATCGCGGAGGCGTTCGACAACCTGACCAATGGCCCCACCTGGATGGTCGGCGACGACATGCGGGCCGCCGCGCGGATGCTGTCGTCGTTGCCCCGCAACCAGGCGGTCGAGCTTCTCGCGCAGGCCGTCGCCACGGCGATGGGCGGCAGATAGCGCGCGTCCGGGGGTCCGGCACCGTGCGGAACCGCAGCCCGGCGCGCCGCGTCGTAACGAAGGGTGACACGGTTCGCAGGCCGGGCAGCCAGCGTCGAAGGAACCGCTGGGTGGCCGAGGTGCCCACCGCGGGTGAGCTGGCGTGAAAGGTTTGCCCAACTTCCAGATCAGGTCAGCCTAACTTTTGCCATGAGGTGTTGTTAGCCAGCAGATACGCGGATCCATACGCTAGCATCCTAGCTGGATGCTGCGTTGCTGGAGAATCGTTCGGCGCGTAGGTTGGGTACGTAGGTCGTCCGGCGAGCGACCCCGCACGAGCCCCTTACGGACGCGAGTGGCACCACAGATCGGCACCCCTCCCGAACGAAGGACGACGATGATCGCCACCAAGGAGCCCGCTGCCATGGCGTCGACGGAAACGCGCGCGCGGCGAAGCACCTTGGTCCGTTCGGCGCTCATCACGACGGCATTCATCGGTCCTGCACTGGCGGTACGGCTCACCGGCCTGCACACGGACCCGGTCGCAGCGTTGCTGATCTTCGGGGCCGCGGTGGTCGCCGCCAGCTTCCTGCTCGCGTGGGCTGCCGAAGCCGCGCAGATCGACGTCTCGGGAGGCGCGGCCATCGCGGTACTCGCGCTGGTCGCGGGCCTGCCGGAATACGCCGTCGA
>Ga0080006_1153350_pt1 | contig 11468 bp, 12 predicted proteins | sample RS3BMetagenome_FD_69209 | JGI IMG/M metagenome (GOLD analysis project Ga0080006, IMG submission 69209) | Ferric oxide microbial mat and aquatic microbial communities from Rainbow Spring, Yellowstone National Park, USA - RS3B (SPADES... ...
GAGCAGCCAGCCCTCGCTGACAAGCGTGGATAATCAGTCACTCAAGGAGATAGTGCGAATCCAGAACGACTTCTCAAGGAGGAGGAGAGCACTCCAGAGGCATGTGAAGAACCCAAAGAAGCTGAGGGAGACAAGAGGAAGGCAGAGAAACAGGGTCAAGGATGCGTTGCACAAGTTGTCAACAAGGACAGTAAGGGAGAACCCGGATGCTTCTTTTGTGTTTGAGAATCTCAAGGGGATAAGGAAGACGAGCGAGGGTGCGAAGAGGAACAGGAAGCTTCGCACATATCTCAACAGGTGGCCATATCGACTCTACCAGTCTATGGTAGAGTACAAATCTGACAATCGCACCGTGTATGTGAGCCCAAGAGGGACCTCATCGAAGTGTCCTGTCTGCGGTGGAAAATTGGAGCACCCAGTTTGGGCTGTGAGCAGGTGCATCAGATGTGGTGTTGACTATGGCAGAGACAGGCTCGCCTCCCTGGCAATACTCTGCCACGATATACGCCTTTGCGGCAAGCTGTTTGCCGTGAGTGCTGATGCCTCCTGGCAACATATGAGGGATGAATACCTGTACCCTTCAGCTGTGCCTGATAGCTGGAGAGCGGGCTGGACCGATGTTGCCAGCGCTCCGAATCTAGGCGTGTACACGAAAATACACGTTTAGAGAAACGGTTGATGAGACGGCTAGAAAGACATATTCTACCAGAAAGTAAAATAGAAGGTACAATCCGCCTTTGCCCCGGGCCTTGAGCGAAGACAAGGTGTACGATGTTATAGTTATAGGGGGCGGGCCCATAGGACTTTTCAGCACCTATTATGCAGGATTTAGGGATTTGGACGTTCTTCTTATCGAAGCGACTGAAGACCTGGGTGGGCAGATAACTTTTCTCTACCCAGACAAATACATTTATGATATGCCCGGGTTTTATGAAGTGACAGGAAAAGAGTTAGTAAACAATCTCGTAAAGCAGGCGATGAAATATAACCCTACAGTGAAGCTCGGAGAGAAGGTAGTGGAGATATCGAAGAAGGGAGAATTATCGTTTGAAGTTACAACTGACAAAGCTACATATAAATGCAAAGCAATACTTGTTGCAACAGGTATAGGAACATTCAGCCCCAACAAGGTAGAAGCTGAAGGGATACCTCAATTCGAGGGGAAAGGTGTCTTTTACTATGTCAGAGATCCTGAAAGGTTCAGAGGTAAGAGGATCCTTATCGTAGGAGGAGGAGATTCGGCTGTAGACTGGGCGCTTCATCTCAAGGATATTGCCTCAGATACTACTCTTATTCACAGGAGGGATGTCTTCAGGGCTCACGAGAAGTCTGTCGATGAGCTGATGCACTCTAACGTAAAAGTAAAGCTATTCTACGTTCTAAAATCAGTTCTTGGCAACGATTGGGTTGAGAAGGCTGTTATCACCAATACACAGACAGGGGCTGAAGAAACAATACAGGTAGATGATGTTCTTGTACTTGTAGGCTACAAGGCTGACCTCGGCATCATGAGGAAATGGGGTATAGAGATGGACAACAGAGGGTTACTGGTAGATGACCTTCAGCAGACAAGTGTGACGGGCATCTTTGCTGCTGGAGATGTTAGTTCACCGAGGTCAGGATTCAGGCAGAACCTTCTCGCTGTAGGATTCGGCCAAGCTGCAACTGCTGCGAACAGAATAAAGAAGCTTTTGCAGCCTCTTGCACCAGCCTTCGAGCACAGCACTCTTGCTGAACCGACTGCAAAGCAGGCTGCTCAGCTTACAGCTCCACAAGCCTGAGCTTTTCTGCTACAAATAGAGCAGAAAGAGTCTTAGAATCCACTATCTTCTTTTCCCTAACCATTCTTGATATATCTGTTTCGTCAAGCTTTATCACTTCTATCTCTTCGTCTGACTCAAGGTCGGATTCTCTTCTTTGCGACGTGATGCAGTAAAAGATGTGAAGAATTTCGTTTGTATAGCCTGGAGAGGTCCTTATGCTTATTAGCCTCTTCATCTTGTCAGCTATGTATCCAGTTTCTTCCAACAGCTCCCTTCTCGCGCAATCTTCAGGCTGTTCATCCTTTTCAAGTGTACCTGCAGGTATTTCATATAGATATTCTTCAGTGCTGTGCCTGTATTGCTTCTCAAAGATGAGCTTATTCTCTTTACTATCAAAGGCAAGTATCGCAACTGCACCAGGATGCTCGACTATCTCGTAATGGTGAAGATTTCCATCCTCCTTCATTTCATCTTCTCTTACGGCTATATGCTTTCCCCTGTATACTATTTTGCTCGATAAAAGTAGTCTCTTCTTCACAGCGATGGATTTTCGATTGGGTCTGTTAAACCTTGCCCAGCTGGTCTGAACTCAGATGATCGACAAGCGATTCTAACCCAGATTCAGAAGCTGTCAGGTCTACCTTCAATGGAGTTATAGAAATGTAGCCTAATTCCAGAACTGCCCTTGCATCTGTACCTTCTTCATACCTCTCCATTCTCTTTCCCCATACCCAGTAGTAAGGCCTCCCTCTAGGGTCAAGCCTCTGTTCTACATAATTTTGATATTTTCTTCTAGCAAGTCTTGTAAGAACTATCTTACAACCTTTTGTCACTCCCACGGGGAAATTTACATTCAAGAGATCTATCCCTTGTGGAAGACCGTTTCTGGTTACCCATTCCATTATCTTGCTGGCAAATTCTGAAGCTGTCTTAAAATTTCCCTTTGCCTCTGCAGGAGAGAAGATTGCTGATTCCTGTATCTGCATAGAAAACGCGACTGATGGTATACCTGCAAATGCTGCCTGAATAGCTGCCTGAACTGTACCTGATGCAAATACATCCTGCAACCCAGTATTATCTCCTATGTTTATTCCGGAGGCCATGGCATCAGGTCTCTTATCAAGAATCCTGTTCAAAGCCATCATCACAGAGTCAGCAGGGTTACCAGAAACAAGGTATCCCTTTCTACCTGAAACAGATACTTCTCTTATCCTTAAAGGCTTATGAAACGTAAGACTCATACTTGTTCCACTTCTTGGAGTCTCAGGAATGACAGGGTAGACTTCGGCAAAGGTAGCAAGAGAGCTGACTAACGCCTGCACTCCAGGGCTTGATGGGCCATCATCGTTGCTGACCAATATTCTAGGCTTTACCAATTTTCGATGCAGACCCTCTATCAGCAGGGTTAATTAACCTGAATCTCCAAGTATGAAAACGTTTTAACCTTAATGTTTGCAGCCTGAAGCTAGAGAGTGTTGATTTGAGCGCACCTATGATGCCGCAGGGTGGAGAACTTGTTGATTTTGAGGCTGAAGGAGAGGACCACTGGATAAAGCTGAAGCTGAAGGATGGAAGCGTGCTGATGTATAAAAGCATAGTCAGTGCAATATTTAGGGTAGGTAACGACCCAAATACTGGTCTACCGATATACATGATTCAAAGCAGCAACGTCGTCAGACTCGCAAACGTACCAAAAGAGCTGATAAAGAAGAAGCAGGCTCCAAGCTACTCGTAAGGCAATTGCTAAGGCAGAAAAGCCTATACACCTTCTCGATAAGCCTAGTCTGGCGATGCAAGTTCTAGACTTTGATGTTGTCATAATAGGAAGCGGACTAGCAGGTATGAGGGCCGCCCTTCAGGCGGCAAGGGTCTCGAAGGGCTCTTTGAAGATAGCACTTGTATCGAAGCTTCATGCAATGAGGAGTCATTCAGTGTCTGCAGAAGGGGGGATATCTGGTGTTCTCTTCCCTGGAGAGAATGGAGATAGCATAGACCTACATGGCTTCGACACAGCTAAAGGAGGCGATTACCTGGGAGACCAGGATGCAATAGAGTTCCTTGTCAACGAAGCCCCGAAGGAAATAAGATTCTTCGACCACCTTGGCGTCCCATGGAACAGAAATGAAGAAGGAAAGATAATTCTTAGAGCGTTCGGTGGAATGAGTGTGCCCAGAACCGCTTTTGCAGCTGATAAGACTGGCTTCTTCATGCTCAGTGCACTTTACGATAACCTGCTATCTTTTAGGGACGTTGAGATATTTCATGAGCATTATGTTACAAAGCTTCTCATTTCTGATGGCGAGTTCAGAGGCTTTTATTCCTTCGACCTAGCAACAGGAGAGCATAAAGCGTTCCTCGCCAAAGCAGGGATAATAGCCACAGGTGGAGCGTCAAGGTTCTTTGGCTTTACCACTACAGCATACTCAAGTACAGGAGATGGAATTGCAATAGCGTACAAGGCCGGCATACCTACAAAGGATATGGAGTTTACGCAGTTTCATCCAACAGGGCTTGTGCCGAGCGGGGTTCTGATTACTGAAGCTGCAAGGGGAGAAGGTGGTTATCTGCTCAACGCTGAAGGAAAGAGGTTTATGGAAAACTATGCCAAGAAATTGATGGAGCTAGCTCCGAGAGATATAGTGGCAAGAGCAATGATAACCGAAATAAGGCAAGGAAGAGGCTTGACCCATGAAGCTAGTGGCTTAAAGCATGTACTTCTGGATTTGAGACATCTTGGTGAAGATAAAATAAACGAAAGGCTGCCGATGATCAAAGAGCTTGTTATGAAGACTCTTGGCACAAATCCTGCTGACGAGCCGATTCCTGTAAGACCCGCTGCACACCACACAATGGGTGGAATACATTCCAACATATTCGGGCAGGTCTTGGCAGATGAATCTGGAAAGGTAATAAAAGGTCTCTGGGCAGCAGGGGAATGTGGATGCGTAAGCGTACATGGAGCAAACAGACTTGGAAGTAATTCTCTCAGTCAGTGCGTTATATGGGGGAGAGTGACTGGAGAAGAAGCTGCAAATTATGCTCTAAGCATGAAAGACCCAATGCAATTACAGACGACTGAAACTTTGCTCGCTTCTGCAACAAAAGAATTAGAGATGTACGAATCAGCATCAGGTTCAGAAAATCCTTACCAGCTAAGAAAGGAGTTATGGGAAACAATGGATAGCTATGTTTATGTGTACAGGAATGTTGCAGGTTTGGAAATAGCAAAGAAGAAACTTTTGGAGCTGAGAAGGAGGCATAAGGATATATACGTAAAGGATAAGGGAAGAGTCTTTAACAGCAACCTTAGAGATGCTATAGAGATAGGAAACATGATAGAGCTAGCTCAAGCAGTTGTGGAAGGGGCTCTCGAAAGAAGGGAGAGCAGGGGCTCTCATGCAATGGAAGAATTTCCGAAGAGAGATGACACCAATTTCTTGAAGCATACTCTGGCATTTAGAACTGAAGATTATCCAAGAATAGCCTATTCACCTGTTAAGATTACAAAGTGGCAGCCTATGGAGAGGGTATACTGATGAGCGTTGGTAAAAGACTAAAGGATATGAGAGATGGACAGATAAGAATATCCAGACTGTCAAAGTTTTACCTCACGGCTTTCATTCACATGCTCTTCAACAGAATTCTTGCATTTTACTCCATAATATATGGTATAATACTGCTTTATCATGCATTCTTTGCGATGCCGGAGCTTGCAAAGATAGCTACAGCTGTCTTCTGGATACTGATAACTCCTCAATTTATCGAGACTGTAAAGGGGCTTTCTATGAGCTGGTCGAGGGGAATGGTATTTGGCAGGCTGAACGATGAGTACATTTCTTTAATCAGAAAAAGATATGGTGGTTCGTTCAAAGTCAATCTGTATATGATGATACCATATATTGCATCATTGCTTTGGGGAATTGCTTTTGTGGTAATGGTGGTGTATTTGAGATGAAGGCATCTTACATAATGCTGTTTGGCTACATAACTATGATAGGAATCCCAGTACTACTAATATTATTATCTTTTCTTTCTCCTTTTCCGGCAAGTGCGTCTCTCAGATTTGCTTTGACCATTCTGATCGGAATAGGTGCAATAATATATGGTGTTGTTGCCATAAGGGCAATATACTTGCATTCCGAAAGAGGAGGGAGGAAGCAGTAGATGTCAAAGCAACAAATTCCAGCTCAAGAATTACACTCAAAGGAGATGAAGAACTTCACTATAGTTATCAGAAGGCTATCATCTCAGGGAGAAAAGTTTGTAACACAGAATTTTGATATAAAGGCTGATCGGTATACTACAGTTCTTGATGCACTGCTATCGATAAAGGCCTGGCAGGATAATACTCTCAGCATAAGATACAGCTGCAGAATGGGAATCTGTGGGTCTTGTGCGATGGTTATAAACGGAAAGCCACGGCTTGCATGCGAAACCAATCTATTTGCACTTGGTACAGAAAAAGTTGAGGTAGGACCGATGGAGGCTCATCCTATACTTAAGGACTTGGTTACTGACTTTGAAGATTTCTTCAAAAAGCATATGTCAGTTAAGCCATGGCTTATAAGGATCGATGAAGAAGAGAAGTTCAGGGCTGAAAAAGAGTATAACCAGACCAGAAGGCAGCTTGATTACTATCTGCCATTCTCATACTGCATAAAATGTGGATTATGTGTAGATGCATGTCCGATATCAAATACAAACCCACTTTACCTAGGTCCTCAGGCACTTGCACAAGCCTACAGGTACAATAAAGATTCAAGAGACCAGGGTGAAAGAGAAAGGCTTGAGATTGTAGATGATATGGATGGTGTATGGGGCTGTGAGTTTGCAGGGGCATGCTCTTTGGTATGCCCAAAGGGTGTTGACCCTGCTCTTGCAATACAACTGCTGAAGCTTGATGTGATGAAGTACAGAATGACGGGCAAGGTCAACGTAAAGAAGGAATTCTGACTCGATGCAGAGCAAAAGCCTAAGCACTTCAGCCCTGGCTATGCTAGGATGCTTAATTTGTAAAATACCTTTTATCCTTTGAAGATGATGAGAACGAAGAGTGCTCATTCATCCAAGCGAAGATAATGAACTGAACAAGCTTTCAGAGGCATCTGTAATAAAGCAAACAATCAGAGAATGCAGGAGTGACGGAGCTGATTGTGGGAGACCTGACAGGGGTCAAGTACAATTCCAACCATTCTCATACCATCAACCAAAAGATGCACATCACATCTTTGTTCTCTATGTGGAAAGATACACAGGAATGTGAGGATAGAGAGGGGTCTCTACCTGTGCAAGACCAATCACATTATTCTCAACGCAGATGTCAACGGAGCTGTATATATAGCCTATGATGGGCGTAGCCAGTGCTAGCAGAGCTTTGGTGCGGCCCTTGATGCAGGTAGAAGCTTACAAGCATAAAAAAGATGATAGCCAGAAGCAAGAACCATAATTCCAGAGACGATGGGAATCCCACAGGCTTTAGCTACTTGAAGATGTCAACTAGTTCAATAGCTCTCTTACTGCCATGAGGTCTGACCTGTAATCTTCTTCGCTTCCCACAGGAGTTTCCAGTATCATAGGCTTCCCTATTATCTCATCCGTGGCAAGTATATTTCTGAAACCAGCCTTGCCTATGTATCCATTTCCTATGTTCTCATGCCTGTCAAGGCCTGAACCTAGCGCTCCCTTTGAATCGTTCAGATGAATAACCCTGACCCTTTCTAAACCTATCCGCTTATCTAATTGGTCAATAACCTGATTCAGTCCTGCTTGGGTAGCTATATCATAACCTGCAGCATAAAGATGACACGTGTCTATGCAAACCCCAATTCTATCATCCTCTCCTATTAGAGAAATTATGTTTGAAATATCCTCTATACTTGCTCCAACAGCATTTTTCTGACCTGACATGTTTTCAAGCAGTATGTGGCAAGAGGGGTTCACCTCCTTCAAGCCTCTCTTAACAGCTTCAGCCAGTCTCTTCTGCCCATATGATAGCCCTTTGCCCATATGACTTCCAAGATGAACAACCAGCTCTTGCAGGTTGAGCATCTCAGCCCTTTCAAGTTCGTTGATGAATGCATCTAAAGACTTTTTGTAGATCGTTTCTACCGGAGATGAAAGATTTGGCAGATAGGGCATATGATCCACTACTTCTTTGATACCACTCTTCTTAAGCTTCGATTTAAACAGCTTGACTGAATCTTCGTTCAATGCTGAGAATTTCCACCCCTGGGGGTTCCTTGTGAACATCTGAAATGTATTGCATCCAAGAGCTAATGCCCTATCTACCGCCAAGTCGATAGAACCTGATATAGATACATGTACTCCCAGCAGTAGTTCTTTACCTTTCATGAACCAAGGTCAACCCTCATTGGCTCTGAGTTAAAGGTATTTGCCTTGCAAGATACCTTGAAATTAGAACCATTATGATAGCAGCTATAATGCTCCAGAAGAGAAGGTCTGCTAAAAAGTTGATAGCTGAGACTTTGAAGTAGCTTGATAAACCTACAGGACTGCTAAGCTCCTGATAGATATAATGCAAGGGAAGGCCATAATACCTCATGACATAGCTTATACTTCCGTTGCTGTTCGATGTATTCCATACATATTTATGGTGGTAGAGCAAAGTCAGCAGGAGCAATAAGAAACCTAGAAGTAGTGATTTCGAAGTCATGCCGAGCTTCATGTCACAACCCTTATTCCTGCGTTTTTAAAATCGTTCCTTGTTGCTATATTAAGCAGCAAAGGTAGTGCAGATTCTATAAGGTAGGATACTTGAAGAGGTCCGGCGTAAAGAAACCTCAGATTGCCGATTGCTTCGAACATCTTTGAGATACGCCGAAAGACATCTTCCTTCCCTGCTGCTGGAACGTCCAAAGATGGCAACTCTTTCAGAGACCATAATGCTGAAGCCGGGACAAGATGCAGAGCTGATATAACTTCAGCATCATGAAGCTTGTGCTGAATATACTCAGCAGCAGATACCTTTGTACCGTCTATATCAAAGGGGTAATACTCAAATACATCATCAGTCTTTTTCATCCTTGTTACAGGAGAAAGAACGATCTTATCTCTCCATTCATAATCCTTTGAAGCTGAAAGAAAGTCGTAAAGTTGGTCTGCTTCTATTGCCAATATTATGATTTTATTTTCTTTTGCTGCATCAGAATTCAATTGTCCCTTTATCTCGCCCTTATAACCAGAATGCTTGTAAAGGCTTTCAGCTCTAGCTTTAACCTCTTTTACTGCATCGAGAGCCCTCTCTTTAACCCTAGAGCCAATTGTTACGTCATGCTCCTTCAACAGTCTCAGCGCAAGACCTTTTCCAAGCCTTCCTGTCCCTCCAAGCACAGCTACCTCTTCATTCAAGTCAAGCTATCTCCTCAGTAGATAATCTTTCAGGATTTCTTCGTTATTCTGCGCTGATAGAAAGACAGGTACATTCTTCTGCTTTGTGGCCTTGTAACTGACAAACAACCATTCTCCAGTCTGCAGCTCTGTTGTCTTCTGAAGAACCCCCAGGTCGAGGCTGAAGGAATCTGCTATGACAACCCTGTCATAGCTCCTTGGCAAAGTACTGACAAAGTAGCTGTGAAGCTGCTGCAATGCATTAGTATTCAGGTATGCCACTCTTTGAGTGCTGATAAGAGCTGAAGCTCCATATTTTCTCCCCTGCCTCAATAAAGCTTCTACAGCCCTGTTCGATTCGCTCTGTGCCCCTCTTGGGTCGTTTGATGCAAATTCCTGAGCTTCATCAATCACTACGAGCACTTTATCCCTCTTACCCTGAACCTTCTTCAGGTAAAGCAACCTTTGCAGAAACCTTGCAGCAGCTGCTTGAGCTACTCGAGGCTCAGGCAGGTACAATATCATTATCCTTTCTTGACCTGTAAGAAAGTTCTGAGCAAGCGTCTCAGGAATTTCTGCAATTATGTCATTTTCTTCTTCAGAACTTTCTATCATTTCTATAAGGGCATCTATATCCTTCAGAGCTCCAGATTTTTCGTGCAGTTTACCCCTAAGAGAATCGAGCTCAGAGACTAGGTAATTTATATTTTCTTTTTCTATATCCTTCAGAGTCTTATTTGAAGGTACTCTTGCTTTTGTGAAGTATCGCTGAATCTTTCTAAGAGAGTTTTCTACAGCTAATGAGCCTGTCTTTCCTTCATCAACTATTCCTAAGAGAACATCATAGACCTTGTCAAGATTGATTTGGTTTGTCTGCTGTTCCACTACCATTCTCCTTATTTTGTTATCCCTGCTCAGTTCTTCGAACCTTCTCCTTATTCGTTCTTCTATGCCAAGGTTTGATGCCAGAGTATCGGGAACAACCTGAGATTGTGTAAAGCCATCTATCCCGTCAAATTCTTCTGCAGAATACACAATACCCTCATCAAGCTTATCGATCAGATTTACCGAGTATTCCCCTGAGACATCAAGAAAGCAGACCTTCAGCCTGCTATCTCTTTCCATAAGCTTTCTTACAAGAAGTGAAGTAAGGTTCGATTTGCCTGTTCCAGTAAACCCGAAGACACCTATGTGGTATCTTACCAATGCAGATTCGTCGACTTGGAGTCCAACGTCAAAACCCTTCACTTCGCCAACTTCCATCCCATTCTCAACACAGATAAGGCTCTCTACTGCTCTTTTGGATAAGAGGTGTGCAACAGAGCCCTGCAGGGGAGTTAACTTGGTTCTCTCGAACTTCAGTTCGTTGCCATCAAATACCATTTTATATCCAGTATGAAAAGCGCCCAAGTCAATCCATGTCTCCTGGCTCTGGTTCCAACTCTGACTGACCCTCTCAAGAAATTCCTCCCTTATCTGCTGAGGTATGCTGGATGAAACACCAAGCATCTGAAAATGCATGGGTTGAACTGAGGTTACTTCATAAACCAAGTTTATTGGTCCTTTGCTTGTTTCCCTTTCTATTGCTATAAATGTAGGGTCATGCAACCTGTCAAAAACTTCCATATCAAACTTTGCCTCAAGCGTAGCAACTATGCTTGTGCCTTCGAATTCACCCCCCATAGCTGACTTGGTCTCACTTCTTACTCCCTTCAGTCTTGCCAGAAATTTACCGTCCATATCGTCAAAATACCATGGTTGTGACATACCTGCTCCCCTTCTATCCGGGCTGATATATAAGATGGTCTACCGACAAATCTGGTGTAAAATCCTGCATGCAGTAGCTTCGAAACGTTATCTGTAAAGTCATCTTAATTATCACAGGCGTTGAATCTATACATGATAAGCCAAGTGGCCAGACTTATTGATATATCATTAAAGATGTTTCAGCTGGTCCATAAAGGAAAGATAGTTGCATGGAAAAAAGTGACTGGAAAGTAATTCATATAGAATCTAAAATGTACAGGCTGCTGGGCATCAAGCGGGTAGAAAGTAAGAGAGCAATCATATATGCAAGGGTTAGCAACTGCTAACGGAAAACGTGTAGAATCGTGTATGATTGTACCCTTGGGTGATCAGTGGATTTTAAATCCTTTAAATCGATTCCAGCTGTCAAAGGGGCGAGGAAGGCATGGGCCATCCCTGGAAATCTAAGGGGGAGAAGAGGACGATTGTATGGGGTCAGGAACAGCCAGAAGAAGTGCTGCAGTATCTCAAGGACATGCAGGAAGCAATCAAATACACTCTCCAGGTCGCTTATAGGATGACTCTAAGAGATGAGAAGCACAGGCTCCTTCC
>Ga0080006_1098011_pt1 | contig 11453 bp, 11 predicted proteins | sample RS3BMetagenome_FD_69209 | JGI IMG/M metagenome (GOLD analysis project Ga0080006, IMG submission 69209) | Ferric oxide microbial mat and aquatic microbial communities from Rainbow Spring, Yellowstone National Park, USA - RS3B (SPADES... ...
GGGCGTGTTTTTGATACTTGCCTGGAGAGTTGCAGGATGGTGGGGTCTTGATAGAGTGCTATTGCCAATATTGGGAGTGCCCTGGGAACAACGCAAATCATAAGTACCCTGCACACCATATACCCCCTTATAAGCTTAAGGGGCCGACGGATTTAAACCGCCGGCCCCTTTCAATTAACTTTCTCTATACAGCATTTCCTTTCCTAAACCGATTAACAAGTGCCTCAAACATGCATTATCAAACCCATCTGCATATCCTTGCATGTTTTCGTACACTCGCCTAATAAGGTTTTCTACCTCCGCCTTAAGAGCTTGCGGTTCTTCATTGACGCCGACACCATTTATCCTTGCCAAAACATGCACTATGGATGACTTATCTTTGAACGCACGTTTCAACCCAACTGGCTTGCCTATTAGCTTCGATGCACCCCAAAACGCAAGATAGTCATCACGCATTTGGAACCCAACTCCCATAAGGCGTCCGTACTCACGGAGTCTATCTACAATCGCTAGCTCTGCAGCAGCTAATTTTGCGCCAATCGCCAAAGAGGCCCCCATAAGCGCACCCGTTTTTTTCTGTGCTGTCACCATATATGAAACTATGTCTTCATGTCCAGAGCTACCTGCTAATATGTCTAGATGTTGTCCTTGACTCATATCGAGCGTGGCTTGCATGAGTTCTTTGGCAACCTCAGCGGAGTGTTCGGTCGCTATTAAGCCTGCAAGCGCCAAAAGTGCGTCACCTGCGTTCAGTGCAAGTGGCATGCCAACCGCTGTCCACAAGCTTTGTCTATGTCTACGCACCCTATCTTTATCAACAATGTCGTCATGCACAAGCGAAAATGCATGCACTAACTCTAGAGATGTGGCAACAGTGTAAACACTGTCATCAATCCTTCCTAAGCACTCACACACCCCAAGACACATAAGCGGGCGTACCAATTTGCCTAAGTGGGACGGCGTAAACTGGCCTCGTAGATCAGTCAACCCTACCGCATAGCAGACAAGCGCCCTTATTGAAGGGTCTGCATATGAGCACACCTTTGATAGGTGGTCCACCAGCTTTTGGTAATGCCGTTCAGCTAGCAAACTAATCGTCTAGTAATGCCCTCCTTCTCTAAGGTAGCATTGCATTAACTTTTAACGATACAACTATCATTAAAGTTCGCTTCAGATTTGAAGAAATTCTCTTGATCTGATTAAATTTTTGAATAGAGCAATAAGCAATGCAAGTCAGAAATATGTACGGATACTTAAGATAAGATAGACTAAGGGCCGGGATGTGATTTAGAAATGGCAAGGAAACAAAGAGCTACAAGTAAAAGGCGTATGCATCAGTTAGCGCCTGCAAAAAAGAAAAAAGCTTCAGAAGCATTGCCTGAGCACCGGGTAGTGGTAGAAACCAGTGGCGAACCTGGTGCAGATGGCAGAACCATTTTACCTTCTTCGAAGTCCGCCACACAAAAGGCCACCAAGAGCGAATATCCTGTAGTAAACGCTAAGGTGCCACTCGAACGCATACCTTACTTTTTCTCCGACTTAAAAATGCTTGGGATAACAGCTTTGGCAATGATTGCCTTACTACTGCTTAGCCGATTATGGATAAGGTGAGCTTGATACTAAGTACTCCATTCGAAATTCTAGCTGGGGTAGTGCTAGTTCTGCTTGTAATCAACATATACTTGTTGTTCAGGGTACATGCTCTATCAAACAGACTTAAAGCCATGCTAAGGAGCACAAGGGTTGAAAATATAGAGGAGTTATTACTTTCTTTAATTGAAGAACTCACCGAGTTCAGTAAAACCGCAGAGCAAATAAAGCTAGAACATCAGAAGTTATCTAAAAGCGTGAAAAAGGCATTACAGCGTGTGGGGGCTGTGAGATTCTCCGCATTTGACGATACTGGAGGCGACCAAAGTTTTGCACTAGCGCTACTAGATGATGAAGGTAACGGCACAGTCCTAAACAGCCTTTATCATAGAGATATGTGCCGTATATACATGAAGCCTATTACAAACTGGGCTTCACCTTATGCCTTAACAGACGAAGAACAAGAGGCAATAAGAAGAGCTAAAATGTCTAAACCTGATTCCTAAACCTTTGGGGAAATTATAATTGCGAATAATACTTTACACTGGAAAAGGTGGAGTAGGCAAAACCACGGTAGCTGCTGCAACCGCACTAAGATGTGCTCAGCGCGGCCATAAAACTTTGGTTATGAGCACAGATCCCGCGCATTCTCTAGGTGATGCCCTAGAAACCAGAATTGGACCTGAAGCAGTCAAAATTACTGACAATCTTTACGCTCAAGAAGTAGAAGCCCTTCATGAAATAGAAAAGCACTGGTCGGTAATTCACTCATACATGGCACAGCTTCTAGCTACTCAAGGTCTTGGAGAAATAGTTGCTGAAGAAATTGCTACCCCGCCGGGTATGGAAGAGATTGCAAGTCTTATGTGGATAAGGCAATATGCTAAGACAAAGGAATATGAGGTATTAGTTGTGGACTGTGCTCCGACAGGCGAAACCCTGCAGCTACTAAGCTTCCCAGAAGCTGCACGTTGGTGGCTAGACAAAATATTTCCATGGGAAAGACGTGCCATGAAAGTTGCACGCCCTGTACTACAGCCCCTTATAGATGTGCCGCTTCCTGGAGATGAAATTTTTGAATCAGCAAAAGAACTATTGACTGGCTTGGATAGCATGCGCAGTATACTAAGCGATACTAGCATAACGACTGTTAGGCTTGTTCTCAATCTTGAAAACATGGTGATTAAAGAGGCAAAACGCGCATATACCTATCTAAGTCTATTCGGATACATAACTGATGCCGTAATAGTAAACAGAGTGCTTCCCCAAAACCTCACAGAAGATTTCTTCGCCGGCTGGATTCGAGTACAAAAGCGGTACGAGGAAGAAGTAGAACGAGCTTTTTCTCCTTTACCAATTCTCCATGTTCCCCTTTTCGAAGAAGAAGTTACTGGAATACGTATGCTCTCAAGGATGGCTAACGAAATCTATGGCGACCGAGATCCTGCAGATCGCATGTTTAGGGATCAGCCACATAAGGTTGAAAAACATGGAGATGAATACATTCTTAGAATAAAGCTACCATTTGCAGAAAAAGATGAAATACAGTTAGCTAGAGATGAATCAGAATTGTTTGTAACGGTAGGCGGACAAAGACATGATATATCTTTACCGCGAGTCCTTTTAGACAAGCAGACCCTTGGGGCAAAGCTTGAGGGAGGCGAACTGTGGATAAGATTCGGGAAACTTGCATAGATACGTCACAACTTTGCGAAATATGCCCACTAAGACTTGGGATTTTGGCACAGAAACTTGTAAAAACTATGTACACTGAACACATACCAGACGAAGCAAAGTTGCATTTTAGGTCATCATATATAGAATTTCTCAAGGCTTTAAAAGCAATCATAGACTACAATTTAGGAACTGAACAAGAGCCCCGCAAAAGACGAAAAGTTGAAAAGGTTGCAATTGAGTAGATGACATGCTTTTACAAGGTACCCTAGCCAATATACAAGCACTCCTACTTACATCAGTGTTGCTCTTACCAATTGCATTTATATGCGTACAACTACACGAGCTAGCCCATGCTGTAGCAGCAGATCTTCTGGGCGATAAAACGCCCCGTCTTGGAGGCTACCTAGACCTTGACCCCAAAAAGCATATTGACCTGTGGGGCTTTTTAGCTATTTTCCTTACATTTGGATTACATATAGGCTGGGGTATCACGCCACCTTATGACCGCCACAGACTAAATCCACGTTGGAAAGGCGTTGTTTTCTCACTTGCAGGACCTGTTTGCAATTTGGCAATCGGCGCACTTGGTGGACTTTTACTTAGAATTTTGCCAGCGCCTTTGCTTTCATCATTTCTCGGGCCGGTACTTGAGATAATTGTTTACTTTAACGTGGTGTATTTTTGCTTCCATATGCTGCCAATCCCCGGGTTGGACGGCTATAGAATTCTTGACTTCCTCTTTAGGAAGCAAGCGCCCCATTTTTTCTACACTGTGGATTCACACCAACGTGAGATATGGGCAATAGCAGCGCTTGCACTTCTTCTTGTTCCGCAGGTTACGTACTTCTTCCTTTCCTACATATACACGCCTGTAGCGGTTGCAACCACTGGCACACTTGTATTGATACCATAGGTTAATGTGGAAAGGCCACCTGCTGTTGGAGCTTTGTTAAATGAGCCAGCGTATCAAGCTCTTATCATGACATATTCCCACAATCTAGTTGCCGACGCACTGCGTGCCGTAATAGAAGGAGAAAAGCTATCCTCAGAGCCCTTGTCTGCCTCTCAACGGCTTGAGCGTGTTGCTTCACTTTGCAAAAGCTGGAGCACTCCATCACCTAGAACTGTACTGAATCTAACGGGAGTGGTGCTTCACACCAACCTTGGTAGAGCAATCTTAGCCAAAAGTGCAGCAGAAGCAGCATTCAGAGCTGCAACTAGCTATACAGACGTAGAAATAGATCTGCTAACCGGTAAGCGCGGTGCCCGAATTATAACATTAAAAGAACAACTTAGACTATTATGCAAAACCGAAGCAGCTACCGTAGTAAACAATAATGCTGCAGCTGTAATGCTTGGGCTTGCAGCGCTATGCAAAGGTAAGCAAGTAATAGTCTCAAGGGGGCAGCTTGTAGAGATTGGCGGCGGATTTCGTATGCCGGAAATAATGAAGCTGGCGGGAGTTAAACTTGTTGAAATAGGCACTACCAACAAAACGAGGCTTTCCGACTACGAAGAAGCAGTCACTGAGAAGACAGCTGCCATTCTCTTCGTACATCAATCCAATTTCCGACTAATAGGATTTCAGCAAGCTCCAACAATGGTAGAGCTTGGTAATCTCGCTCGATCACGCAATTTGCTTTTCCTTGTGGACCTTGGAAGTGGAGCACTTGCATCAGAAGGCGTATTTTCAGATGAGCCTTCCATAGCACAAGCCTTTGCGGCCGGCTGTGATCTGTGCTTTTTTAGCGGCGACAAACTTTTTGGAGGACCGCAGGCTGGAATTATTGCTGGTAAAAAGGAGCCTATACAAAAAATAGAAAAGCATCCACTTTATCGTGCGGTGCGCATTGACAAGATAAGAGCGGCAGCGTTGAGCGCAACCGCAACTCTATATCTTACAGGCCGAGCAAATGAGGTTCCTACGTTCAAGATGCTCACAGAAGATAATGAATTTCTGCGGCGAAAAGCAGCATATTTGAAAGTAAGATTACAAGAATTAGGAATCAAATGTGAACTTACAAAGGTTGAAAGCGCAGCAGGAGCTGGATCGCTTCCCGAAGTACCAATTGAGTCATGGGCAGTGCTAATATTAGCGCAAGGTGGAGTGAAGGCACATCAGCTTTATCAAATGCTTCTACAAGCTTCAATGCCTGTTATAGGCCGGACAACAGAAAAAGGTGTACTACTTGATGTGCGCACATTGCTTGATGGCCAGTTCGAGCTTCTGATCAATTCTATGACTGAAATTAAGAGCAAACTTGGTTAGAAAAGATTTCGTAATAGGAACCGCAGGACACGTGGATCATGGTAAGTCATTGCTTGTAAAAGCACTTACCGGCATTGATCCAGATAGACTGCCTGAAGAAAAGGCACGTTATATGACTATCGAGCTAGGATTCGCACACTTGATCTTTCCCGATGGTACTCGCGTCGGCATTGTTGACGTACCTGGTCACTCCAGATATGTACACAATATGGCCATAGGCGTTCATGGTCTTGATGCTGCGCTGTTAGTTGTGGCAGCGGACGAAGGAATTATGCCTCAAACTCTTGAGCATTTGCAGATCCTAAAGCTAATGAATGTAACAAAACTTATTCCTGTGATTACGAAAATTGATCTTGCAACTCAGGAAATAATTGACTCAGTATGCGCAGATGTTCTCGACACATTAAATGCCTACGGTATAACTCTTAAATCATGTGTACGCGTTAGTGCAGTTACAGGACAAGGCGTAGAAAACCTTAAGTCAGAAATATTAAGCCTGGTAAGTTCGATAAAGGAATACCCGTATAAGGGTTATGCTCGGCTTCCAATTGACCGGGTATTTACCATAGCTGGCCTCGGCACGGTTGTCACAGGTACCCTCGTCGACAATAGCTTTAAGGAAGGTGATGAGGTGGAAATAGTTCCAACAGGGCTCACTGGCAAAATAAGAGGCATCCAGCAATATGGAACACCGACTAAGGAAGCTAGCCCGCGTTCTCGTACCGCACTTAATATAGCCGGTATCCCCCATTCCCAGATATCGAGAGGTATGGTGGTTGTGCCCAAAGGAGCATGCATACCGTCGACCAGATTTGATGCGATATACCTTCATGTAAATAATCAACGTGATCTCAAAAACTCGTCGAAAATAATATGCTTTGTAGGTGCAGCGGAGATACCAGCGCGCGTAATATATTTGGACAATAGCGTATCCAGCGACATCATCCGGTTCATTCGTATCGAACTCGAACAAGGCACTGCTGCTAAACGAGACGATAGATACATTATTAGATCAGCAGCTAAGGACACCACACTTGGCGGCGGTATCATTATTGACCCTTATCCTAACAGAAGGTACTCTCAAAGCCGTCAGCTTTTAAGTTTGTATAAGCAAATAGCGCAGGGCAAGCATGAGTACCACATTCTTGTTGAACTATCAAAAGGACAGTTGTGGGCAGAATTAAATACGCTTAGCAATGCCATTCCAATTGATCAGCCAGTGCTAGAATCACACATAAGTAAACTTTCAGCAGAAAATCTAATAAAGATAATTGCTAACCACTACATAGTATCTGCTGAAACCACAGAGCAGATAAAACAAAGAGTATTAACTCTAATAGCCAAGACACCACAAGCAAGTATTGACGCAGGAAGACTACGGCAATTGTTGTCAGTACCCGCGCCAGTTGTTAAGCATATTTTAAATGAGCTTGAAACAGCAGGCTTTGTAACGGTTGAAGGCAATGCTGTTAAAACCATAAATCTTCGACAATATCTACCCAAATCAGCGGAGGAGTTGATGAACAAGATAGCTTCATATGGACTTAATGTCCCTTCACTAAGTGAGCTTATAACCGACCAGAAGCAAAAACATGATTTTAATTTATTAGTGCAAAAAGGATATGTAGTTAGACTTAGCCAGCAGATAGCAGTAGACAAAAACACCTACGAGCAAGCTAAAGCCAAGATTATAGAATTTCTAAAAGAAAGGGGCCAGGCGACAGTTGCTGAAATACGAGACATATTAGGGTCAACTAGAAGACCTGTGATAGCGCTTTTAGAAAAGCTTGACGCTGAAAAGGTAACGTTAAGGGTAAACGACAAGCGTATTTTGCGTCACCGATAAGGTTGTAAAGGAGACACGAGAAATGGCATTAGTAGCTGGGATAGATATGGGCGGCACGCGGGTAAGAATCGCTGTTGCATCACTTGATGGTGAAATTCTTGCACGCAGCGAACATCCGACTCACGCTGACGTAGGGCCGGAATCGTTTGTAGAACACATCGCAGGCGAGCTTACACGGCTAGCACAAAGAAGAGGCACAGGAACTATAGAGGCAGTAGCGATAGGAGCCCCTGGCCCAATAGACATAACCACTGGTCTTCTTATAAATCCTCCAAATTTAAAAGGATGGAAAGATGTCCCGTTATGTGACATGTTATCTGCTAGAATCTCTGCTCCCGTTTATTTGCAAAACGACGCCAACTTGGCATGTTTTGGTGAATACAGGCGAGGTGCCGGTCGAGGGACGCGCAACATGATATACATGACTATAAGTACTGGCATAGGTGCAGGGCTAATACTTGATGGAAAACTATACTCAGGTATGCACGGCTCGGCAGGAGAAATTGGTCATATGATTGTAGATCCAGATGGACCTGTTTGTAACTGCGGACAGCGTGGCTGTCTTGAGGCAATAGCGTCGGGTACAGCCATATCCAAACTGGCAAAGCAAGCTTCTAAAAACCAAGAGTCGACGCTGTCAGTTATCGACCTAGATGCTATAACTGCTGAAGTTGTGGCAGAGCATGCAAAAAAAGGCGACAAAGTATCGCTTGAAATCTTTGCCAACGCAGCTAGGGCGCTTGGTATAGCCTTTATAAGCGTTACTAACCTTCTTGACCCGGAAAAAATCATCCTTGGAGGAGGCCTTGTACATTCATGGGGATTACTAAGACAAACCGCACTTTCCGTACTTAAAAGTTCGCCATTCATTACGCCCAATAGAAGACCCCTTATCGAGATTGCAAAGCTCTCCCAACATTCCGGGCTTATAGGTGCAGTGGAATGGGCCAGGGACCACGTAGCCTAACATTCCCAGACGAACTCGAACCACTAATCAAGGCTTTAAAGGATATTCAGGTCGAAAGGGACATACAAATCTATGTGGTTGGAGGGTATGTACGAGACTTTATTTTGGGAATCCCGCGGTCTGAAATGGACATTGTTGTAGAAGGCGCAAGTGGGCCAGAAATAGCCGAAAGTGTAGCTGCCCGATTAGGTCTACACAGGCCTGTAATCTTTGAAAGATTTGGAACAGCCCAAATAAGATACAGCAACTACCAAATCGAATTTGTAACTGCCAGAACAGAAGAGTATCCTAGCAAAACATCCCGAAAACCAGTAGTTGCTCCAGCAGACTTATTCAACGATATTATGCGACGTGATTTTACTATAAATACACTTTTAGCCTCGTTGGACGGCGAAATAATTGACTTAACCGGCCTTGCATTGCAACACCTGCAACAGAAATTAATCAAAACCCCAAGAGATCCTTGGAGTACCTTCGATGAAGATCCCTTAAGAATGCTAAGGGCTGCAAGATTCGCAGCCCAACTGGGTTTTAACGTCGACGATGAAGTAATCAATGCGGCTCGCGACATGGCTTACAGAATCACTGAAGCAGTAGCCGTAGAGCGCATTCGTATTGAATTCGAAAAGTTGGTATGTTCACGGTATCCCGTGCTTGGTTTTAACATACTTCAAAAATCTGGACTGTTACATTACATACTGCCTGAATTCGAAGCCTGTCTAGGAATCGGTAAAGGGGGATATCACGATGATGACGTATATCACCATACTCTGAGGGCTATGGAACTGGCACGGCCTTATCTAGAATTACGCCTTGCTTGTCTTTTGCATGACATAGCTAAACCAGTAACCATGACTCAAGAAGGAAACCGTATATACTTCAGAAATCACCATACTGTCGGTGCTGAAATGTCTGTCATAATATTAAGGCGCCTTCGCTTTTCCAATTCAACCATCGAGAGAGTAGCAAAACTTGTTGAACTACATCTTCGTCCTGTATATTACACTGATGACTGGACAGACGGGGCAGTACGGCGCTTGGTACGTGATGCTGGCGAGGACATTGATTTGCTTTTAGAACTAGCAGATGCTGACATTAAAGCATCTGAATATCCTGACAAGGAAAAAATTAGACGCCTCAGAGAAAGAATAAATGAAATTAATGCTCGTGAAGCAGTAACACTAAAGCCTCCTTTAAATGGCTATGAACTGATGCAACTATATGGGAAAGGTCCTGGACCGTGGATAGGACATGTTCAGCGAAAGCTCATGGAAGCACTTCTAGACGGTACTATAAAAAATGACAAACAAGATGCTATAAGATACCTTAAAGAACATCCAGAACTTGAGGAAGTCAAAAGTCAAAGTCCAAGAAATGATAATTAACGTAGCACACAACTTACCTTGTAAGAATATTCTGCTAGAGGCATGAGCCACAAAAAATACGGCAAAATCCATGGTATTGCGTATTGGGCCTCTTTTGGGAGGCTCAGCGGGATACCTGCATCTTCGGTCGACGCTTTAGCTTTGGGCAATTCACTTTCGGACAAAAGACTGTTGCTTGCAGTAGCTTACACTCCTGTCATTATTGCAGGATTTGTCATCTACGGCGTGTTAGCAATAGAACTTGCTGTTACTGTATTCGGTGCGGCCCTTGTCACGGCAATGGCGCTACAGTTCAGTGTAGCTAAACTAAAACCATCTTTAGTTCAAGATCGAAGATTTGCAGATTCACTTTGGATTGCTATAAACGGGCTTTCTTTATTATTTTTAATCCCCAGCGGCATAAATTTATCCATAATAGTTGCGATAACAGCAGGATTTAGCATTTTTGCGCCCGTACAGCAAATGCTGCTGCCCAAACTTAAACTAAGTACAGTAGCTTTTTGTGTTCTAGTGGTATATGTGATCATAAATACGTACATGCCTAACACATGGCAGTACCTCAACCCATCGTCACTAACGCCCACTGAAAATCCCATTCGCCTATGGATATCTCTAGGCAAGCCTTATGCATTTCCTGTAGACGCTGCGACGCTATGGACAGGCCATATAGCTGGCAGCGTTTTAGGTAGCTCAGCTATGGCTGCTACAATATCCCTCATACTTGCCTGGTACTTAAGAAGATTAGACCTATTTTTCTTAATTGGTTTTGCAGCAGCGGGCATAATATCATTCAACTTTATGGGTATAAATCCTGTGTTTCAACTTGACTCGGGGCAATTGATTCTAGCTCTTGCCTTCATGATGGCTAGAAAAGACCTTGCGCCGGAAAACCGATTTTTCTCTGCGGCGAGTGGAATATTGTCGGCAGTAGCATTTGCACTGCTGCGCGCACAGGGGTTCTCTTTAGAGGCAGTACTTTTCACTACAGTAGGTATACAGTTGCTAAATTTTGTGGTTTACTTAATCCCGGCTAGACCTCCACAAATGTACTCTTTACTTAAAGTCCTACCCGGTGTCAAAAATAAAGAGATGTAGCTTTTGATTTGATTAAAAGCCAGGCAGAGCAAGCCTAAGACCTCAGATCCGTAGTAGTCATAGTTTTGATTTTAAGATCAGCTCGCTTAGTTCTTATGGCATCTTATACTTATAAGCCAGCTTTCCAAATAGAGTCACAATGGTACCTGACATGCTCTCCTTGCTAAAGCTTGGAGGTTCTGGGGTCTTTGTCGTTCTCAAAGTAGCCCCTTCGGGGGTATCAGTGCTCCCCTTGCACACATCCCTTTATTCGTGCAATTGACCTACACCTTACCATTAAAGGAAGATGCAACGCTATGTCGAACCAAGCGTTTCGTCGATGTGATCAACATACCCACACTTAAGGCACTTAAACTATTTTCCTTCCATAATCCCTATGCTTCTACACCTAGAAAACTCTTTCTATGTGTTTCTAGGCTCAACATAGATTATGGGAATGCCATAAAAGTTATACTACTCTTGGATATACTTTTGGCAATTCATATCCGCCCTGAAGGTCGGAGTTTTCTTCCTTATTTTTCCCTTTTAGGTTTTGACCTTACTTCTATCGTGTTGGTGCCACTAATGTTCTAGAAAACATCTATTGAACATATAACATAATATTTAAAATCGAATTAATGTCAG
>Ga0080006_1151513_pt1 | contig 11446 bp, 14 predicted proteins | sample RS3BMetagenome_FD_69209 | JGI IMG/M metagenome (GOLD analysis project Ga0080006, IMG submission 69209) | Ferric oxide microbial mat and aquatic microbial communities from Rainbow Spring, Yellowstone National Park, USA - RS3B (SPADES... ...
TCCCAGAAGGATTGGTGGGATCATGTAGTCCTACCTTCACTCCTGGGTGGGTGCGTCCTGACGGGGGCGGAGCGGAAGACTCCCGATGAACTCGCGAGGGAGTTGAGTGAAGCCGTGAAGCCCAAGCTCTACGCGTACGATAGGTATGCCGATGCGTACTTGCGTGCACCTGAGTAGAGTGAAACCCTCCCTAACAACCCTTTCCCATCGCCGTTCCGCGGCTTTGCGCCGGCCGACCTCTGCCGATCCGAGGTATTCCGCCAGCTTCCTGAACGCCACACCCCGATGCGACACGCGGTCCTTCTCCTCCACGCTCAACTCGGAAAATGGCTTTCCCTCGGGGCCCTCAACTGAAAAAATCGGGTCAAAACCGAAACCGTTTTCCTTTCCCGGCCTCAGCCTAATGAAGCCCTCGACCTCCCCGGCGAACGCCTTGATCTCCCGGCTGAGGGCGTCCGCGTAAGTCACCGCGCAGCGAAAGGTCGCGCGCCTGTCCTTCTGGCCCTCCATCAGCTTCAACAAGCCGGAGTTCCCCAACTTCTCGTACGCGTAGGAGGAATAAGGGCCGGGAAAGCCGTTCAGCACCTCGACGTAAAGCCCGGAGTCGTCGACTACCACGGGCTCGAGGAGCTCCGAAGAGGCGATCACGGCTGCGACCCTAGAAACCAGCTCGATATCCCCTTGGACCTCCACTTTCTCAACGCGCGCGGGTTCCACCCTTATACCGTAAGGACCCAGTATCGACCTGACCTCCAGCAACTTGTTGCTATTACCCGTCACGAGGAAGATCCGCCCAATCCGATCGCTCAATCTATGGCCCTCTCCGCGTAGTACCTGCCCCTTCTCTCTATCTCCGCCGACCTCTCCAGCACTTCATCCGCGCCCGGGCCCATGACTCCCCTGTAGCCCTCGAAGAACCTGGAGAAGAGTCCCCCGGAGGCGCTGGGCAGGTTAGCCTCCAGGGATTTCCTCATCAGCAAAAGGTCCACGCCCCTGTCCTCCAGCTCGGGACTGAACGAACCGAGCCCAAAGTCGATTATGAAGGCCTTCGCTTCTCCCGTGATGATCACGTTCGACGTGGTGAGGTCCCCGTGGACCAACCCCGCCAAGTGCATCTTAGCCACCTCTTCTCCCACCAAGCGCATGATCGGCGGCAAACCGTTCACCACGTCTCTCAACAAAGAACCGCTCACCATCTCCTCCACCAACAGAAACCCCTGCGGGTCTATGAAGAGGGGGGCCGGCACCGACACGCCCTCTAAGTAAGCCTTGGCCAGCAACCTGCCCTCTTCTAAGGTCCGCGTGGCCCTCAGCTTGGCGTCCAACGCGGGGTCCCTGTAGCTTTTTTTCACCCTCTTCTTTATGACGACCTGCGTCCCCAACAGCTCACCGAGCCAGAGCTCCGCCTCGGCCCCTTTGGCCACGGGCTTGATTTCCTTCAGGAATTCGATTTCCGCTTCATTTCCTGCTCCAATCTCCATTGCCCTTCACCCCCTGCCCTCTTCGGGGCCGCGCCTCGGAGCCTGCACGCCCGCATCGACCTTGAGGCCAACGACCCTCCAATTCACGTCCGTGTCATTTATCCTGAGTTTCGGGGTGGCCAAAACGGATTCCGGATCCGATGGTCTCACCCCGCCCATGTCCATTTCCATGGCCACGGCCGCGATCATGGCCCCGTTGTCGCCGGCCATCCTGATGGGCGTGGCGAAGAAGGGGACTCCGTGGTCCTCCGCCACGTAGGAAAGCATTTCGTTAAGCCTCTTGTTGGCGGCAACCCCGCCGGCGGATATGACCGAGTCCTTCCCGGTGTGAACGAGCGCCCTTTCCGCGGCCTCGGCGATCATGGCAAAGGCCGTTTCCTGCAACGAGTAAGCTACCCTCTCCAACTTCTCCCCGCTCTTGAATGCCTTGACGGCCGCCGTGAGAAGGCCGGAAAAGGAAACGTCTTGCCCCTTCACCGAGTAGGGCAGATCTATCAAACCCATGGAGGAACCCTCCCTCGCCAACTTTTCTATTTTTGGCCCACCAGGGTGCTGAAGACCGACCTCCCTGGCGAAAGAGTCCAGCAGGTTGCCCACCGCTATGTCGAGGGTCTCACCGAAAACCCTGTAGCGACCGTCCTTCCAAGCCACTATGTTGGTGTTGCCGCCGGAAACGTAGACGGCCAAAGGGTCGGAAAAACCGCTGAGGAGGCGGGATATCTCCACGTGCCCAACTGTGTGGTTAACCGGGAAGAGCCCCCAACCGTAGTAGGCCGATAGCGCTCTGGAAATGGCTACGCCCACCCTCAAGCAGGGACCAAGGCCAGGACCGTAGGAAACCCCTAGCGCCCTCACCTTCGACGCAGAAATCCCAGCCTTCATCAGGGCGGCCTTTATGACACCAGGGGCTACGTCCGTGTGGTGCCTGGCCACTTCTCTGGGCTGGAGGCCGCCCGAGGGCGGCACGTATACGTCCCTCTCGTCAGAAAGTATCTTACCGTCCTCGCCTATGACGGCAACCCCAAACGTGTGAGCTGTGCTCTCTATGCCAAGCCAATACCTCAAAATCGCGCTCCCTTTATGTACTCGGTGTAGCCGCACTTACCGCAACTCCAACGGGCGCCGCCCACCGTGTGCTTGGCCATCACCGAACCACAGCGGGGGCACTTCCTGTTCTTAAGGGTGATTTTACCCGTCTCATAAGAGTAATCGTAAAGCTTGTGGACTTCTGACAAGCTCAGGCACCTCCCTGTCCGGCTTGAGCGTTTTCCGCCGCCTTCTTACCCTCCAACCTTTTGAAGTAGTGCTCCTGCTCGACCCTCTTCATGGTATCTGCATCTTCGTATGCGTTGGCAAAAACGGTGACGACCCTTTCGCCGTACTCTTGCTTCACTTCCTTCAGCGCGATGCGGTCCTCTTGGACGCCCAATGCCGAGGCCAGCGCTGATAGCACCTCCTTCCTCGTGGGCGTGGCGCCGTCGATGAACATGCGCACCTGTACTTCTCTCCGCTTGAAAAGCGGGTTCCTAACGTCCTTTACCACTTCGATTTTCCCCGGCGACCTTCATCCTCTCCATCATCTGTAACGCCTCCTGCTTTTTAGCGTTACCGGTCACGAGCACAACGCCCTGCCCCGGCTGACCGTATAGCACGCGCGCCCGCGGTTCGAGGTAAGCTATGAGGGGAAGGGCGAGCAAATCCTCTTCACCTTCTACCCTGACGCTAAACCTATCGCCTGGCCTCACCGAAGAAGCCAAACGCTTCAAGAGCGACAACGCTTCCTCGCTGATAGAACCGGCTTCGTTCCTCACCGAGAAAGCGACGTAACCCGAGGGAAAGCTGGGAGCCGCACCTTCGGTCCCCCGCAAGGTCCTGCCGTCGAAGACCGCTATCTCGGGTTGAATGCGAGATGATAAAAGGAAGGACGTGACCACGTCTCCAACGGAGGCCAGCACCACTCTTCCCCTGAGGCGTAGGAGGATGCCGATGAGCTCGGGCAGCCGTTCAGGCCCGTACAGCTCCCCGAAAGGCTTGCGCATCCTCTCCAGATCCTCGGTAGCTGGGACCCACTGCCTAGTCACGATTTACCGCGTTTAGGAAAAGGCGGTCGGATATAAGGGAACTCACGGCTTGGGGAAGGAGTTGCGCAAGCAGTTCTCGACCCATCAAGCTTCTCTCCTACTCGCTTCCCTTCGATCTGATCGGATGCAATCCCTGTACTTCTCTTCACTCCGCTCCGCCCTCGTCGCGCCACCACCCCATCATGCACACCTGACCACTGCGCGACTGCTGGCTTCCACGTCATACCCACCGCTTATTCACGGCTCGGGCACTGGCAATTTGCTCAGGTCGCACGCCCGGCCCGCGTCACCGATGCCGAACGCCGATCCGGGGCTTGGCGCCCGGCGCGGAGCCCAAACCCTCCGACCCGCTTTCAGCTAATACCCTAACTCGGAGGTAACCCGCTATGCGCACTGCCTTGCTCCCATCGCACCCACGGACTATAAGGGACGTCACGCATAAAAAGGACCCCAAGAATAGCCAAGAACACGCCATGTTTTACCTATACAAGGTAAGCGACCTGGTCAGGGTACCCGCTGCGTTCTTCGGCAACCCGGTGGAGGACGCGGTAGCCCTCGCCCTGAAGGAGAAGTACGCCGGGAAAGTGATAAGCGAAGACGTCGGCATAGTCCTCCAGGTACTCGACGTGCAGGCTTCGGAGGAAGGGAAAGTCCCCATAGGCCAGGGCGCTACCTACCACGAAGCCGTATTCTCGCTGTTGGCCTATCGCCCGCTGGAAAGGGAGATAGTCGAAGGCGAGGTCGTGGCCGTCGAGGATTACGGCATTCACGTGAGGATAGGCCCCATAGAGGGAGTAGCCCACCAATCGCAACTGATGGACGACTACGTTGACTACGATGCAAGAGGAGGCAGGTACGTGGGTAGAAACACGAAGAGGACCATAGAAAGAGGAGATTTGGTTAGGGCAAGAATAATAACCGTCAGCATTCACGAGGGAGACGCAAGCGACGTGAAGGTGAACTTGACCATGAGGCAACCGGGGCTCGGCAACCTGCAGTGGCTAGAAGAGGATAGGAAAAAACAGGCAGAAAAGATAAAGGGTGAGAAACCCTGAAAGCGTGCACGCGCTGCAAGTTCCTGGTGCCCGACGACACGAGCGTATGTCCGAACTGCGGTGGAAGGGAGTTCACAGATAGGTGGGATGGCGTTGTGGCCGTGTTGGACCCGCAGAATTCGAAGGTCGCATCACTACTCGGCATCAAGAAATCGGGCATGTACGCCATAAAGGTTAGAACGCGAACGCACTTCAAGCGTCGGCTCGGGCGGCCTTCACTTCAATGGAGCGGCGCTGGGTTTACCTCCTCCTTCGCCTCATCGCAATTCTCTTCTTCAATCTCATCTCGTTCCATCCCATCTCACCTTTCGTCTGGCCAGTTTTACTCGCTCACCGACCTCCGCCGAGACGCTGACCTCCTCCCTGCCATGAAGGGCAAGGTTTTCGCCCTTGAAACCTTCATTTATAAGGGCTTGTTGAAACAACTCAGCAGGTAAAGCACGTAGATCCGCGACACCCTAACACCTCATTTTTCTTCGGCAATGCCGCTCGTGGGCCGGGTAATCAACACCGACCTCCTCCCCCCGCCCTAAAGGGCGAGGCTTGTCGCTCGCTTCATCACGCGAGTAAAACGTATATGTTGACGCGATATCGGTTTATGAACTGTTCAGAAGAACCCGTCAAGATACACATCCAAGGCGGTTGGCTCATGGGAGTTTACCACGCCCCCGAGGGAGCAGGAGAAGGAAAAAAATTCCCCATCGTAGTGATGCTCCACGGTTACACCGGGAGCCACATGGAAGACCGCAGGATGTACGTCGACCTCGCCAGGGAACTCTGCGAAAACGGCATCGCGGCCTTCCGCTTCGACTACAGGGGACATGGAGATAGCTCGGGGAAATTCGAGGACTTCGACCTCGACGAGGCAGTGCAGGACGCGATGACCGGATTCGACTTCGCCGCGAAGTTGAGCTTCGCGGACGATGAAAGGATGGGCCTGTTGGGGCTGAGCATGGGCGGTTACATAGCGACGAGGATAGCACCAAAGCTCGACGTAAAGGCGCTAGCCCTCCTCTCCCCGGCCTTAAAGATACCAAAAAGGGCGCTAATACCTGAAGTTCGCGACGGCTACGTCTACATGAACGGGCTCAGGTTAAGGCTTGACAAGGCCGAAAAAGTTGACTCTATGGACTCCTTCCCCTTCGCTAAATCCATAACCGTCCCGCTGCTGATAATCCACGCGAAAGACGACGAATGGCTTTACCCCTCCTCGGTCGAATTCGTAAAGCAGGTAGCCTCCGAAGACAAGAGGCTGCTAACCCTGGAAAAGGGCGGCCACGTGTTCAGCGACTTCGACATCAGGAAGAGGGTTTTCGGCGAGCTAACCAGTTGGTTCGCCGACAGGCTGCGAACCAGGCGAGAACCTCAGCTTACCCCTTCCTCCGTGAGAGATCACGGGTATGCCCTTCCTCCTGACCGCCCTGGAAAGGCGGAGATCATCGGTCGCCAGCACCCAGTCCTTTCTAAAAGTCAGCTTCAGTATGCAGGCGTCCGCGTACCGCCCGCGACCAGGACACGGCAGTACCGAAAAAGCGGAGGAAAGCGCCAGGGCTGGCCGTCCGCGGGCCTTCGGCAAAGCCTTCAACTCCTCGATCACCGCTGACGGCACTTCCCCCCTAAAAGGACCCACCAAACCCTCGATGGCGGCCTCCAGATCCCTTTTACCGCTCGCGGAATTCAAGAGGAAGCTGGTGTCCAGCACTACTACTTTTTTCAACCGAGCAACCTTTCCACCGTACCGTAACCCGAGAGGCGCCAGCGGTTCTTGAACCTCCTACTGATGGCCGCGGTTTGCCCCTTTTCCAGTATGACCGGGCGCCTGAAGGTCACCTCGTAATTACCCTTGGAGGCAGGCCTGAAGTTGGCGAGCACCAGGGCGGGCCCAGCTTCCACCAGCACGTCCTCCGTGGGGGCTATGGGCGTCACCTTGAGGGGCTCATTGGTGCCGAGCACGGTTTCGAAAAGCTTGATCGACATAACGGCCCTGAGCACGGGCTTCTCCTCACTCCCTTTTTTGAAAACCACTTGACCAACTAGCCTGTCCGCCTTTGAGTAAGAGGGATCGAGATCGGTCGAGATGGCGAGTAACCCCCCCGGCACGGCCTCCTTCACCTCGGTGTCCATGGCCATGGACACCGCCACGGTCTCCAGGGGCCTGTAGTTGCCCCTGCTATCCTTCACCCCCGGTGAGATGACGAGCTCGTCACCCACGCGCAACTTCCCCCGTATCAGCGAACCGCCGACCGTCGCACCCCTCAAATCCTCAACCCTGGTCCCGGGCTTATTTATATCGAAGGACCTGGTGACGTAGAACTTCGGCGCCGCGTTCACGTCAACCAGGGGTGGCTTGAAGTACTCGTACATGGCCTGCAGCAACACGTCTATGTTCAAGTTGTCCACCGCCGATACCGGGATCACGGGGGCGTTCTCCGCCCAAGTGCCCTTCAAGAAGGCCCTTATCTGGGAGTAGTTTTTCATGGCCTGGTCCTCGCTGACAACGTCGACCTTCGTTTGCACCACTATTAACTGCCTTATGCCCATTATGGTCAACGCCGCGAAATGCTCAACTGTTTGCGGCTGTGGGCAATCCTCGTTGGCCGCCACCACTAGGAGGGCGGCGTTCATGACCGCGGCACCGCTCAACATTGTGGCCATGAGCACCTCGTGGCCAGGGGCATCTATAATGGATATCTTCCTAACCAGCTCCGTTTTGGAACCACAATGAGGACAAACGTCGCTGGTGGAGTAGCAGAGGGGCGGCGGGCAGCGGGGGCACTTCATTATCCTCATGCTGGCGTAACCTAGCTTAATGGTCATACCCCTCTTCATCTCCTCGCTGTGCTTCCCAGTCCAGACACCAGTCAACGCCTGAACCAGGGTGGTTTTCCCGTGATCCACGTGCCCAACTACGCCAACGTTCAGGACGGGCGCTTCCACCAGCGACTTGCTCAAACGATCCAACCCCCTTATTCTCCCGTCCCCATTATTTACCCTATCGTCCCTTCGGAGCAGGGCAGAAGAGCCTCGTCGAGCCCCGCTCCCATCGGTGGGCTTGTTTTCCCCCACCACTACCATGTTGACCTGGACTACTTCCTCGGTTATCGTGTTCCCGCGAACCCACCTCTTCTCCCTGGTGTCCTTTTTCCTGACGTAGATCTGCCTCTTGGCGCCGCCGGGAAGCCAAGGGATCATGGGAAAGCCGCTCTTGTCGCTTCCCCCGGTTATCTTGAGTACCTGCTTGGGCAACCCGAACACATCACCTGCCACCTCGTCCCCTATCTTCATGCCGATCAGGGTATTCGCTGCGGGCCCCTTAGCCTGTACGCTGGTAGTCTTGCCCTTGCCATCGGAAATGTTGACCTCGAATTCGGGCAATCAGCATCCCCCAACTCGGGTCTTTCTTCCGCTTAACCCTTACGAGGTCCAGCAAGGCTGTGATCTCGCCCTGGCTTAACTCGGACCTGTACTTGGTATAAAGCGTTACGGCTTCTTCCTCGCTCATGTCGCCAAACAAAACGGAGTCCTCTTTTATCTGTCTGCCCAACGCGTACGGCGTTTTTATGGACATGGCTACTTCTGATCCCTCGCCGGCTTCTTCTAACACCTTCCCTCTATCCTGTAATTGGAGCACCTCCCCCACTTTTTCACCGCTTTCATCTATTAAAGCCCTCTGTGGCTTAAGCGTTCCGCCGATAACCCTCACGCCAACTATTATGGGCGAGGCCCTCCGGAACACGTATTGGGGAAGGAGGTGAACCTCCACTGGCCTGTTCAGCTTGCCGAGCTCGGCTTTCTTCAACTCCTCGCCCCGCTTCTTGACCTCAGCCTCGATGGAGTCCAGGAGCTGATAGATCAGGTTCGCGGTGATGACCGTCACTCCTCTGCTCTCCGCCTCGGCCTGCGCGTCCGCGCTGACCTTCACGTTGAAGGCCGCTATGAACCCGTGTACGTAGTCCTTTTCCTTGACCACCGAAGCTTCCACCACGTCTTTTTTAGAAACCGCGCCCAGCGTGGCCAACCTCACGGGGATGCCCCTCTTCTTTATGGCGGCCACCACGGCTTCCAACGAACCAAAGGTATCCGCCTTCACCACAACCCCATTAACGTCAGAGGTTATGGTTACGTCGGTTTCCAGCTTCACTTCGGAGACGGCCCGCTGCAAGAGCGAATCTGAGGCCGAGGGGCCCAAGATTATGAGGGGGGACCCCGGTAGGGCGGCCTTAAGGGGGTCATCCGGGACTACCCTCACGCCCACCGCCGCCTCGACCGACGGTCTCTCCACCAGCGAAACCTGGAAGCGCGTATCCGCCAGAGGCGCGGGCGTGAAGATACCCTTGATCCTACCTATTAAGGGCCCCTCTATTCCCTCGGCGACCGCTAGATCGCCCTTTTCCATTTTGCCCTCGTACAAAAGCACGTCTAGAACTGTACCAAGGCCCTTTTCTTCCTTTACCTCGAGCACCGCCCCCCTTCCCTTCTCGTTTTCCCTCGTGCCGGCGCTGAGCCTCTTCCCCATGTAGCGTTGCGTCAACCCAGCCGTCAACACCAACAGCTCTGGGAGCCCCTCGCCAGTCAGTGCGCTGACCGGCACTATGGCCACCACCCTAGAGAAGTCGCTCACTCTAGAAAAGAGGTCGGCGGAAAGCCCGTGGCGGGAAAGCGAGGCCGACGCGGAGTAAACGGCCGTCTCAAGCCTCCTCTTCACGGCCTCCGGCTGAGATCTGATCGAGACCGAGAATGGCTGGGGCGCCGAGATCCCCTTCGGACTTACCCAGCCAGCTATCCTATCTATTTTATTGAGCGCAACGAGGAAAGGTGTCTTCTTCTCGATCAGTATTTCGACGGCCTCGTCCGTTTGGGGCTCAAACCCCTTGATCGCGTCCACCACGAGCACCGCGAAATCAGCTATAGACCCTCCTCTTTTCCTTAAGTTCATGAAAACCTCGTGCCCAGGCGTGTCTATGAAAAGGAGTCCTGGGAATTCTAACGAGAACCTGTATTGCTTCATCAGGTCGCCCGCTATCTGGGTTATAACGTCGCTCGGGATGAAGCTAGCCCCTATGTGCTGAGTTTGGCATCCGCGGATACCCCGCAGATCATGCCCCCAGCCTCGCGGAGCTGCAGCGCGGTCCCCCTTATTTTATCGAGGAGGGTCGTCTTGCCCGAGTCGACGTGGCCCAAGACCACCACTATGGGCTGTCTCAACTCTTCACCTCCTGAGGAGCTAGCTCATCGGCGCCGAAAAAGATAGCCAACTCTCTGGTGGCGTCTTCAGGGCTAGAGGACGCGTGTACCACGTTTTCCTGTACCTCCAACCCGAAGTCTCCCCTTATGGTCCCAGGGGAGGCGGAAATGGGGTCTGTGCTACCTATTAGGTTCCTGACGGCGGCAATGGCTTTCCTCCCCCTCACGGCCATGACCACCACGGGACCAGACGTAATGAACGAGATCAGGCCCTCATAAAAGGACTTCCCCTCGTGCGGGGCGTAAAGCTCCTGCGCCTGTGATAAACTCATGCGCAGCTTGCGCATGGCCACGATCTCCAGACCCTTACCTTCTATCCTCCTTATGACTTCACCCGTGAGCGCTCTGCGCACACCATCGGGCTTAACCATAACAAACGTGGTCTGTTCTTCGGACGTCAGGTCCTGACCCCCCTTGGCCTGGGCCATCTGAACTCACCACTCGCGCTGCCTTAGCGGAATCGCTCTTCCCGGCCTTGATGACCCACTTTACCTTTTTCGGGCTCCTGTGCAGCTTCAGCGCGTTCCTTTTGCACTTGGAAGAGCAAAAATGCAGCACAGTCCCGTCATTCCTCACAAACGTGAGCCCAGTACCCGGGGTTATCTCTTTTCCGCAAAAAGCGCAATTGTACGTCCTCAAAAAAGATCACTTCTTCGCCGTGAGCTTCCTGGCCTCCTTCTCCGTATCCTTGAGAAGGAGTATGTCACCAAGCCTCACTGGTCCCAATATGTTCCTGGTCAGGACCCGACCCTTATCGCGGCCCTCCAGTACCCTCATCCTGACTTGCGTGACTTCGCCCGTGAAGCCGGTCCTGCCCATTATCTGCACGACCACAGCCGGCGTGGGGGCCTCCTCGCTCAAGCCGAACACCTACCGCTTACTTCTGGCCCTTAAGCGAGGTGGCCTTCTCGGCTACCTCTTGTACTATGCTGGCCGCGTCACCGGCGTCCACTATGGCAGCTGCGGCAGTGGCCACTTCAAGGCCCACCGCTTCTCCCAAGGACTTCTTGGAGCCCACGTAAACGTAAGGGACCTTCTTTTCGTCGCACAGTAGCGGCAAATGGGCCACCACTTCTGGCGGCTGCACGTCCTCCGCTATCACGACTAACAGCGCTTTTCCCCTTTCCACGGTTTTAGTTACCTCATTCGTACCTTTTTTTATCTTGCCCTTGTCTCTCGCCTTCCTCAAGGCTTCAAGCGCGCGATCCGACAATTCTGCCGGTGTCTCGAACTTCACGTAAACGGGTTTACTCACGATCATCCACCCAGTTCAATAGCCTTGCGGCTTATAAGCGTGTGTCTTGCGCTCAGGCGGCCCGCGCCGCTCCCCACCGCGCCGTCACAAACAGTTTCGAAATAAATAGTTTTATATAGGTGCCTGTCACATAGTATTCTGTGCCTGAAAGATTATATACCTTGAAAGAGGCATGTTTACTCCTTGGCCTTCACCCAAAGACTATTCAGAAGTGGGATAAGCAAGGCAAAATCGGGGTCCTGAGAACACCTGGCGGTCGCAGGAGAATACCAGAATCCGAACTCAGGAGATTGCAGGGTGAGAGAGGCATACGGAGCGTTATTGGATATG
>Ga0080006_1216306_pt1 | contig 11445 bp, 8 predicted proteins | sample RS3BMetagenome_FD_69209 | JGI IMG/M metagenome (GOLD analysis project Ga0080006, IMG submission 69209) | Ferric oxide microbial mat and aquatic microbial communities from Rainbow Spring, Yellowstone National Park, USA - RS3B (SPADES... ...
GGTGTGTTCTTGCGTGGGCCCCGGTGCTCGAGGAGCCGCCATCGTCTCAGTCTGGGGACTTCTATGCGCGTGTGTTCGGTGTTCCGGTGGGTGTGGCCCACCACCTTGGGGGTGGTATGCTCTCACTCGCCGCCAAGAGGCTGATGGACGCCCTCAGGCGTGGTGGTGTTAGGGTTGCTGTGCACACCTACCGCGCCCCCGAGGACGCCTGGAGGATAACCCGTGCAGTCATGATGTAGTGAGTACCCCCACGGATGGGGGAGCTTGGCAGTCACATCACGTCAGCCGTTTAAAGCCGAAAGGGGTGGGGACGCTCTCGCCCTCTATGTGTGTGTTCAGCCCGAGGCATTGAGGATGATTGGTCGGGGAGGCATTCATGGAAACTTGGGCGCTGCTATATAGCAGGGGTTCTACACCTTAAGGGCTCTTTTAATCCCGCTTAGCCTGTTTCCCGGCTATATACACCGCGCGGAACTTTACCCTCGGGGGTGTGATCCCACGTGTTTCCACATAAACTTGATTAACTCGTTGTTGTCGACTTCCTCGATGTTGGTGGGGTTTGGCACACCTGTGAAGTCCACGCCACCCGTGCAGGCTAGGTAAACCCTGTCGAACCTCTTTGCCTTCTCAGCGTAATCCATTGCCCTGAGCTTACCACTTTGATGTTTGACTTGAACCGTCGCCCTCTCAATTCCTCCCCGGTCTCCTTCTCTGTATAGCATGAATTCGAAGTCTTTGGCGTTTGGGGTTCTGCTTGAGGGCAATATATAGTATCCTTGGTTCTGCAGGTAGACTCCCACCAGGTCCTCGTAGTCGTACCATGTGCGCCTTTCGAGGGCTTCGCTTTGAGAGAGCGCGGGGATGTACTTTTGCGGTTCACGGTCAAACATTTCGATATAGTCTTGCAGCTTGTGTGGCTGCCCGTATAGGAATTCGGTGAGCTCGGCGAACTGTTTGTCTTCGATCTCGGTCACGGTGGCTCCCCTCGTGGTCAGTTTTTCCACAGCCTCAGCTGGGGCTTGGGTGGCGTCTCCAATGGGTACCCACTCGCCCGCGCAATGGATTTGAACAAGGTCTCTGGCCCAGTGCTCCGCGTCCCCCACGTACTCCCACGGCCCCTTAACCCCGCATACACAGAACCGGCCTTGCTCATCCCGAACCCAGCAGAGGTCGCCCTCCCTGACTTCGTGGAAAAGCTTCACATAGATAGGTATCTTGCCTTCAGACCGCCCGGTATTAGATTTTTCGCGTTGAAACCAGTCGGTATCTACACATTCACGTTGGAATTGATCCCAGGTCACCTCATGTGTGAACTCCTTTTTGGGTTTGAGTGCACATCCAATCCCGATAATCTTGTTCTGATGGCAATACCTCGCACTCTCGTCAGCGTTCCTCCAGAAGCTCCTCACCGTGTCCTCGTCGAGGTGTGACCCCAATTCTCCGTTGAGCCTCGCGAGTTCATTCTTGATTTGTTTTGCATTCCACGCATGCGCACCACCCCGCGGGTGGAGTTTAACAGCCCACACCCTTCTCTCAAACACCAGGCATAGTTCACCCCAACCCCCTAACTTCTTTATACGGATAAATTATCTATTATTCCTCTTGCATAGAGTTGCGCGACCGCCAGCAGCATCCGCGATGGTACCTGTCTTATGCCAGGTTCCGAGTAGACGGGGTGCACCGGTCTACAAGCTACTCGGAGAGTTTGCTTTCGGCTGGTGCACGGCTCCCGCACCTCTATGAGCACCGCGTTCATCGTGAATAGTTACTGGGAGGCCAGTGTACTTTGTCATTATAAGCTTGGACTCGGGGGCTTCAAGGTGGACAAGATGTGTACAGCGGCCTCGTGTGGGTTGATTTTTCGGGTTGGAGAGGTAGGAGTTCAGGGAGCTTTTGGACGCGCTCCGGGGGTGGTCGTCTAGAGGCCGCCGCCTGACGCCTGTCGTCCGTCGAGTACGCCGTGGGGTGGGTGCCTAGTGTGGAAGCGCCTTGAGGGGTGTGACCGCGGCCGGCGCGGTGGTGGGGGAACCCCTTATTAGGGGTCGCGCGTCCCATGTTGTTGAGACGATGTGTGTATGGGTAGCCTAAAAGGCTCGCGGGGAGTGGTTGACCTGAAACCATCACAGGAGGAGGTACTCTACTACTTGGTGACTAGGGGTGGCTGGGAGGGGAGCATCTCGGCTCTGAGCAGGCAGCTCGGCTACCACAGTGATTCAACTGTGAACCAGGCGCTGAACTACCTAATCCGTGAAGGATATGTGGCACAGAAGCGGGCGGGGCGCGGGTGGCGCTACAAACCCACGTTAAAGGGCCTGAGACACGCGGGCTACGCCGCGTTTCCAGGGTACATGGTGCTCCTGCTCACTGTAAGTGGGGGTCTTATACCCATCTACTGGGCCGCGCTGAGTCTGAGGGGTCTGCCGGTAACACCATTCCCACTGGCACTCTTTGGCTGTGTGAATCTTGTTGGCGCCGTGCTCGTGTGGGCGATGTTCAGGCGGCTCGCCGACACCCACTTCATGGGTAGGAGGAAGCATCCTCCACAGCTCGGAGAGGGACTCTCTGACAGTCAGAGAATAGTGTGACCCGCCACTCAATTATCTGATTCAACATGGATACGGAAACCTTTTCCCATAATACGCATGTGGAGTATGGGGGTATGCACCCACTCGCCGAGTCGGCATCCTCGGACGCTGGGACCCCAGCACCCAGTGGGGGCGGGGTCGCGGGCGCCGAGGCTCGGGGGATGAGGCTGGTTTTGGGCGCCGCGCTCGACATCCTCCCCCTAGCCCTGCTTTTCTACATATTCGTGCCAGCTGCCGTCTACCCCTCCCTCTTCCACCACGCTGGGACAAATCGGGAGGTGTGCGCCGCCACACAGCTCTGCACATCATGGAGCACACCCTGGGGAATTATCACCTCCAACTTCCTCTTCGACGGGCTCTCCAAAAACCTTATCCCAATGGCGTACTGCTTTGTCTTCGCCGTGATCTCCATATTCTCACTCCCGCAGACCGTAAGGAGGCGTGTCTCAGTCGGAGTGGTGCTCACCGTCTTCCTATCGGGAGTCTTGGCCAACCTGGCGTGGCTCATCGCGGCTGAAATCGAGTATATTAGAAGCGGGGTCGGGTCGCCCCCAACGTCATATGGCTACTCAGCTGTGGGCTACGGGCTTGTGGGCGCGACCACAATGCTCGTCATCCTCGTGTTCCACCGCAACGTCAAGACGTGGCGCGGGGGACGCAGAGATATACGCGTGTTGGGTTACCTTATGCTTTCAGGCTTCTGCCTCTTCGCGGTTACCATAGCAGTCCCAGTCCTCCTATGGTCAGCCCACTCCCTAAACACCCAGCAACAACATGTGAACTACCTCGTGCACTACGTAAGCTTCTCCCTATCCTCTATAGCCTTCCTCATCCCGGCATTCAGGAGGTGGATTCTGGGTGAGCCAATGGTTCGTTGATTAAAATATTCCACGCTTGGATCCCACGCTCGCCACCCACTAATCCCCGCACCATCATTCAGGTTACATCACCCTTATTTTTCTTGTTGACCCGAAAAGTGTGCTTTTGACCCCTCTGGGGTGAGCGTTGCGTCTCAGGGTTTTTATCTCCTCGTCTTCTTTTTGGCATCCAGAACTCCCTGAAGGGAGGATACCTGTACATGAAGTAAGTATAGAAGGCCAAGTTCGGGGCGTCTGGGTCCACGTCGAGCTTCAGCTCCAGTAGTCTCCCCCTCGTCTCCACGACCTTCTGCCCGTGGCTCATATTCTCGAACTCATCACCCGTCATACGGCCCGCGAGGATTAGCAGGTGTATTCTGTGGTTTAGTGAAACCATAGAGACGTTCTCCTCGGGTGTATACGCGAACATTATGGCCCCAAGCGGTGCGGCAGCGGGCCACCCAAACTGCCTAACACTGGTCCCAGTCTTATTGTACAGCACATCGATTATGTTTGCTTGCTCAGTGTGCGACGCCGAGTTAAGTAGGCGGCTCATCAGGTCAAGCACATCCCTGTTTCGCTTGAGGCCTGAGAACAGCTAGTGCCAAGCACTCTGAGTGACGAAGGGGTTACACGCACCCTCGTAGATTCTACCCTCCGTCCTTTTACCCTTGACATCGAGTATCTGGATTATCGGGTCCAGGTCCGCATCCTCTGAGAGCTTGTATCCGTGATTCATCATCTTGTTTTTCCAGAACCCGCGGAACACATCGCTCTGTTTCTCCCACAGCTTTCGCCACTCGTTAAAGGAGCCACCGTGCCCACGCTTAAAGTCACGGTAATGTTTTACCATCTCATCAAAGAAGCCCATAACTTTATCCCAGAAAAGGTTGTGCCATGATAAATCCCTTTCTGGGTTGCGCGGATGGTGTCCGGATAAGACTTCATTCGTGTCACCTCCACTCAGTGTACCAGTGCATGAATAGCTCCAGGAAGTCTACGAGTGGTGTGAGGAGTGTTTTCTTCGGGTTTATGTTGTTGTAGAAAGCCCTCGACCTATCCTTGAGGTACCCGAAGAATCGCTCAACCAACAGAGCTACGCAACCCAAAGCTCTGGTGAACGTGGTTTCTAAAACCAGCTCTGGTCACAGCCTCACGCTACCATGGTCCCCGATCCGTTAGGATCACAGGGTCACCCAGGCACCTCCTCCTCAGCCTGCGCGGAAATCTGAGCGCGTTCGCCGTGGTCCTCGTGAGTGAAACACCGAACCAGATGGGTTGCCTCGTTACAGCGTCAACAGCAACCCAAACGTACACTGGTCTTCCGCCACACTTTACCACGCTTTAATCCACCGCGGTCGCTCGGTGCCAGCTTTGCACTGGCTCGAAGCTGAGTTTCGCCTCAACCTTTTTCACCCAATCCTGAACACTCGACTTGGAGAGAGGCTCGGAGAGAAGCCAGAAGAATCCAGAGGTTTTTCTGAGGCTTAGCCCAAAGGCGTTGAGGAGAACAGCCATCACCTTGAGTTCGCGAGAACCTCTTCTTGTCCCTCACGAAAACATTTAAATCCCTAAAGAACGCAAAGACATCCACGCCGTGGTGGGATCCACGGGTAGTCATCAAATCCGAACCGTGGCGCCCACCACGTTTAAGCCTTATTCGGATACCATCGTTTCTAGCTATCAGGTAGACTGCATTAGGGTCTTGACAGAACTAATGTTGAATTTATTTGTAAAAGAAGAAGAGCTGGCTATCAGTTATTAGTTTATAAAGATCAGGTGCTTGGCGTAACGATAGACCAACTTTCGAATCATATCGTTTAACTCCGATGCTTACGACAATAGGAATATATAAAAAGCAATAGTATGTCTATGAAATAGTTTATTATTAGCGTTGAAATAGTAGAGTATTCAATATTTTTAATGATTAAGGTTTTGACTATAAAGATTTGACCGCTTCCATAAAAATATGTGCCGTGGAAAATTGAGTTTGGAACAGAGTACTCAGTTATCAATGAGTTGAATAGATTATAATAGTTTGAGAAGATTGCGGCAGACATAACCTTCTTATTTACTGATCCTGGATGAATAAGATAAGGAATTCCGTTAGAGATATTATACTGCATATTAACGCCAAAGGGTTTATCGGTTAAGTTAAAATCTATTAATGTGTGGTTTATTAGAAACGTTTCTGCCTTCTGCTCTAAGGGTTTGAGTTGGTTTATTGGGACTAGAACAATCTTTGTGAAAGCGGGCGCACCAAACTTTGTGTTTGAATAGACTGAAAGGTCTTGGCTATTTAGGAATATTGTCCCTGCATTTATCCACTGTGGAACGGGATAATAAACACTTGAGCCGTCTTGGAGATTCTCTGTAAAGTTCGCGTTAACGTAGTTATTCCCTGATTTTATTGTTAATGAAGAATTTGCTCCAAATATTGTTGTGCCTTCAACATAGACTTGATACTTACCTTTTGGTAATTCTACATGTATGTTAAGTGGCGTGGACTGTTTAGAGTATGGTCCGATTGCATAATAATTGTCTCCAAGCCACCAATTTGGTATGACATACCAGCCGTGCGGGTCATTTACGGTTAACTGTTCTGCGTTTATGATCCAAGAATTATTTTCAAAAAACATCGGAATAATATCACTTATATGAAAAGAGTTAACAATTATCCCCTTAACTAAGGGGAGGGTTGACGAGTAATTATTAATCATATAGAATGGTATTTGAACAAAGAATCCCTTAAAATGGGCGAGTTTGCTAAGTATTGTTGGAAAGTCGTAGGTAATATAAATGCCACCGCTTTGAGTTGACTCATTAAGATAATTCGTATTGTTATATAGTTCATAACCGTTGTTTTTGTACAAGGGGGTAAGGCCTGTGCTCATATTAAAATTATTGATCTGTGTTCCATACAATAGTATATATTGTATACCAAGATATGCTAATGCTTTTCCTGTTATACTATTATTTTGAAGCATAAAGTAATACGGCAAATTATAATAGAGAGTCTCACCGTAATAAATTGGGTTGGGAACAACGTTGGGAGCATTATATATAAATGAGACCGCTGTAAAATTATTCGAGATAACGTAAATCAATCCTGGAGTATGTTGGTATACCTTATCTAAGACTTGCTCCATTCCGTTAGGTGGACTTATCCCTCCTTTGGTTTGGCTCAGTTGGTGAGCATAGGGAAGGTAATATACGAGTGAGGTTATTGCAATCAACATAACGAATATGGTTGAGACTATCTTACGCTTTTTGTTTTTAGATAACGACAAGATTGTGCATAGCCCTAAGGAGAAAAGGATGATTACAGGTGCGGAGTATAAAATACTCATTAAATAGTCAGGGTACAATATGACAAGAAAAGGGTATACATGGGTTTGTCCTAGAATTTCGTTTAGGGAAGCACCCCACGCGGCGTATCCGACTATGAGCAGTATTATTGTAGCTAAAAATAGGATTAAGTAGTTCTTTTTGAATAGTAGTGTAGCGAATGCTCCAGTAGGTATGATTATACCTAAAATTAGTGATGAATCATTATAACTTAAGCTTTTTAGCCAGCTTTCTGATCCTGCAAATGAATTTAAAATATGAAATTTTTGATATGCTACGAAGAGTTGTGCCGAGACAAAGTTTGCCACTATTGATAGATCTAATTCCTTAGTTGCAAGGTAAAAAAAGACGTATTGGAAGTTGAACAAAAGCAAAAATGGGAACATCAAAAAAAGAGTTTTGATCGAAATGATTGGGCTACTAGAAAAGACTTTCTTAAAAACCACTAATATTATAAATATAAAGATTGTATAAGAGATCGTCCTAATATCTAAAAAGCCTAAGCTCAGTATAAATGCAAGTCCAATAGCCTGCATCACCGAGTCTCTTTTATCAGATGGCTTAATATCTGTAAGTTTATCTAGCAATGAAATAATAAGTGGTAATAGCCCCTCATAGGTTGAATAAAATGATAATGGTCCTTGTACGTAATACACTATAGGATATAGAGTAGCAGCATAATAAGGTAGAACAAACAAAGGTCTTGAACTATAGAATTTGCCGATAAAGTGTCTAGTTGCATAGAACATCCCTAAAGATTGTAATTCAAAGTTAAGAAACATTATTATATTAGTGGTGGAAAATCCAGTCATGATTGAAATAAGTGTTAAAGGAAAAGTTACAAGTACATTGTATAAGGGGGCATAATAGTTTAAATAAATAATATTAAAATTAGAAGAAAAAGTTACTGCTTTGGGAAATGGATCATACGTTAAACCCTGAAATATTACTTTATGAAAAATCAAGACAAATTCGATGATGGAAATGGTTAGCATTATTATGTACGGCAGACCTCTTTTCATTCTCATTTGCTAGAGAGTCACACGGTTTATAAAACTTATCGAGGTATAGCCGAATAAAGATTATGATTTGTATTAAGATAATGTCCAAAATTCTATGTATAGTCTCGGTAATTCTATGTATAGTTTCGGTTGTTAAATGCTTCCATTATAGCGTTTGTAGTAGGCAAGATATTGGGTGGATAAAAATTTCAGATAAACAGTAAGGATCCGATCGCCTTACCAGTATACGAATACCTTGAAGTAAGAAACTATGGAAACAATTTGCAGTTATGGTGCATTTAAAGATAAAAAGCCTATCGAAGAAAAGTATTGGTAATTTTGCTCTATCTAGGGGTCTTTCATCTTGGCAACCGGCAATCAGCCGCTTATCATTGGTTCTTTGATGAGCTGTGCCTTAATGCGTTTCAGCGAAACTAGATTACAGCGGTCTTGTTGCTGTTGATGAAACTAAGCTGAAGGTTAACGTGATACAGAGGCTGGGCAGCTATCGACTATTATATCAAGAGAGGAGTGATAATGGATATACAAGAAGCTCATTTGAGATGCTCATCTTTCCCAAGAACTTAAAAAGTGCACAAATAAGCTAACCTTTCATAGTTAATGGAGACCCATGGTAGAAGTGGACTTTTGAAGTCAGTGAGCATTAGTACTATGATCGGCAAAATAACTAGGGTAGAAAGGTTCTTTAGGAGTTTAGAGAGAAGGACAAAGGTATTCGTCAACAATATAAACGCAAGAAAACTTCACGTAAATGCGCTAAAGCAGAATCTTATCACTTTTCTGGCTTAAAACTGGCTAAGATTCTACAAAGGAATACAGTGCGCCCCCGTTATGTTCAGAGGTCACAGTTGCGCTTCCATATATTGTATTCGGCTACTCATTTTAAAACTTTTTTCAAAAATTAAGCTTACGCATTAAACTATCTGTTCTTTCTTATATATAATTAGTCTAATGGAGTCGGTGATAGAGAGTATAAGTTTTTCCATCAAAAATTTATTAGGATTAAACTGTTGTAAAATATTTCTTCTATTTTCCACAATTCTGTTTGTGCTTCGCCAAATATAGTAAAAAGAGCTTAAGAATAAGGTAAAATACCTAATATTTCTGTAATAGGTTGCTAAAAAGAGATTTTTTAAGAGTTCAAACAATACAGCAAGTGGAAAGTACTTTATCAACCAGTCTTTTTTGTAAAGATATAAAACTGAAAGCAGTTTATTGCGGCTAGTGTAATAGCTTGTATATAATGGTTCTCTTTTTACGAGAACGCCTGGTACAGTACCACCGCGCATATGAAAGGCTAGCGCTTTTAATGCAACATAATTTCTAAATCCTGCGAGTCTTAGCTTCCAACTTAGTAAACCGTCTTCGCCAAACATAAAGAATTCTGGGTCCCAACCCCCTACTTTTTGCCACACTTTTTTACTAATAAAGATTAACATACCTTCAACGCCAAATACTTCTTGTAGTGAGTCGGTTGCTTTGTCTGGTAATTTAACTGACCAATGCGAGTACATAAATCCGTGCATCAAAGGATTGAATGTCAGACCCACGCTATCAATCAGGCTACCATCCCAACTCATAACCTTAGGCTGGATGGCCCCAGGTTTGGTTGCGAGTTTGTAAGCAATCAACAGCTCAACTAAAAGGTCTTTATCGACCGTCAAATCATTATTACAGAAGAGGTAGAAATCAACATCGTTTAAATGTTTAGCACCGAAAACTATTCCTCCAGCATACCCCAGATTCCGATTGGGTTGTAAGACAAAAATTTCTTTACAGTATCCGTTTTCTTCGATAAAAGCTGAGTTAAAATCAAATGAGTTATCAACAACAAGAATCTTAACTCTAATTCCTCGAAATGTTGTAGTTAGTCTGGATATTGCCTCTTTAAAAGAATTGACACATTTGAGAGTATAATCGATATTTTTGTAATGAATTATAATGATCCCTATAGATACAGGCTCAATTTCTTCATTCATTCTTTATCATACTATATAAATCATTTCTCAGAATTTAAGAGTTCTTTTATTATACGGCTGGTATATTAATGGTACAATCATTGACGGTTTCTTATCGCTGATATGTAAGATAAAGAGCATTATGTATGTACTTTCTTCATAAAAATTAACTTGAAACAATAATTCGTTTCGAGATTAACATGGCATACACACTTTCGCATTTATTGCTTGAGATAATCTTGGTGTTATCACTGGAGTTGCTCGTTTTATCGATTCAAGACGCAAATCTTTTTCTAACGCTTAGAAATCACGGTTTTCGACAATTTGAATCGTGCGCTTTTGAAAGGTCACTCACCGACTTTTTCTGCATTTGGAGTTAGCGTTTGCTACTATTTAGTTAGGGTAAAGGGCGATATCTATGGCAGCTTCTTGTTTTTGAGGCAAAGATTTGGAAATGATAATTCACACCGCGGCTCAGGTTGCGGTCACAACCCCCTTAGAGGGCCCTGTGACCGACTTCGAAGTGAACGCTTTGGTACGCTCAACGTGCTTGAAGAAGCGCGCCACAACGACTCGTTTTGTTCTTTCATCGACGAACAAAGTTTACAGGGAGCGTGTGAACCCGACACCTATAGTAGAAAAGCAAACTCGCTATGAATTCGCCGACCCCCTTTAAAGAAGGTGCCCCGAAGGGTTTGGCGTGGATCACACGGGCCACACGCCTTACGGTTGCCCGAAGCTTCTTTCCGGCATCCACGCTCAGGACTCCCACCACACTTACGGTTTGAAAAAGGGTGTTTTTCGAATAAGTTGCGCTTACGGCGACCACCAGTTCGGCGTAGAGGATCAGAGTTGGGTTGCGTGGTTCACAATCGCTATACTTACTGATCAACCGATCACGGTTTACGGTGAGGGAAGCAGGTTCGAGACGTCTTGTTCGTGGATGATATGGTTTCAGCTTACTGCTTGTTCGTGTGCTCGAATCTAAGGCACAGGGTTTACAACTTAGGGGGTGGTGCGTCGAACACGTTTCCGCTTTTGGAGCTACTTCTTCTTAGAGAATTCACGGGGAAATCTCCTAGTGTAAGGTGGACTGATTGGAGGAGGGCTGATCAGGAGGTTAAGTCTGGAATATTTCGAAACTCAGGGAAGAGTTGGGTTGGCAGCCAAAATCGGGGTTAGAGAGGGTGTGTCGAGGCTAGAAGCTTGGGTGCAGGGATACCTTAGGCGAAACCAAAAGCCTAATCTTTCTTTTTAATTTTTACGTGTTATGGATCTTCTTGTGCTCAACCATCGTGATCCTTGTCACCCTCGAGCTGGTGGCTCCGAGGTTGTGCTTTGGGAAGTTTGTAGGAGGCTTTCTCGTTTGGGTGTCAGGGTCACGTGGATGGTTGAGCATTTTCCGAACTCTCAAAAAGACGATGTGCTTGACTCGGTTGTTATTAGGAGGCGTGGTAACCCACTTTCTCTACACTTCTTCTCGCTACTTGAAGCTCGTAGGCACGAGGTTGTTTTGGATAGTGTGGCGCACGCCGTTCCCTTCTTCTCCTACCTTGTGAACCCTTACTCGGCTGCTCTTGTCCACCACGTCCACCAGGATGTTCTCGACTTAGAGCTTGGAGGCGTGAAAGCCTTTGTCCTAAAGAGGCTTGAGCGCACGCTTTCTCGCTACCCC
>Ga0080006_1155912_pt1 | contig 11443 bp, 2 predicted proteins | sample RS3BMetagenome_FD_69209 | JGI IMG/M metagenome (GOLD analysis project Ga0080006, IMG submission 69209) | Ferric oxide microbial mat and aquatic microbial communities from Rainbow Spring, Yellowstone National Park, USA - RS3B (SPADES... ...
TCCCGTTCGTCGTGCTGGGGGCCCTGGCCTTCCCTCTGATCAAGACCATCTTCGAGACCTTCGACGGCAGCCAGGGATTCTTTCGACGGGTCGCCCGGAGTTATCGACGTCCCTGGTTGTATGGTCGGGGAGCGGTCGTCGGCCTGGCGATGGGTCTGGGGCTAGCGATCGGGATCAGCGGCCAGTCGATGGGAACTCGCGTCGGGTTCGGCTTCGGGTTCGGCCTGGCGACCTATGCCGGGATCAACCTGGGAGCGGACGTGTTCGAAGCCTCGATGGCCCGGGGGCGGGTCCAGTCCTGGCGGGTCTACCTGGTTCAAGGATTGCTCGGCGGCTTCATCGGCGCGGCCCTGGGGTTCTACTTCGACGCGGCTCAGGTCGGGGTGGTCGTGGCCAAGTTCCATGAATATCTCGGCGTCAACGTCCTCGGACCCGACGGCCATCCCCGACCGTATGGAGTCCTCCCGTTTCTGAGCCGCTGGGGGTCCGTCGACCTGGGCACGCAAACCGGCGGGGTGAAACTCCTTTATGACGAGGCCCTGGCGGGCGTCATCGAATGGTCGATCCCGGCCTGGCTGTTCGCGATCAACCGGACCTTCATGGCGGCTTATTTCCAGAAGGAAACCGGGCCGATCAAGGCTCTGTTCACCCGAGGCGGGATGGTCGGCCTGACCGAGACGATGATCGGCGTCCTACGCTGGGGGCTCTGGATGTCGCCGATCATCAAGTCGTTCCTCCGGCCGATGGGCGACCCGACCTGGTACAACCAGGATGGCGCGATCCGGACCCTCCTGGCGATCTACCACGACGCGACCCTCTCGCCCGACGCCTTCCGCGCCTGGAGCTTCCGCGTCTTCGTCTCGCTCCTGGCCTTCGACGCGATTCGGATCTTGATCTGGCTCGACCACTTCGGCCTCCGGGTGGCCACGCTGGTCAACCTCAGCTTCCTGGGGATGGACCGGCTCGACGCCCGGATCGCCCGGTTCGTCCGACCCGCCGCGACCGCCCGGTTCATCCCCGAAGGAGTCAAGCGGTTCACGACCTGGGCGCCGCTCTTGATTCCCTTCTACATCCCCCGAGGCACCGACTGGGATCGGGCCTGGGCCGAGCACACCGCGATCCAGAATGCCCACGGCGGCGGGACCCTGCTGGCGGCGATCGAGACTCTACCGGTCACGCAACAGATCAGCCTGATGATCGTCGTGGCGCTCGCCTGCACGAGCCTGTTTGCGATCGCCCGCCGGATCAAGGGGCGGGGCACAGTCTCGCCGAAGTCGTGGTCGATCGCCAATGCCGAATATGAGGTCACGCTCAAGTCGTCGGGCGAGGTGATCTCGCAGACTCGCGGCTACGACGTGACCCGGCGATCTTACGACACGCTCGACCCCTCCGGCCGCGTCCTCTTTGTGGTCGAGCCGGGGAAGACGCCCTGGCCGGTCGTCGGCAACGCGCCGGGGGGTTCGAGCGAGTTGAGCCGCCTCGAGGATCACTTGCGGATCGTCTCGGTCCAGGGGGATCTTCTGGTCTTCGTCGAGATCCGACCCGCGGGTCCGAACGACCCGGCCGAGATCTGGGACGTGACGGTCGACAACCTGACCGACCGCCCTCGGAGGTTGAAGGTCGTACCTTACCTGGAGTGGGTCCTCAACAAGCCCGAGGCCGACCGGGGCCACACCCAGTACAATCGCCTCTTCGCCGAGATGGAGTACGCTCAGGGCTTGAATGCCGTCCTGGCCTGGGATCACCACGCCAAGGCGATGGGAATCCTGGCGTCCGACCTCCAGCCCGTGGGATTCCTGACTTCAAGGATGGACTTCATCGGCCGGGCCGGGAGTCTCTGGAATCCCAGGGCCCTCGAAACCCTGGCCTTCTCGGAACATCAGGACACCGACGCCCACCCGACGTTCGACCCGATCGGCTCACTCCTCCTCAATTTCGACCTGCCGGCGAGGGGGTCGGGGAAGGCCCGCCTCCTGATTGGCCTGACGAAGAACAAGGCCCAGGCGGTCGCCTTGATCGCTCGCCACCTGAATATTCCCGGAGCGAAGGACCACCCGAACGACCATCGCCGTAAAGCCTCGCACTCGATCCGCCACGGCGAGATCTTACCGGGCACGCCTCAGCCTTATTACGAGTTCACCGAGGACGGCCGGACGATGCGGGTTCTGACCCCGTTCACGCCTCGGCCGTTTGATCATGCGATGTCCAATGCCCTGGGGCATCTCGTCACCGTGACCAACCGCGGGTTTCAGACCACGTCGAGCGTCAACGCCCAGCAAAACCGGATCACGCCCGACTGGCCCGACACCGTCACCCGAGAGGTCCCGCCCGAGGCGTTCTATCTTTATGACAGGGATACTCAGGAATGGTTCTCGCCGACCTATCAGCCCTTGAATGACGCCTCGGCGACTTATGAATCCGAGTTCGGCGTCGACGGCACGGCCACCTTCCACATGAAGAAAGGGCCGATCGAGACCGAGTTGACGGTCTTCGTCCCGCCCGACGAGCCTTGCGGGGTCTACATCCTCACGATCCGCAACCGGGGCGACCGGCCGAGGAAACTGCGGGTCGCTCCTTACTTTCAGATCGTCCTCGCCGCGCAGCCCGAATTTGCCGGGCCGCTCGAGATGAGGAAAGTCTCGGCCGGCCGGTTCTTCGACCCGGGCTCGCAGGTCAGGCGGAGGTTGGATACCAGCGTCCCTCCTCTGCCGGATGCCGTGCTCTTCGAGAACCCGAGGAACACCTTCCGGCGTGGACCAGCGTTCGTCGGGCTCTCGACCGGTCGGCCCGAAGCGGTGGTGACGGGTCGCGGGCCGTTCTTCGGCCCCGGGAACGACGTGGCCCGGCCGACGTTCGTGGAGTCCGGTCAGCCCGCCGCCAGCAATCCAGGGGACGACCGACCGATCGCGGCCTTCCTGACGACCCTGGACATTCCGCCCGGGGGCGAGTCGTCCGTCGTGGTCGTCCTCGGTCAGGCCGACACCACGACGATCGCCCGGCGAGTCCTGCTCCATTATCGCTCGCCAGGGGCCGCGCAGGCGTCGCTCGACGCGACCCGTCAATGGTGGTTGGCCTTGATGGACACCGTCCGGGTCGAGACCGCCAACCCCGCTTTTGACCGCTACCTCGACTGGCTCAAGTATCAGGCCCTGGCCGAGCGGATCTGGGCTCGCCGAGGGTTCTACCAGGCGAGCGGAGCGTTCGGGTTCCGCGACCAGTTGCAGGACTCGGTCAACCTGATCTGGATGGACCCGTCGCTGGCCCGGGCTCAGATTCTCCTGCACGGCTCGCAACAATTCCTTGAGGGCGACGTCGTCCACTGGTTCCACCGGCTCCAGGATGGCCGGACCGGGTTCGTGGCGCGGACCCATGCCTCGGATAACCTGCTCTGGCTGGTCTGGGGCGTGGTCGAGTACGTCGGCGCGACGGGTGACGCCTCGATCCTCGACGAGCGGACGCCCTACCTCGAATCCGAGCTGCCCTTCCCCCCCTTGCCCGCCAACAAAGCGGGCCTGGGGTTCGACCCGCTCCGGTCGTCGCGCGAGGATTCGATTTATCGCCACTGCCTCAAGGCGGTCGACCTCGTGCTCGACAAGAAGATGGGCGCCCACGGCCTGCCCCTGATCGGCACGGGCGACTGGAACGACGGCCTCGACGAGATCGGCAGCCAGGGGCGAGGCGAGAGCGTCTGGCTCGGCTTCTTCCTCTATTACATCCTCGAACGACTGGCCCCGATCGTCGGCCAGAAGGAAGGGGACGCTCGCCAGGACCATTACCTGGGCCAGCTTCGCGAGTTGGGCGAGGCTCTCGAATCGACCTGGCGCGACGACCGCTATCTCCGGGCCTTCCACGACGACGGCACCGAGATCGGCGTCAAAGGCTCCGGGATCTGGGAGATCGACGCCCTCACCGCCGCCTGGGCCGTGATGGCTGGGATCAACCCGGGTCGGGGGCGAACTGTCTTCGAGACGGCCCTGAGCGTCCTCGAAAAAGAGAAGACGATTCTTCTCGGCTGGCCGCCCCTGCGCGACGACAGCAAGCCGTATCTCGGCCGGAGTTCTGAGTATCCCGAAGGGGTCCGCGAGAACGGGATGTATTGCCACGGCGTGCAGTGGCTCGTCGGCGCGGCTCGATTACTCTCTGACCGGGCCAGCCTCGAAGGCCGACTCGACGACGCCCGCCATTATCGCGAGGCCGCCTATCGGCTCTGGCGGAAGATCTCGCCGCTGGCACATGTCGAGGGAGTCGAGATCGAGACCTACGGCGGTCCGCCCAACAAGCAGGCGGCCGACATGGTGACGACCTTCGACCCCGGTCGGATGATCTGGAACGGATACACCGGCGCCGCGGGCTGGATGTTCCGCCAGGCAATCGAGGGCGTCCTCGGCTATCGGCTGGTCAATGGTCAGGTCATCCCCCCCGGCCATCCCGACGCCTCGCCCGAAAGCCTGGGCGAAGTCGAGTTGATCCGCGATCTGGAGTCGAGCCCCCTGCCGAGGCCCCCTGTCCTCCGGGGTTTCAAGAAGTCCGTCGACGCGGACTGGCCGATCGTTGGCCCATCCCGACTCACCTGACTGACGGGTCTGGATCAGTCGTCAGTGACGGTCCCCCCATCCTGCCCATGCCGGGAGAGAACCGCGCCCAGGGTCCTTCCCATCCATTTTCTGGAATAAGCGGTTAGGCGAGGCCTCGCGTCAAGGAAAGTAATGATGAACTTCGTGCCTCGGTCGGTCGCCGAGGGCCTCGACGGTCGTTCTCGGTGGCGATGAGGACTCGGTGGCTTTGTTCTGGCTGTGGCTTTGTTTTTTCAGAAGGTCTCCCGTTTTCCGGAGATGGTGGATCATGTTGTCCGGCTGGATTCCAGTTCGGTGGGTTTGTTTCCGGGTGGAAATCGGCTCGCGAGCTGTCACCGCAAGTCGTTATTGGATCGGAATTATCTCGACCTTCCTGGCCCATGATCGGGTGCGGGTCGGTGGGTCGGTGGGTTTGAATTTCCAGAAAACGGTGGGTTTGAATTTCCGGGGATCGGTGGGTTTGTTTTCTCGCGGTGGGTTTGAATTTCCAGGATGGGGCCAAGGTCGATCGCGGCCCCGCAATCGGTTCCTGGGGTCGGGTGGAATCCGATCGAGGCCCGAATCCAGAAGAGGGCCCCTTTCTGGCAACCCCGTTTCCTCATCGAGAGTGGTCGTGGTAGGATGGAGATCCTTCCCCGCTCCAGCGGCGGCGCCGAGGGCCGCCGGAGTCCGGCTCACCCGCCTCGCGCAAAACACCGAGATCGAGATGAAACTCTCTCCAGCGAAGACCCCCTCTGGCACGCGGTTCCGACGACTCGCGGGCCTGGCCGCTTCGACTCTCCTGGCCGTCGTCCCCGCCGCCCTACAGGCCGGCCCCGCCGCTCCCGCCGCCGAGACCGGGACCATCAAAGGGAAGCTGGTCTGGGACGGTGGCGCCATCCCCAAGCCCAAGGTCGAAGACAAGGCCGCCAAGGATAAGGACGCCGTCTGCCGGACCAACCCGATCCTCAACAAGGATCTGACCATCGACCCCGAGACCAAAGGGGTCGCCGACGGGATCGCCTATCTTGTCAACGTCTCGGGCGACTACTCCGCCACCGCCAAGGCCCTGGTCGCGAAGAAACCCGATGTCGTGGTCGACCAGATCAACTGCGAATACGTCCCCTACGCGTCAGTCGTCTACAAGGGTCAGAAGCTGACCTTCAAGTCGAGCGACCCCGTCGGCCACAACGTCGACTTCAAGCCCATGGCCGCCGGCAACGGCGCGATCAACCCGATGCTCCCGCCCAACGGCAAGGTCGACTACAAGATCAAGGCGGCTGAGAAGCGGCCGACCGCCGTGGTCTGCTCGATCCACCCGTGGATGAAGGGTTACGTCTACATCGCCGACAACCCCTTCGCCGTGGTCACCCAGGCTGACGGCTCGTTCGAGATCAAGGACGTCCCGGCCGGCGAGCAGCACCTCGTCGTCTGGCAGTCGACCAAGGGCTACGTCACCCCGGGACTCGCCAAGGGGCTCGCCGTGACCGTCAAGGCGGGCGAGACCGCCGACGTCGGCGCGATCAAGCTCGTCCCCACTGCCAAGTAAACCAGATTATCAACGCGGGCCGTCCTCGCCGAGGCGGCTCGCTCCTTGCCACTTTTCCAGGCCGATCGCCCGAAGGCCAATCTCATCGGGTTGACATTCGTGTATAACGAACGGAGAAGATTCAAAAAACCAGGCCCGAAACCTGGCGAGATCTTGGAATTTGCCCGATTTAGCAACAGGATTGCCCGAAATCCGCTCAAAAGATGAACAGTTTCTCGGTTCAAAATCAGTCCCCCCAATCGAATCTCGCTCTCGGCTTACTTTGGTACTTGATTTGCCAAGGATGTCGTGGTTGGATTATTGAGGAATCGATGAAGCGGGTCGAGGCGGTTGGTCAGGTTTTCCGTCCGGAATGACCCGGTCTTGACTCTGGTTTACTACTCTATCCTTGCGGTCTGGCTTTCTCGCCCGTTTCGCTGCCAGACTTCGCATGGAGGATCAAAGGTCATGGCCCACGTCGGCGACCGCCTGATCGGAAGGACGAGGCGGCTCCCTCGTCGGATCGCGGTCACCGCGATGGTGGCCTGGTTGACTGGCTGGTGCCTCCCGGCGCCCGGTCAGCTCGATTTTCGAGCCCCGGCGGCCCGGGTCAACAGCAAGGTTTACTTCGACGTCAGCCACAAGGCGGACGCCGACCTCCGGAGTGGCGACAACCACGCCAGATCCGGCAATTATGCCGAGGCGATCGAGATCTATCAGCGGGTGATCCAGCAGTTTGGCGACAAGGTCGTCGAGGTCCCGCTCGGTCCCGGAGCGGCCGAGGAGCCCGATTCGAGGCTCTCGGTGAATGCCCGGCGCGAGTGCCAGCGGCGGATCGCCGCGCTCCCGCCCGAAGCCCGGGCGATCTACCGGAGCAAGGTGGATTCCCAGGCCGAGCGCTGGTTTCGCCAGGGTCGTGAGAGTCGCGACCGGGCCTCGCTCCGACGGGTGGTCGATAACGCCTTTTGCAGTTCGTGGGGAGACGACGCTCTCGAACTCCTGGGCGATCTGGCGTTCCAGGAAGGGGAGTTCGTCGAGGCCCTGGCCGCTTATACCGAGCTGGTTACAGATCGTGGTCCCGATAGTCTGGCCTTGACCCCCCCGGACCCGAGCGTCGACCTGGTGAAGATCCAGGCCAAGAAGCTGCTCTGCCGGGCCGCGATCGGCGACCAGCCGCCGACCCCGGCCGAGCTGGCCGCGTTCGCCGCCGACCATCGAGGCGTTGCCGGGCCCTTCGCTGGTCGGCGGGGGTCGCTTGCCGACGATCTGACCGAGGCGATCCGCGACGACCACCTGACGCCGCTTCCCCGGACCGACGGCCGATGGCCGACCTTCGCCGGTGCGATGACCCGGAACCGGATCGCGCCGGGGCCGGTGGATGTCGGCTCGCTCCAGTGGAAGGCCGACCTCGAACCGATCGTGCCGGGGCGGGTCTCGCGCAACTTCGGCCGGAACAGCATGATGGGAATGGGGCAGACGCCGCCTCCCTCGCCCGAGCGGCTCCTGGGTTATCACCCGATCGTCGTCGGCGATCAGGTGATCGTCGCCAACGAGAAGCAGGTCATCGCCTATAACTTGAACAGCCGGCCGGGAGACCAGCCGGGGGCGACCTCGACGGCCGTCGAGGTCGCCTGGAAGACCCGCGAAGATCTCACCGGGGCCTCGATGACGACGCAGCGGCCGTCGGGCCTGGCGCGGCACACGCTGACCTCGTTCGGCAACAAGATCTACGCCAGGCTCGGCCCGCCGCCGTCGCCGCCGCCGATTGGCCGGATCAACATGGGTAAGACCTTCACCAACCCCAGCTTCGTGATCGCGCTGAAGCGGACCGAGCACGACCCCGTCCTGCTCTGGAAACGCGAGGCCGGCGAGATCCGCCTGGACAAACGACAGGCCGGCGGGGGGGCGACCAGTCGCAACGCCGTCTTCGAGGGTTCTCCGGTCGCTGATGCGCACAATGTTTACATCGCCCTGACCGACCGGATCGAGATGACGGCCACCTATGTCGTCTGTCTCGACGCCGAGACCGGCTCCACCCGATGGGGCCGCTTCATCTGCGAGGGCAACGCCAACGTCAACCCGTTCGGCGGCAATCCCGAGATCAACCACCGGCTCCTGACCCTCGACGGCCCGTCGATTTATTACCAGACCAACCTCGGCGCGGTGGCCTCGATCGACGCCGAGAGCAGCAGCGTCCGGTGGCTGGCGACCTATCCCTGGCAGCGATCCAACGGGATCAACCCCGGCCGGGAGCGCGACCTCAACCCGGCGGTCGTCCACGACGGCCTGGTGATCGTCGCCCCCGACGACTCGCCGAGCCTTTACGCCTTCGACGCCTCGACCGGTCGCCTCGTCTGGAAGACTGACCCCGTCCCCGACCAGGCGAAGCTGACCCACCTCCTGGGAGTGGCCAAGGGCTATGTGATCGCCTCGGGCGATCAGGTGCTCTGGTACGACCTCAAGACCGGTCGGCTCGCCCACGCCTGGCCCGACAACGCTCAGGCCGCGCAGGGGTATGGTCGCGGAGTTCTCGCTGGCGATCGGGTCTACTGGCCGACCCGTAACGAGATCCACGTCCTCGACCAGGCGTCGGGACTGGCCGCCGCCCCGCCGATCCGGCTCCAGCAGACCTTCCAGTGCGAGGGGGGGAACCTCACCGTCGGCGATGGCTACCTGATCGTCGCGCAGGACAAGGCGCTGGTGGTCTTCTGCCAGAACAGCCGCCTGATTGACCGCTACCGCGAAGAGATCGCGAAAAACCCCGACCAGGCGATCAACTATTACCGGCTGGCGCAAGCCGCCGAGGCGATCGGTCGCGACGAGGTCGCCTTGACCAGCCTGGTGGCCGCCCTGCCCCGCGCCCGAGGTTCGGAAAGCATCGACGGCTCCCCTTTGAACGAGGCGATCCGCGATCATCAGCGGGTCTTGCTCATGAAGCTCGGGCAGAAGGCCAAGGCCGCCAAGGACTGGGGCCAGGCCGCCCAGCGGTTCAGCCTCGCGGCCGAAGTCGCGCGGAACGACCGCGAGCGGTTCGCCGCCCGGCTCGAACTTTCCGAGGTCCAGGCAGCCAAGGGGGAGCCTCGCGAGTCGGTCGCGACCCTCCAGAACCTTCTGGCCGACGAGCGGCTCCGGGCTCTGACCGTCGACGCCGCCGACGGTCACCGATCCATCCGCGCGGATCTCCTGATCGCCGACCGGCTGGCCAGCCTGATCCGCAACCAGGGTCGCGGGCTCTACGCCGATTATGACCGGGCGGCCTCCGACCTCCTGGCCCGGGGGAAATCCGAGAAGGACGCCCGGCTCCTCGAAGACGTCGGCCGGAGTTACCCGGTCGCCTCGGCCGTCCCCGACGCCTGGCGGACCCTCGGCGAACTTTACGAGGAAACCCACCGGCCCGGCGACGCCGCTCGAACCTACAAAAAACTGCTGGCCCGGGCCCCCGACGACTCCTCCAGGGCTCGCGCCCTGCTCGGCCTGGCGCGGTCTTACGAGGCTCAGAAGCTCTGGGTCCTGGCGAGGGATGCCTACCTTCAGGCGAAGAAACGGTTCGGCAACGAAAAGATCGAGGTCGATGGTTCCTCGAAGCCGCTGGCCCTGGTGGTGAGCGACCGCCTGGCCCGCGAGCCGTTCGACCGGATGCCGGGCGATCGAGGCGAGCCGAGCGTGCCGGTCCCGCTCCGTCGCCGGTGGGAGAGGAGTCTCCTGAGCGTTGCCCGGCCGATCGGCGTCGATGGCACGCCCCCCTCGGCGGAAGCCGGTCGGATCTTTCTGATCCAGGGAAATGAGGTCCGGCCGGTCGACCCCTCGACCGGCGAATCCGGCTGGTCGCGCGACCTCGAAGGAGAGCCGATCTGGGTCGGCTACCTGTCCGATCGACTGATCGCCGCGACCCGGACCCGGATCGTCGCCCTCAGCCTCGATAAAGGACTGGTCGAGTGGCAGTACGACCTGGGCACGAACCCGAAGCCGGGAAACGACCCGTTCGCCCGCGAGCCGATCCTGGAGCCCGGTCATGAGGTCGTTCCTCTCGCTCTCAAGGACTTCCGGATCGTCGGCAACCGGGTCTTCTGCCTCCGGGGCGAACAGACGCTCCTGGCCTTCGACGGCGATTCCGGCCAGCTCGACTGGTCATACACCCCGGCGAGCGGTCGAATCAACGCCAACTTGCTCATCGGCCCGAAGCGGATCGTGCTCCAGGTGCTGAAGCCGAGCGCGGTGCAGGTCCTCGACACGGCCACCGGGGTCCGCCGGGCCGAGTTCCCGCAGGTCGAGGAAGAACCATGGCCCCGCGCCCCCCTGGCGATCGACGACGAGCATGTCGCCCTGGTGGCCGACCGCCTGACGGTCTCGCTCTTCGACACGACCCGGGGGGTCAACGCCTGGGTCTTTCGCGAGACCAGGGAGCTTCCCAACCACGGCCCTCCCCGGCTCTTCGGCGATTCGGAGCGGCTGCTGGTGCTCCATCACGGCCAGAACCTGATCCGGCTCGACGTGGCCACGGGCAACAAGCTCTGGGCCGACTGGCGACTGCTCGGCACCGAAGACCTCAGCGAGCGACCCGAGGCGATCGCCCTGGGGGATGACCGGGTCTTCGTGGCCAGCGGCTCGAACCTCTCGGCGTATGCGATGTCGGACGGGACCCGGCTCTGGAAAAAACTCCTGAGCGGTCCCAGCGACGCCTGGGACCTCGCCCTGACCGAGCGGAGCGTCGCCGCCTATCCGTCGCCGTCGCGGGTCCGGGTCACGCCGATCGGGGTTCTCCCGCTTGTCTTTCACCGCAGGACCGACGGCGAGCCGATCCAGCGCGTCCAGATCCAGGCCCCGGTGAACGACCTCTCGATCCGCTTGACGCCGAAGGGGGCGCTGGTGGTCACGCAGAACGGCCTCTGGGCTCTGGGCGACCGACAGGTCATGGACGGTTCGAAGGCATCCCGTTAACCTGGGCTTTCAGAGGCGGGTCCATCCACCCGCCCCCGGCGGCCTTGATCGTAAGGAGAGTCGAGTGGGCGAAGAGACTTCCAGCCAGCCACTGCCTCACGAGGATCTCGCCGCCGTCGAGCGGCTCAAGGACGCCTTCGCCAGGCTCAAGGCCGAGATGGGCAAGGTGATCGTCGGTCAGCAGGACGTCCTCGAAGAACTCCTGATCGCGATCTTCGCCCGGGGGCATTGCCTCCTGATCGGCGTGCCGGGTCTGGCCAAGACCCTGATGATCCACACCCTGGCCGACGCCCTGAACCTGACCTATAACCGGGTCCAGTTCACCCCCGACCTGATGCCCTCCGACATCACGGGGACCGAGGTGATCCAGGAAGACAAGGCCACCGGCGTCCGCCAGTTCAAGTTCTTGCGGGGGCCGATCTTC
>Ga0080006_1109825_pt1 | contig 11428 bp, 9 predicted proteins | sample RS3BMetagenome_FD_69209 | JGI IMG/M metagenome (GOLD analysis project Ga0080006, IMG submission 69209) | Ferric oxide microbial mat and aquatic microbial communities from Rainbow Spring, Yellowstone National Park, USA - RS3B (SPADES... ...
CTCCACCGATACCAGAGTGAAGAGGCACGAAAATTCAGAATGGTTATGTGCACTACGCACCCGAACATCCACCATACCAGTATGAAGAGGCACGAAAAGTCATTCCAGGAACCGGCCTTGAATACCCGAACATCCACCGATACCGAAATGCAGCGCGACGCGTCCAGGAAAAAATCGCGGCGATATCGAGGCATCCGTTGCGTACAAGCAGGTGGAGGTCGCTCTCCAGGAAAGATGTTCGTAGCTTTACCAAGTGTGCTGTTCACCAGCAAACCCTCAAGGATACGTACTGTTAAGATTGAAAAGCGTAGAACGTTATTTGCCTGCGACAGGGCGAAAGCAGGCACCGATGGGAACGCTAGCAACGCTGCGGCGTCAGCACCGAAACCCTCTGCTGCGAGCAGCGGGCGATCTGCTGGTACTGCAGCTCGAGACCAGGTAACGATCAGTGCCCAGACGAGTTCGTCAAACTCGCGGACGATAGATCGAAGCACCGATTCATCGCAAACAGTACAGGTTGCGTCCATGTTTGACTCGATGACGAAGCGCCGTGAGGCTGCTCGCCGCGAGGCGCTGAGCATCGTCGTGCTGGGGGCGTCCGGGGATCTGGCCCGCAAGAAGACGCTCCCGGCGCTTTTCTCACTCTACTACCATGATCTGCTGCCGAGCGACTTTTATGTGGTCGGCTACGCACGATCAAACATGACGAGCGAGGCGTTCCGAAACACGATCAAGTCAAGTTTGACCTGCCGCGTCATCGAAGGCCCCGAGTGCGCACGCAAAATGGAGCATTTCCTCTCGCGTTGTTTCTACGTTTCCGGAACTTATCATGAAACTACTGCATTCCGAACGCTGGACGAGTTTCTCGTGAACGAGTTTGAGAAAGAGCGCTGGACTCGCGGGGTTCCGACCAATCGCCTCTACTACTTGGCGATTCCTTCCAACGTCTTCGCTGAGGCCTGTCGCGGCATCGCCCATGCCCACACCAAGCCTCCGGAGTCGACCAAGGGCTGGATGCGGGTCGTCTTGGAGAAACCGTTCGGGAGAGATCTGGATACCTTCCAGACCCTGCACCAGGAACTGCAATTGTACATTAGCGAGGAACAAACCTTCCGCATTGACCATTACTTGGGCAAGGAGCTCGTTCAGAACGTGCTGGCGCTGCGTTTTGCGAATTATTTTTTGGAGCCTCTCTGGAACAACCAACACATCCAATCTATCCAGGTGACGTTCAAGGAGAACTTTGGTGTCGAGGGACGCGCTGGCTACTTTGACCAGTACGGAATCATCCGCGACATCATGCAGAATCACCTGCTGCAAATGGTGGCGCTCTTCACGATGGAACAGCCGGCTTCTTTGAACGCCGAAGATATTCGTGACGAGAAAGTGAAAGTCTTGCGCAGTTTGGAAACGCTACGTGCTACAGATTTCGTCATCGGGCAGTATATGGGGTATCGGGAGGAAGACGGCGTTCGTCCGGGCTCCAAGACGCCTACGTTTGCAGCGTGTCGGATGAACATTCGAAACCGACGCTGGGACGGTGTACCGATCCTGGTCAAAGCGGGGAAGCATTTGGATGAACGCCTCGCGGAAGTGCGTGTCACGTTCCGCAGTGTGCCTGGTAGTATTTTCTCGCTTGCGAATACCCTGCCGAACAATGAGCTTGTTGTTCGCGTTCAGCCCGACGAAGCCATTTATCTTCGCATCGTCAGCAAATCCCCGGGGTTGACCTCTCGCCTAGAAGAGGCGCGTCTGACGCTATTCTACCGGACGGCCTGGGAAGAAGCGCACGACATTCCCGATGCCTACGAGCGCCTCATCTTGGACGTCATCTATGGTGACAAATCGCTCTTCATACGAAGCGATGAATTAAAAGTCGCCTGGGAGAAGTTTACGCCGGCGCTTCACGAACTCGAGCAGAGCGACCGCTATCGACCGGTACCGTACGTAGCGGGCAGTCGCGGCCCTGCCGAAGCCGACTACCTTGCCGCGCGCTACGGATGCGTTTGGGCCAGCGACCTTGACATTGGCGGCAAGCGACTGCAAAGCAAGGTGCCGTAAAAACCAGACAGTCCGACTTCCGCCTAGTCTGGATCGGAGGAGTTTCCAGATGCCCTGGCGATTCCCGAATCCCGGTCGGCGCCTACGAAGCCTACCATCAAGCCGGGCATGCACCGCGAGTAGTCGACGCGCACAACGCGCTCTACGAAAATCCAAAAGCTCGCGGCACCAGCACTTTACAGCCACAAAACTTGTCTCATGAAAGCGGCGAATAAAACCTCTGTCATCGTCATCTGTGAATGTACGGGTGAGGCATCGCGGATCGCGCAGCACAGAACACCTCCACGAGATACACCAGTGAATCGTCGCGATAGCACGTCCGGCTGTGATCTTTTCGGATACACACACAAGACATGCACTGATGGATTCGCTCAGCGGATACCGCTCGACATGCAATGCCCAGTGCCTGCATCCATTCGTGAACGACGCTCACACCTGCACTACGCAACAAGCATCAGCGAGACTTGCGATTCGCCACGCAAAGGATGTACCCGCATTGCCGAAATCGTAGCCGCTATCAAAGTGCAGCGTTCAACGCATGAAAAACGACTCCGCAATTCCAGTCTATCCTTTTGCTGCATCAACAGTCTCGTTTCGGAAGCGATCAAGCAGGTTTGAAGAATGCCCGAGCGAGCTGGCGGCGCAGCCAGCGCAGCCACGAGAGCGATCGCGGCAAGCCGAGGCCTCCAAGTGCTCGGAAACGAAAATTGTTCATCGCTCGATTGTACTGCACATTGCGGATCCAGGCGGTTGCAGCACACCAACTCCAGCGCTCCGCCTCGCGACGAGCAGCGTCGCCCATCCGTTTGCGCATGACGGCATCGCCGAGTAGGGCACATACATAGGTTGCAGCCTCGCTGGTGTTGCCCTTGGTGTACAGAAATCCTGTCTCGCCGTGAACAATCAGATCGGGGATACCGCCAGCTGCTGTGGCAACTACAGGCACACCCGATGCCATGGCCTCCAGTACCACAAACCCAAGGGTTTCGCTCTCTGAGGGCATCACAAATACGTCGGCACAGGCGAATGCTCGCGATAAATCATCGCCGTGTAGTTGTCCGGTCATGACCACGGGCAGACCTGCGAAATGTCGCCGTACCGTCTCGGCGTACGGTCCGTCACCGACGAAAGCGAGTCGCGTTCCGGGTGGACAGCCCGTGAGGATCCGCTTCAAACTCAGCAGATTCTTCTCGGCACCGAGTCGCCCGATGTAAACCAGCAGCGGCGCGGTAGGATGGCCATCTGTGAGCCGCGCCCGCATCGCACCACCATCATCGTTGCGGAAACGCGGATGGAAGCGCTCCGTGTTGATGCCTTTTCGCCAGAGGTCCACGCGCTCGATGCCGTGTTGTCGAAGTTCTGCGCATATCTGTGGAGACGTCGCCAGCGTCAGGTCTGCGCGATTCAAACAGAAACGCATGAGTGTCCACGCCAGTCCTATGAGAATCCCTAACCCATAAGTTTTCGCATACATTGGTAGATGTGTGTGATACGATGCAACAAGTGGCTTGCGCAGAACACGCGCCATGAGAAGGATGGCAAATACCAGGAATCCGGGTGTTGCCAAGTGGATGAGGTCAGGATCGAACTCGCGAACGCGCTGCAGCAAACTGCGCCTTCCGAAAACCATGCCACTACCAAAGCCGATTGAGAGCGTAATGCGTGGATAGAGTGCAAACTTGAAACCCCGGATGGTTATAACCGGATAACCGAACACTTCTTGCGGTGCGTCCGGCGAGTTATCGGGGGTTATGATCAATACCTCGTCGCCGGCCTCTTTCAAATACCGTAATAGCTCATTAAAACGATTCGAATACCCGGACACGTGCGTGAACGGCGTCGGTTCAACCACGAGACACACTCGACGCCGGGGCGCGCGCCGCAGGTCAACGAGGTTCGGGTCATCGCCCGACGTCGGCTGCGGGTACACGGGACCAGTGGCGACACTCGCCAGTGCGAACGCGCAGCTCGTCCGCGGTACACCCGGTGCCCGCAGCCGGACTGGCGCATAGCGTCGCCTCAAGAGAGCAACCTCTAAGGGACACAGCTGCGAGCCGTTTGATGGCGCGCTCTGCCGCCTCAACGTCCGCGCGCACGCGAAAGCGCCAGTGTCCCCGTTGTTAACGCCCAGGAATGCCGCTGTTCGACCAGTGAACATTCACCGCCACCAACACCAACACCAGCTGAAGCAACGATACCAACAACAGTTCTATAGTCTGCACGAGAGCGACTCTACCTGTCTGTAGCCTCCTTGTGTTGAAGGGTACGCGTTAGCGCCCGTTGGGCCGCAACCGCATCGGCAACGCGCCCCAAGGGTCAGGGCTTGTCCAGCGAATTACATGCCAACAACACCGCGGCTGCAGGCGATGCGCATCGAATCTTGCTGCCGATGCGCTGTCATATTTTGTTCGATAACGAAATTCTTTTATATCGACGCTGGATCCTAGATTGCGGGATGGGTATTCGTAATCGGAAAAGCATCCATTATGATGCAGTTACCCCCAAGTTCCATTATTCGTACTTCATTTCGGATATGCTGGTCGGTTTGCACGTTCAGTCGTGCACCTAACCTGCCCTGATCGTCCGCGATAGCGCCTATACCGCTGGAGCAGATCTTTCATAGAGGCAGAGCGGCGTTGCGATTCCACTGAGGGTAATGGCTCGAGGCGCGGCTCACCGTACACGGAATCGGAGTAGCGAATCATTCTGGGCGCCTGCGAGCCGCGCAGAGAGACGTACTTTCTGCGACAGCGCGAAGCGATATACTAAGAGTCCACCGCTACCGAGGCGACACGAAGACGCAGCCTAACTGCCCCTAATCCCAGAACAAACTGCGTTGCGGACGAGTTGCTCAGATTTGGCCACAACATAGGGAAACGGAGCGATAGCCTGGCATGCTCGTCCGACTCGTGGGGCCTTCCGTCTAAAAGGTAAACTTTCGACAATACCGAAATCTTTTCCCCTCTTTGACGTTTATCGTAGATGGTAAAAGGAATTGTTGTATCGTTGCAAGTGAGTGGTTAGTCTCTGTTCTTTGTTCTACATAGTGCGGTCGATACGCGTACCTCCATATCTAGCAGGCATGAGATACGACGTGCATCTCGTCGCTACAGGGAACAGCGACCCTCACCGTTATCGTATTGATGGAATATACAAGTTGCATTTGCGTAACAGCCGTACCAAAATGCAAGGTTTCCATTCAGTTGTGTTTCAACCCTCAAGTCAGTGTACTCATGTGATTTTTTTCCGGTTTATATCAGAAGCGTTCAAAGTGCGTTCTTTTTCAGAAAGAAATAAGAAAGGAAAGTTGTCGAAATGGAAGTGGAGGATCCCGAAGGCCCTGGGTCACCACCTGGCAGAAAAAACGAAAAAAAGTGCCGCGCGAAGAGGAACAGGAGAATACCAAGGAGCGAACATGGACGCCCCACGTCACAAGCTGTCTGAATCGAGAACTCGAACGCAAGGCGGAGATGGAGCTGGGTGTCGAAAAAATGAAGAGTCCGCGGAACGGAAGACTGCGCTTCTCGGGAAGCGATTCGACGCCGTTCCGTGATATGCAACATCAAGTGGCACTCTGCGACCATCAACTCCAGTGTCCGTCATGGCATTATGAGGGAGACCAGCTCCGAGTTCCATGTAAGCAACAAGGAATTCACAGGTGAAAACCGGGAGACGTACTGGAAGTATATCGTAGACTTGAAACGTCTCGAAACGGGCAAGAAAAGGCATCCACGGAGACGATCGAAACCGATGGTGTAGCCATGTGTGTACGCTATCGGCGGTCGAAGGCAGATCGTCCTGGTCCGCCTTCGATATCGCCCTCGGGGAAGCATGAAGAAAAGGAAATGGCAGATCCTAGGATGCAGGAGGTGCAGGAGAGCGACTTTGTTGTTGGCGCGGACCCTGGGGCTACGAACATCGTAACCATCGCAGTACCCAAGCGTGCGGAAAATGGTATTCACGGCAACTTGCATCAGAAAGATATGCGTATTTTGAGGTTCTCGAGAGCGAGATACTATCGAGAATCGGGAATCATGAATACGAGGAAGAAAATCGAGACATGGAATGCAGGAATGAATGATCACCAGGAAGCTATGAGCCAGGTGACGAGCCGAGGAGCGGACTATCGAGCTTTTCGGGAGTTCATGGAAGTTCGTGTTGCCCATTGAGATGCGCTGTGGGAGGAGTATACCAAGCCCCGGTGGGCTCGTTTGCGTATGAATCTATACGGTGGGAAGCAGCGGGCCTTTACGAATTTTTTCAATCAGTTGAGTGCCCTGAAGGAGGATGAGAGTCAGGGGCTCGTAGTAGCGTACGGGGCAGGGCGATGGAAGACCCAAAAAGGGACTACGCCAGCTCCAACGACGAGAACGTATAAGGAGTGCGCACGGCGTTTTGTTACAATACCGATAGATGAGTTCCGAACGTCCTATACACACCATGAGCTGGGGTGTACGCTTCAGAGAGTGGAGATGGAAAAGCGCCAAAGGAGTCCTGAGGAAATCGCAAAGTACGGACCGCTGACGGAGGAGCAAATGGAAAGGAGAGCGAAAGTTCGAGGATTGCTTGCATTAGTAAGTACAACCAACGATGGCAAGAAACGTATGGGGTTTGTGAACCGAGACTTCAATGCCGCTATGAATATCAGGAGATGTGCGGTGCTGGAGAATAGACCTCCAGAGTCGACAAGAGAGAACTTTGTTGGACAACCTCTCAAAGTCGAACTATATGAGAAAAAATTGGAAGCAGTACTAGGTGGCCCGTCGAGAAAGACGGGGAGGCGTCCGCACCTCGGTTGGCGACGCTATATCTAAGGCGGCCTGGTCGCCACTACTGTACACCGCTGGCGACTGCTTGCGACCTTTGAAAAGCTTTCGGTCGACACGAAACACTCCTAAAAGGCGATACCGTACATCCCTAAGCAACTCGATAAAAGATTTGCAACCTCCCAGCGCACGCATGCTTCGGTACAGCTTCATTAACGCCGTCTGGCCGTCCAAGTCATGCGGCAGGGTCCACGTTGAGCGCCACCGAAAGCAGAAGACACAGTCTATACAGACTGCACAGCGCTGGAAACTGCGGGCGAACTTGAACCGGCGAGGTCCAGACTCAGCGACCTGGGATCAGCAGGGCGGTGGCCAGGCGGAGCGCCTGCTTATGGAGCAGGTACTGCAACTGAGGCGAGAGTTAGATGCCTTGCGAGCGGAGAATGAGAACTTGCGTAAATATCGTGTCAACGAGCACCTGCTCGTGGATGCCGACGACTCTGTCACAACCGAGGACGGACGGACGCGTTGCGGCAAGCACGGGGAGCGCTCGCGCTATTTACCGGTCTATTCAGTCGCCCCCGAAGAGGTTCTAAGCCGCGTCATCCCCGTCATTGGACCTAAACCAACGATCGAGCAACTCGACGCAGCAATCACGCTGTCGTTCCAAGTACGCGATGAGCTGGTGAACCGACGTGGGCTCGAGCGTTACGAGGATGTCATGGCTGGTCGATTTCTCGTGTTCCAGACCAGTGAACTACCTGTCAAGGGGGTCCAGAGAGTCGCCCTTCCTGGTACGGTAGGATCGATGCGCTGGGCGTCGGCACCAGTTGGTATCCTGATGCCTGCCTCCGAGCTGGGACTGGAGTCCTTCTACCCGAACGCTCCGAGGGATGTCAACTGTCTTGTCATTATCGAGGCTGATTTCGATTCAGAGATCCCCGCGGATACCCTGGCATCACCTGAGATCATTCGCGACATCCGAGACGGTACCAAAGACATGCTCGACCGTATCGAAAACGTTTGGTTCGACGAGCAAGGCCGCGCGTCTCGCGATGCCGGCTTTCCGAGCTCGCTCACTGAAGAGACAGAAACCGACGAGGACGAGCAACCAGACGAAAACGGTGACGGACCGGAATTCTGTCCGGGGAAATTTTACCTCTGGCTGGAGGAGAGACCTCCACGGGGCGTCGAGTCCGGCGAGGAGCCAGCCCACAGGTGGCACGTTCGCTGGTATGAGCGTCGTCCAGACCCCGCGGTTGACGGTGTGGAATGCGTTGGCCGCGTGATTACCGTGATAGCACCGAGCGCTTCAAGGCGTCGCACCAAGACGTTTGCCGAAGAGGACGATGTGTTCTAAGATGACGCCGTCAACGCAACAAGGATGCATCTTACTTGAGGGTCCCTGTATACAGCACTGACCGAGGGCGAGCTACAGATCCCAACAATGCATTCACGCGAAGTCCAGTTTGGACCGCACAGCATGCAATATATCATCGTTCATGTACGCGTTATGCCGCTGCATCCGATTCTTTTGGTGACGGGCAGATCGAGCGCGTGAACGTCTGCATCTGCCCGATAAATTGGACGCTGTTGCGCGCAAAACGCATGCTGTTTCGGGATCATATGTCAAGGAGGCATAAGACCGGCTGAACGCGAGGGCACCTCTGACAGCGAGCGCAAAGCGCAGAGCACCGCCCGGTACTCGACATCAGTGGAGGGCAGGGCTTGTTTTGGGCGGCAACGAGTCCTCGTTGCCGATAGGCTGCTGCATTTCAGCAGCGCACTGTCATGCAGTGATAACGAGATAGAGAGTGCGTGCATCACGACACGAGCACGTGTTGAAGTTTGCCTCTAGAGCGATCGAGGAAATAGCAGGAGTGTCGTACATCGCTCGAGTAATGGCGAAAAATGAATGGTTTGTACTCGGAGCAGTGAGGTTTGAAACAGTCGCGTCAGCGAACGTTTTTTGTTTTGTTTTTTTTTGTTTTTCTCACGGGTATAAAACAAATAAAGAATATGTTTTAGATTGGAGCAAGGCTGCGAAAAGGCGTGAGTCTAGTCTCAGTAGAGTACGGAATAGCGTTATCCTCGCCCAAGTAACGTATTCTTGGGTCAGCAGGTGGATGAATCACCCTTCTCGCGACACTTGTCCTGAACGTCATGTACCCAAAAGCAGAACTTGTGCAACGCTGTCCACGCGACTGTGCGTGTTCGTAAATCCATTCCAGTCCATACGCTGTTCAGGAAATACGATCAAAAAAGCAGCAGAATGCAAAACTTTCGTACCACGGGTACGAACGTTGATGAAGCGACACAGATGGACACAGGGAAAAGAGCACCCCGCTACGGTAGCCCGTCGAAAGCGGAACAACACACGATCCATGTCGTCCTCGAACGCGAACACAGCGTCCAGGAGCGATGCGTATTTGTCTCTTTGGAAGCGACTTGAATGAAATGGAGGACCTGTATGTAGGTATGCGAAACTTGACAACTCACTGATCGTATCCAAGGGAATCGTGAGCAATTCGACGACATTCGCTGTAGCTGCGATGCAAACGCGTGGTAGTCTACAAATCGCCACACGAGCAACTTCGATCAACGCCTCATTCTTTTTCAGGGCAAGCTTCATGGCTTCTCTTCGCCGGATTCTCAAGCCCTGCTCTTAGACAACGCCGCTTTGCATCGCTCACAAGCTGACAAAAAATACGCTCTTCTTCATGCCAGCCTGTGTTTCGTGAATAAATTCAGACGAAGACTTTTTTTCAGTGTTGTGCAACGCCATCTCTACGCAAACGGAGCAGCAGATGATTGATTCACATCCGCGACACCGTTCTCTGAAGAATCCTTCGACCATACATGGTTGTCTGCAATATATACCAGTTCCGTTTTGTTCTGCTGGTCATCTTGACGCGCACCGGAGCGAGAGAAAAGTCCGACTTCGGTCAATGGGCGTGCTGGAGAAAGAGACGGTGACGAAAAGGTGCCTGAGCAATGGTATATGTACATTTAGAAAAGGTGCGATTCGGTGCCACCGTCCACCCGGTCCGTCTGAGACCGCCAAAAGTAATAATATGGAGTAGAGTGTCCCCAGCGATGCCATCCCGCCAAGCGGGGGCGTTGGCGAAAATGGATCCCGTCTGTGCGAGTACCCATCAAGTATTCGATCTACATTGCCATGCGCATTGACGAGGCTCGTTCAAGGTTTCTCGTTCACAGGAAGGAAATGAATACAAGTTGATAAGGACTTGTGCGCGATGCTCATCGATGCGTTCAGGACCACGTGCTCAACTCATGGGCATGGACGAACGCTGAAACTGGTAGAGAAGAAGCGAACAAAAAAGACCCGAATGCACGACGCGGGGGTTTGTACGGTACGATGACGGAACGTCAGATGGCAAGGCAATCCATCGCAAGCGGCTCGCGATACGGTCTGATCCCAACAGCCGCCCTGCGTCCGCGTACTTTCTATACTGAAACTTGAACGCTTCGATTCATACTCGGGAAAGTGTCGTGAATCTGGAGCAGTCAGCGAGTTTTGCGTCATGCGACCTTTGGGGTGAATCACGTCGTGGTCATTGTCGAGAACGTACTGAAATACTGAACACTTGCATAGAAAGAAATGTCCGTCTCCAGGAGCAAGCAAGCCGCGGGTCGTCCCCGACATCAACGCACTGGAATGGTGCGGTCCGCGATCCAGCACTCTTGATACACCGTGTATACAAACCAGAAACAATTTTCTTGATGTTTATCAACACACGCAATACACGCACCAGCAACCTTGCGGCTCTGTGCACCAGACAATAGACTTGCAGCTTAATAGACCTGCTTCCATGAGTTTATCGAATACGTGCGTCACCAGCAACCCTGCGGCTGCGTGCACCAGACAAGAAACTCCCGACCAAACAGCCCGTCTTCCATAAGCATATAGAATACACGCTTCACGAGCCTCGAAAAGCGTACCGTTGCGACTCCTTCGCGTGGAAACGCTCGAGCACACACCCGCCGCCTCTGTGGCTTCAGAATACGCGCCGCGCGCTGCCGTTGCCCAGCGCAGCAGCTGCTGCAACGGAAACGTCAGCGTTTCTCCTCGCCGTTGCCCAGCGCTGCAGCTGCAACGGGTACCGGTTCCACGAGTTTCGTGAATTGACGCTCCAGCCGTCGGGGTGTAAGGGACACCTATCGACGGCACGCATCGTAAGGCGTTGTGTGCTTCTCCTCAGGTGCTCCGAGAACGCACTCACAAAAGGCGAGCGTCACACTGAGCTGCACACGCGCTACGGTGCCGTACACGGCCACTGAGCAGCTCTCGCCCAACAAGACTTGCTGAGGCCCTGAACGACGCATCGTTGTGTACGCGAACAGCTGTTACCGGCGAGTACAGTCTCTGCGGGGAGGCGCTTCCGAAGAGCCCAAGTTGATGCGCACACGCTCCGTCAAGCAACATGTCGACGACCTCGTCTTCGTCAACGGGAGCTGTTTCGGCATCACGTGCTGTAGCGTCGCCGCTCATGAACGGCAAGTCTGGACTTGCTGATGCAGCTCCGGTGCTAACAGCGTCTCGCTCTACACCACCACCACCACCAGCAAAGGGAATATTA
>Ga0080006_1173906_pt1 | contig 11427 bp, 8 predicted proteins | sample RS3BMetagenome_FD_69209 | JGI IMG/M metagenome (GOLD analysis project Ga0080006, IMG submission 69209) | Ferric oxide microbial mat and aquatic microbial communities from Rainbow Spring, Yellowstone National Park, USA - RS3B (SPADES... ...
CCCCACACCGCCATCACCGCGTCCCCGATGAACTTCTCCACCACACCCCCGTAGCGCTCCACCAGCCCCCGGCACACCTCGAAGTACCGCGACAGCAGCTCCCGCACCTCCTCCGGGTCCCGCGACTCAGAAAGCGTCGTGAACCCCACCAGGTCCGCGAACAACACCGACACCATCCGCAGCTCGGACACCGTGGCCGCAGGCGCAATGGCCGGCGCGGTAGCCGGAACACGGCTGCCAAGCGCCCCCAACGGGAGCGCCACCGGGCTCTCAACGGCTGCCATCCCCGCTCCGCACTCCTCGCAGAACTTGACCGACGCCCGATTGGCAAAACCACAGGCGGGACAGGCGCTGACCAGCGCAGAGCCGCAAGCTCCACAGAACTTGCGCCCCGGGACCGTCGCCGCCCCGCACGTTGGACACCGCAACCTGCTGCCCTCCTTCCTGCTCGTTTGCCGCAGTTCGAAGCGTAGCGCCCCGCTGCCGCCCGCGGTCCGCATCTGAGGGCATGCCGGCAACTGTGGGGAGCGGAAAATCTGCTACCCACTCACGGTAGGCCGGTCTGACCGCCGACCATGACCCGGTGGCCGCGGCCAGGGCAGCGCCCCGAGAAGTGGCGCTGCTGCGATCCATGAGCCATGATCTCCACCGACCTGTGAGGTAGGGACCATCCCTCCTTGCTCATGCGCGGTAACAGGTGGGCACTCGCACGAAAGGCCTAAGACCGCGGCGCCATCCCCGCCCGACGCGCCACTTCGAGAAATCGCCGCGCGGGACGGCAAGGCGTGGGACTGGAGCGGGGAGGGCTATCCGGCCGCCAGCAGTTCCAGCCCCGTGGCCACGAATGCGGGAATGTCACCCGGCTGGCGCGACGTCACCAGGTTGCCGTCCACCACGACCTCGGCATCGGTGACGTGGGCGCCCGCATACCGGAGGTCAACTTGGACCGTCTTCCAGGCGGTCATCCGACGCCCATCAACGACCCCAGCCGAGAGCAGAAGCTGCGGGCCGTGGCAGATCGCCAACACTGGCTTGTCGGCCGTCATGAAGTGGCGCACGAAATCTATCGCCCGCTGGTCGCCCCGCAGATGATCAGGGGAGTACCCGCCGGGAATGAAGAGACCGTCAAAGTCCTGCGGCCGCGCGTGGTCAAGGTCGAGCTCCACCGCCGCCGCAACCTCCTTGTGGCACCCGGTCACCTTGGGGCCGGCTTTGAAACCGACCACCAGGACCTCGTGTCCCGCGGCCTTGAGGTTGTCGTAGGGGTCCTTGAACTCCGAGTCCTCAAACCCTTCATCGAGCAAGCAGGCGATCTTCATACCCGGTCCTCCACGTCAGTGATGCCCAGTGGGACCGGCGGGGGCTCCCGGAGCGGTCCCCCTGACCTGGTTAACGTGGCGCGCCTGGCCGAGTTTCATTCCACTCGCACGCCACAGGTCCTGGCGGCAGGCGCCGTTCCAAGACCAGGATCCGCAGGGACCGGGCCCTACCCCCCAGGCTGGTCGGCCCTGAGACGGTCCGCGACCTCGCCCAGGGCCAGCAGGTGTTCCTCGTCGAGGCCCGCCAGCAGCCTCTCAACGGACTCCCGCTGTTTGGCGCGCAGCCGCTCGACCCTCGGCCGCGCCCCATCGGCCACCCTCAGGCGGACGATCCTGCGATCGGTGGGATCCGTCTCGCGCTGCACGAGCCCCCTGGCCACCATCCGATCCGCCATGGCTGTCGCAGCTCCGTGGGAGATGCCCAGGCTCCTGGCGAAGTCGCGCATGGTCAACCCCTCGGCGGGCATCCGCAGCAGGGCCTCCTGCTGGTGCAGGGTGACGTCGGCGAGACAGTCCTCGCCGCGGCCGGAAACTCCCAGCAGATCGGCGAGCCCCCGTCGCAGGTGCAGGAGGCTTTCCATAAGCCCATCCTGGCCCTCACCCTCTGGGCCCTGATCATCTGACGGCCCCGGGTGCTCCGTGACGGGACCGGTGATCCGGGCCAGAAGCCCGGCCAGCCAGGAGGTCTGCTCCGGGCGAAGCCGCTCCATCATGCGGGCGAACAGCCCGCGCCTCAGCCCCACCAGCTGCTCCCGCGTCCTCAGCCCACGCTCGCTCAACTTCAGGTGGGGGACCCCGTTCACCCTGGTCCTGGTCATCAGGCGCCGGCGAAGCAGCGAGCTCACCAGCTGATGGCCCGCACCCTCCGGCAGGCCGCGCTCGCTGATGAAATCCGCCTCGAACTGGCCCTCGTCCGGGAGCCGCAGGAGCCCGTCCATCTGCTCCAGGGTCAGGTCGCGCAGCGGCGACTGCGAACGCGGCGGGAGCCCCACGACCAATTCACTCACCATGCGCTGACCAGCCTGAAGGCAGCGCTCCAGAAGCTCGGGGCTGGTGGATGGGTGAGGGTCGGTGGCTTCGATCATGGAGGTGTCACTCACTGGCCCAGGGAATGATATCCCGTTTCACGCTGGCGGGAGGGTGGACATTGACCTCGGGCCATAGCAACGCGAATACTTAACCCCGTGAACTCTTCCGGGGAGGAGAGCAAGACCTCGGTCGCTGCCGAGGATCTCATGGACCAGCTCCTGCGGGTCCAGCCGCGATTGCAGCGCACCCTGGAGCTGTCCATGCCCAAGGAGCTGCGCAGCGAGCTCGGGTCGATCACCGTGCATCAGCTCGGGGCCCTGGCGTTTCTGCCAGCCCGAGGGGCCACCATGAGGCAATTCGCCGATGCCATCGGCATCACCGGTGCCGCCGCCACCGCGCTGGCCGACCGCATGGTCAAGCAGGGGCTGGTCGAGCGGCGCTACAACCCCGAGGACCGCCGGGCGGTCTGGCTGGCCCCGACAGAGCAGGCCAGCACCCTGCTCCAGCGCTATCGCGGCTGGCAGAAGGAGGCGATGGCGTCTATGCTCGCGAGGCTTGACGACGCCCAGATGCTGACCTTCATCGAGGTGCTGAACGTGCTCATGGCGCAGATGGATGGCTGACCCGGAATGGGGCCCCGCGAGCCGGGATACGGGGGAGGTGGTGGAGCGATGGATGGTGGCCCAGCTGCACCTGGAGCGCCAGTACTTCCAGCACCTGGGGACGACCGCGGGGCGTCGGCTGCGCCTCCTGAGCCTGCTGGAATTGGACACTCTGACTCAGCTGCCCGACTCCGGTCTCCCGCTTCCGAAGGTTGCCGGGCTCCTGGAGATCGACCTGCCGGTCGCCAGAGCGGTCGTGACCAGACTTGCCCGCCGCGGCTTGGTGCGCCGCATTCGAGGATCGGATCGCACCTGGGCGGTGCACCGAACCGAGAAGGCGGACGACGTGATCCGGATGTTGCAGAGAACCCAGGCGGGTTTGATTGGAACTGTGCTGGTCTCCCTCGACACCGACCTTCGCGACCGTCTGATGCGCCTTATGGCGGACGGGGCGCTCTCCCTCTCCTCCGGGGAGGGGCGGCCCACCCTGAGCGAGCCGGGCGTCGAAGGCGATCGGGGCCGGGCGGCCACCTCCACCGAGCCCGACTGGGTGATCTGAAGGAGCTGGGTTCGCACGGAGGGAGCCATCGCCATGGCCGCGTGAGGCCGCTCCCCCTGGCTAACCCTGAGCAGTGCCCGGGTCGACCTCCGCCGACTGATCCGGCGAGAGCCTGGCCGAATAGATGGAGCGAAGGTCCAGCCGCCGCGACACCACGGTAGCTCCCACCACCGCCAGGAGCATCGGCGCCGACAGACTGAGCGTCCTGGTCAACTCCAGCACCATGGCGATTCCCGTCAGAGGCGCCTCGATGGCGGCGGCCAGCAGTGCCACGGCGCCGATCATGGCAAAGCTGGCGCTCATCGGACCCGGCCAGGCCAGGAGCCAGAGCTGTCCGGCCAAAGCACCCATGACAGCGCCGAAGCTGAGCGTCGGAGTGAAGAGCCCCCCGGAGGCCCCGCTGCGCAGGCAGCCGGCGGTGGCTATGGGCTTGAGAGCGGTCAGGGCGAAGAGCGTGAGCAACCCGGCCGACCCGGTGAACGCGAACTGGGCCAGGTCCACTCCGTTTCCCAGCAGCAGCGGATACCTCAGCGCCACCACTCCCAGGATTGTGAAGACCACCAACGGCTGCAGAAGTAGCAGCCTGCCCTTGGGCCGGTGATCGCTTGCCCAGGCGATCAGACGGACGTACCCCGCCGACGCGAAACCCGCCGCGGGCCCCAGGACAAGAGCGAAGATCATTATCGACAGCGTTGGATCCGGCAGCTTCGGCAGGCTGTACACGGCCCGGTCGGGCAGGGTGATCCAGGACACCGCAGTCGCGATCCCAGAGGTGAGCAGGGCCGGCATCACCAGCGGCAGCGACATGGTCCCCAGGTAGATCTCCATGGCGAAGAGGGCGCCCGCGAATGGAACGTTGTAGACGGCCGCCAGGCCGGCGCCGGCTCCGCAGGCGATGAGGAGGTTGCGCTGCTGCAGGGTCAGGCCGAATCGCTGCCCCAAGAAGGCTCCCGCCGCAGCCCCCGTGCGCTGCGGCGCAGCCTCCCTGCCAATGGATCCTCCCAGGGCGACGGTGACCTCCGAAAGCGCGCCCGTGATCAGGGTCCAGCCCAGCGAAAGATGACCGGAGTGACTCCAGACGACCTCCGTCGGCTCACCCCCCGTGCCCCCCGCCACCCTCCGCACCGTCCAGAGGCCGACGCCTGTGACCAGGCCCCCGAGGGCCAGGACCACAATCAGCCGCAGGTCGCCATGCTCGGCCGCGGCCTTCGAATACTCCCCCGAGTGATAGTCGAACGCCACGTGCTGCACCGTTCTCAGCACTGCCATCATGAGCATGGCCCCGAGGCCGGCAGCGATGCCGGTCAGAACCACGAGCGCCCAGAACCGGGCGGGAAGGTCGGCCAGGCGAGGCGCCACATTGGCCTGCTCCAAGCCGCGGCCCTGTGCGCCCACCGGCCGATTCTAGGCGCCCCATTCCCCGCGCCGCCGGGATGACAGCGGCTGGAGGTCTTTGCGTCGCACCTCACCCAGCAGCCACTCTCCCCCGGCCCGAGGGCCCCCTCGCGGGCACGGGGTGATCTCATCGCGCGCTCCGCGGCCCACCTATACTGCCCCTGTGAACGTGGCTGCGGTCCTGGTCGGCGACCTCGCGACCATTCTGGACATCTACGCCCTCTGCATCCTGGTGTGGGCGATGCTGACCTTCTTCCCAGGAGCGTCAGGCAGTGCCATAGGCCGGCTGCTGGACGACCTCGTGCTTCCTGTCATCAGGCCGCTGCGGCGGGTGCTGCCGACCATGGCGGGCATGGACCTCTCCCCGCTTCTGGCCATCGTCATCACCTACGTGCTGGCCGATGTCCTGCAGAACCTGGCCAACTCGGGGTTCATCAACCCCATCGGGGCTTTGGTGACCGTGGTCTTGGAGTTTCTGACCGCGATCCTGCTGGTCGTCGTGCTACTGCTGCTGATCCGGGTCATCCTCGGTTTCCTCCACGTGGATCCCTGGCACCCTCTGGTCATGGGAATCCGCCGGGTGACCGACAACTTCATCGACCCTGTGGCCAAGCTCACCAGGAGTCGTGGGGAGACCGCGGTCGTCGCAGCCTTCGTGGTTTTCCTGGTGGTCTACATCGGGCTCGCCCAGATTCTCTTCCCGATCATCCAGCAGAGCGCCAACCGGATCTGAGGGCCTGGGTCAGCTGGCCCTCGCGACCGCGCGGGGCCGGAAGCTCTTGGGTGCCGGAGCCATGGCACGCCGGGTCTCGACCCGGTAGGCATTTGACCCCAGCAGAGCCGCCACCTGCCCCTCCAACTCCTCGCCGGGGCTCACCCTGTGCCCCTCCCCGAGATCTATCTCGTGCATCCCCTCAGAGTCCCTGAGGTGCAGGACGACCGGGGTGGAGCCGGGGTTGTTACGGATGATGTCGGCCAGAGCCCCCAGTTGCTCGTCGGATGACGTCAGCGAGGTCAGGTGGACTATCTCCGACGCCTCCCACTCCGCCAGCTCCGGGGAATCCAGGGAGAAGATCTCCTCGGCGATCACCTTGGCCTCCTCAACCTCCTCCGAAGGGACTTCACCGTCCGCGATCTGGGGGTCCCAAGATTGCTTCGGAGAGCTGGCCCTGGCGGATCCTCGCGAGCCGACCTCAACCCGGCCCCGGACCACGACCACCTGGTCCGGGTGGAGGAGCTCCTCCGCCCGCTGAAACACCCTCGGGAAGATGACCAGGTCGCACACCCCGGTGAGATCCTCCAGAGACGCGAAGGCCATGGTCTCGCCCTTGCGGTTCTGCACCCGCCGGCACTCCCGCAACGATCCGGCGACCTGCACCACCCGGCCGTCCAGCTGGGCCAGATCGAGCAGGCTGGTGTCGGTGCAGCTTTTCAGCTTCGGGCCCAGCTGGGCCAGGGGATGACGGCTGAGGAACATGCCCAGGAGCTCTCGCTCCCATTGCAGCCGCTCCCGTTGCTCCTCCGCGGTAAGCTCCACAGGAGGCGGCGGCGTCAGGCCGCCGGTGCCGCTGTCGACCACCCCGGCGTCGAGATCGAAGAGCTGGATCTGACCGGACTCGAGATCTCTCGCCGCCTGTTCGGCACGCTTCATGGACTGGTCCAGCTCAGCCAGAAGCCAGCCCCTGTCGCCCAGTGCGTCGCAGGCCCCGCTTCTGATCAGCGCCTCCAAGACCCGGCGGTTGAGATCGCGGCTCCTGACCCTGCTGCAGAGGTCCACCAGCGATCTGAACGGCCCATCCTTGGCGCGGGCGGCCACGATCGCCTGGGCGGCGCCTTCGCCGACATTCTTGATCTGCTGCAGGCCGTAGATGATCCGCCCGCCCTGGGCCTGCTCCTCACCGTCCTCGACCAGCACGCTGAAGGCGGGCTGGGAGCGGTTCACGTCAGGTGGCAGCACCTCGATCTGGCGCTCCCTGGCATCGAGGATCACCCTCTTGATGCGATCGAAGTCGCCCGCCCTGCTGTTGAGCAGAGCCGTCATGTACTCCAGGGGGTAGTTGGCCTTGCAGTAGGCGGTCTGATAGCTGATGAGCCCATAGGCGACCGAGTGGGCCTTGTTGAACCCGTAGCCGGCAAAGAAGTCGATGAACTCGAAGAGCTCCTTGGCGGTCTGCTCCGACACCCCCCGGCTCTGCGCCCCTGCCATGAAGCGCTCCCGCTGCGCCGCCATCTTGGCCTTGTCCTTCTTGCCCATGGCTGCCCGCAGGAGGTCCGCCTCGCCCAGGCTGAAGCCCGCCGCCGCCGAGGCAATCTGCATCACCTGGTCCTGGTAGACGATGACCCCGTGGGTCTCCTCCAGGATCGGTCTCAACTCGGGCAGCAGATAGGTGATCTGCTCCTCCCCCCGGCGCCGCTTGATGTAGAGGTCGACGACCCCGGCCTCGGTTGGGCCGGGCCGGATGAGGGCCCCGGCCGCCGCCAGGTCCAGCACCGAACGCGGCTGCATGTCTATGAGAATCCGCCGCCCGCCCTCCGCTTCCAGCTGAAATACCCCGACGGTGTCGCCCCGGCCCAAAAGCTCGTAGGTGGCCGCGTCGTCGAGGGGGATCGCGTCCAGGTCGGGCCTACTGCCGCGCAGCTTCTCGATGTGACCGAGGGTCTCCTCCAGCACCGTGAGGTTCTCCAGCCCCAGGAAGTCCATCTTGAGCAGGCCGATCTTCTGCACCCCAACCATGTCGAACTGGGTCACCACGGCATCGCGGTTCGTCGTCGCCCGCTGCAGCGGAACGTAATCCATGAGCGGACCGGGGGCGATCACGACTCCGCCAGCGTGGGTCCCGGCGTTGCGCGATATGCCCTCGAGCCGCTGGGCTGTGTCCAGCAGCTTCTTGGCCCAGGGCTCCTGTTCGTAGACCGCCCTCAGCTCCTTGGAGGTGTCCAGGGCGGACGCGATGGTCGTGCCCGGCCTCGCCGGCACCAGCTTCGCCAGCCGGTCAACGTCCGGAAGAGGCACGTTCAGCGCCCGGCCCACGTCCCTTATCGCGGCCCTGGCCGCCATGGTGCCGTAAGTGACGATCTGGGCCACCCGGTCGCTGCCGTACTTGGAGGTCACGTACTCGATGACCCGTCCCCTGCCCTGGACGTCGAAGTCGATGTCGATGTCGGGCATGGACACCCGCTCGGGGTTCAGGAACCGCTCGAAGGTCAACCCGTAGTGAATCGGGTCAAGTGAGGTGATGCCGAGGCTGTAGCTGACCAGGCTGCCGGCTGCCGATCCCCTCCCCGGCCCTATCTTGACCCCCACCTCCCGCCCGGCCCTGGTGAAGTCCCACACGATGAGGAAGTAGGCGGCGAACCCGGTCTGGCGGATCACGTCCAGCTCGTAGTCCAGGCGCTCCTGATACGCCTGCTTGGCAACCCCGCCAAGCCTCTCCCGCAGGCCCCGCTCGGCCACCCCCCGGAGCTGGGTGTCAGCGTCCTCGCCGCTCTCGACGTCGTAGCGCGGGAGGAGGTGCTGGCCGAGTTGGGGCTCGAAGTGGCACCGCTCGGCGATGGCGTGACTGTTGCTGACCGCCTCCTGGCAGTAGGAGAACTTGGCCGCCATCTCCTCCCCCGAACTGACATAGAAGTGGGGGCCCGCGAACCTCATCCGCTTCTCATCCTCCACTCGGCTGCCGGTCTGAATGCAGAGCAGCACATCGTGGGCCTCAGCGTCGTCCCTGTCGACGTAGTGGCAGTCGTTGGTGGCGACCAGCGGGATCCCGGTCTCGCGTGATATCTGCAAAAGCCCCTCTCGAACCCGCTCCTCCTCCTCCATACCGTGGTCCTGAATCTCCAGGAAGTAGGAGTCCGGCCCCATGATCTCCGCGTACTGCTCCGCCAGACGACGGGCGCCGCCGAGGTCCCCGGACAGCACCAGCTGGGGCACGTCTCCACCGATGCAGCCGGAGAGCGCGATGAGCCCCTGGGAGTGCTCCGCCAACAGGTCCCTGTCGATGCGCGGCTTGTAGTAAAAACCTTCGAGGTGCGCCAGGCTGACCAGCTTCATCAGGTTCTGGTAGCCCTGACCATCCCGGGCCAGCAGAATGAGGTGGGATGGATCGCGATCCACCCGGCCCTCCCTCTGGAGGCGGCCCCGGGCCGCCATGTACACCTCACAGCCGATGATGGGGTTGATGCCAACCTCGCGGGCGGCCTCGTAGAACTCGATCGCTCCCGCCAGCACCCCGTGGTCGGTCACAGCGATCGAGGTCTGACCCAGCTCCTTGGCGCGCCGAACCAGGTTGCGCAGGCGCGCGGCACCGTCCAGGAGGGAGTACTCCGAGTGGGTGTGAAGATGGGCGAATTCGACTGCGGGCATTGCTTTATTCAGGAGATCAGGTGGGCCGACGACGCCGGTCCAGTATCGGACATAGCCAGGTTGTCGCGTTGGCCGAGCCGGGGGCTCGTCCGCCCGGGTTTCCGGGCCGGATCCGCAAAGTGTCGCCGCCGCATGCTGGGGCGCCTACTCCCCTGCAAGTCACTCCCTCGACAGCAGGACGACCGTCTCGAAGTGGTAGGTCTGAGGAAACATGTCCACCACCCGCAGTCGCTCCAGGCGGTAGGGCCCGATGCGGCAGAGCGCCTCCAGGTCCCGGCCAAGGGCGGAGACCTCACAGCTGAGGTACACCAACCGCTTGGGTCCAGCCATTGCCAGCCAGCCGGTGACCGCCGGCGCCAACCCGCTGCGGGGTGGGTCCACCACCACGATTTCGGGCGTCCCGAGGGTGGGCAGGATCTCCTCGACCTCCCCACACAGGACCTCGAGCGCCCCCGGCCGATGCATCTCTGAGTGGAGCTGGCTCAGCCGAGCGGAGACCGGGCTCTGCTCTATCACCGTCACCCGGGCCCCTTCCTCAGCGAGGCGCAGGCTGAGCCATCCCGAGCCTCCGTAGGCGTCCACCAGTCGGGCGCCAGGCAGGTGCTCTCGGAGCCACTCAACGACGGTCGCGTAGAGACGGTCGACCGATCCCTGGTTCACCTGGATGAAGGAGTCGGCAAAAACCCGAAACCCCCTGCCCCTGTATTCCAGCTCGGTCGCCTCATCCGTCAGGCGGGCTGGAGCTTGCTTCCCGACCTCCGCAACCAGACGGCGCCCCAGAGCTTGATCCGGCCGACTCTGGAGCAAGACCTCAGACCCTGCCTGCCCGACCGTGAGGTGGAGCGTCTTGGCCCCTACCGCGCCTGTCGCGGCAGCGGCTCCCAGGGGTCCCAACACGCTGTTGATGGCGGGGTGGTGGATGGGGCAGTTCATGACCCCGACCACCGAGTAGGATCCCCGCCTGGTGAACCCGAGGCCGGGCTCCTCTCGACAGATGTGGAACTCGCCCCGCCAGCGGTAGTGCCACTGCTCCCGGGACTCCACCACGTCCGGAGGGCCGGACCACGAGATCCCCCTCCTGGCCAGAGCGTCGATGAGGATCTCCCACTTGGATCGCAGCTGGAGCGGATACGAGGCGTGCTGGAGCTGGCAGCCACCGCACTCCCCGAAGTATGGGCAGCGGGGAGTCACCCGGTCGGGCGAGGCTCTCACCACCTCCGTCACGGTCGCGAACAGGTGGCGCCGGTGGGTCTCGGTCACCCTGGCGGTGACCTCCTCCCCAGGCAGGGCTCCGAACAGGAACACGACCTGCCCTTGAAAATGGCCAAGGCCCAGCCCGCGGTGGACCAGCCTCTCGCACTCAACCCGCACCAGGGTTCCCCGCGAGGTGGTCCTGGAAGTGGCCTCGAGACCGCCTGTCACGCGGTCGAACTCACGGGCGGGGCAGCCGCTCTCTCAGCAGTTGGTTGACCACCTTGGGGTTGGCCTTGCCCTTGGACAGGCTCATCACCGCCCCCACCAGGGAGCCGAGGGCCCTGTCATTACCCGCCTGGTAGTCCGCAGCCGCCTTCGCATTGGCAACCAGCGCCCGCTCCACTAGCTGAGTCAGCTCACCGCTGTCGCTGACCTGGGTCAGCCCCCTGCCCACGATCAGGTCGGCGGGGCTTGCTCCGCTGGCGAAGGCCTCCGCCAGAACCTCCTTGGCCACCGCGCCGCTGACCCGGTCCGCCTCCACCAGCTTGACCAGCTCCGCCAGCGCCGGCGCGGGCACCTTGCAGTCGGCCACGCGCACCCTGGCCGAGTTGCAGAGGGCCTGCAGGTTCTGCACCTGCCAGTTGGCGGCGGCCACGGGACCGGCCCCCGCCGCGACCACCTGCTCGTAGTAATCGGCGTCGGCCGGCTGCTCCGCGATGATCCGCGCCTGGTCAGGGGAGATCCCGTACTGCTCCCTGAGCCGCAGCCGCTTGGCCTGGGGCAGCTCCGGCAGCCCCGCCCGAAGCTCCTCGACGAAATCCCTGGAGACCAGGAGTGGCGGCAGGTCGGGCTCGGGGAAATACCGGTACTCCTGCGCCTCCTCCTTGCTGCGCTGCGAGACCGTCACCTGTTCCAGATCGCTCCAGCCGCGGGTCTCCTGAGCGACCTCCAGGCCGTTGTCGAGAAGGT
>Ga0080006_1257698_pt1 | contig 11419 bp, 15 predicted proteins | sample RS3BMetagenome_FD_69209 | JGI IMG/M metagenome (GOLD analysis project Ga0080006, IMG submission 69209) | Ferric oxide microbial mat and aquatic microbial communities from Rainbow Spring, Yellowstone National Park, USA - RS3B (SPADES... ...
AGCCAGATACAGCAGCTTTACCAAGAGGGCATATCAGGATTGCCTATAAGCAACGCAGGACTTGTTGGATGGTGGCCGCTCAACGGCAACGCCAATGACTACAGCGGCAACGGCAACAACGGCGTGCCCACAGCTGCTGTGAGCTACACAAGCTCGTGGACCTCTGGCTATACGCCGCCGTGAATGCGCAATGGCAGTCCTGCACCGCATTTCTAGCTGATGGCCCGGAACCAAGGCAGCACGTTGAAAAGAAGCGCGAAGATAGACGGCGCTGCAAGTGCCTTAAGCTTCCTCCTGTCCTTTACCTTGCCATCGCAGATGCGCCATCGGCCGAATGCGGCTATCGGCAGCAGGCTGAAGACGGCTGCAAAATAGCGCTTCAGAATCAATACCCTACCTGGTTGCGACCGGCATTGCGAAGCCTGAGCCTATGCTGTGCGCCACAGCGGCATACGCGGCTGCTATCCAGGACAGCGAGTTTGCCTCGCTCATCAGCGCAATCAGGTAGAACGAGATAACAAGCACGGCAAAGACCATTACGAGCCCGTAGAAAGACATAGAATCACGCGAATGAGATGCACACCTCTGCGGTAGCGTTTGCGCTGGATAGCAGGATGGTGGCGCACGCGTCTCCGGCGCCCTGCTCGCCTACCAGTATGCCTATGCCGTTCATCCCGAATACGGAATCGAAGTACTGCTCAACCCCTGCTACGCACCCGGTCTGGTTGCCTAGGTAGAGCTGCGCTATGCAGGCGTTGTATGTGGCGTTGCGCTCTAGCGCGTTGAAGATGTCGTAAACCGCAATGCTCTTTTGCAACGACGCTGACTGCGAGGCAAGGCTTGCGGTTGAGGAGTTTACAAGAGAGGATGCGAAGCCCACCGCAGACGCCACCAGCACGAGCGCAATGCCAGCTTCTATTGTTGCGAACTGCGCTTTCATGCAATCACGCCCTTATGCTTATCACGCTGCCGAGGTAGTAGAGCGTCTGATTCGCCTGCGCAACGGTGGGGGAGAGCGTGACGTTTATCAGGTAGGCGAATGGGTAGGTGGCGTTGCAGAGGTAGTAGCCTGCTGAGACAGTACATGGCAGAGCACCGCCGCTGCTTCCCACGAGCCTTATCTGAGAGCTCGAGAAGGAGTTGACTGCTTCCTGTATGCTCAGCTGCGTCGAACCATCTACGCCTGTGCCGTTATAGAAAGCGAGCATCGGATAGAGCGTGTTCTTGTACTGATTGTAAAGCTGCAGATATGTCTGGTTCGCTATGCTGTAGTTTCCCAGATGGCTCATCAGCGTGACTGAAGGCGAAGGGTCGGCGCTGCTTACCCCTGCGACACTGGCATATCCTACGGTCTGCCCGTTGAGCAGAACCGGCGAGTTGGCAGCAAGGCTGCTGATCTGCGAGCTCATCGTTCCATACGGGGAGCCTATGGCCAGAGTGATGTTGAAGATGAATTTCCTCTGGCTCGAGAGCGCAGAGGTGCCGTAGCTGGTGTTGTGCGGAATTATGCAGTATGTGCCGGACCTCTGGCAGTCGTAGCCTGCAAGGTAGTCCCAGGCGTTCGCTGTGCCGCACTGCCAGCTGACGTTGAATGGATGGCCGTAGAATCCGACTTCGGTGCAGTGGCTGAACTCGGTAAGGTTGACAACGTATGAGGGCGTGCCTATTTCATAGCCAAGTTTCTCGCTCCTTCGCGTTATCGCCACGGAGTACGTGGGCGCGGCAGTTGTGGACGGCGCCAGGTAATCTAAGAGGAAAAGCGGTTGCGCGTAGTATGACGTGTTTGCCGATGCGTTGGCCATGCCTGCGAGCGCAGAAGTCTGAGAGAAAAGATTCCTTGAGTAGAAAAGTATCAGAAAGAGGCTCATTGCGGCCACGGCGCTGCCTATTAGCAGGAACTCAAGGCTTGCTTGCATTCTCATAGGAAACCACCAGAACATAAGCTCTGCCGGAGACTGTGACAATTCTGCATATCTCTCCAAACCCTCCGCATCGCTGAACGGCATCGAGGTCTACCACCTGGGCGGCGAGTCCGTACTCTCCGGCTACGCTGCTCGCTGCCTGCGAAGCGCTCGAATAGTTGTATGTGCCGCTGTCTATCGATTGCGAGATCTGCTGCGAAGCTGTAATTGCATCAAGCCTTGAGCCGTAAGCGCCGCCTAGAGAGAGGAGATAGCTCTGCGTTCCCCTTGCGCTTGAGAAAAGAAGCATGGCGGCGAGGCTCAGCACCGGCAGCGCAATAAGCATATCAAGAGAGACTATGAAGATTTTCATTTGCTCATCCAGCTGACAGTCTTGCAGGGTAGGAGCTCACCGCGTTGGCGACTGATGAGAGCGCTGCCCGCGTGCCCACGATAGCGCCGCGGATGTTTGCGAAGTAGCCGAGGAGCGCGAGCACGACAAGAAGCGTGACCGCCATGCCTATCAGGATTTCTGCTGAGAGTTGAAGCTTCATGCGAGGACCGTTGTTGTGGGCGGCTTTCGCCGCCCCTACTTCTGGGTGATGCCGGTTTTGCCGGCAATTATTATTGTGCGGTAAAGAATTATATACTTTACTATATGAGATGACTGATAGATATATAAGCATTTACTTGCATATAAGAACAGCTAAGAGCGCAGGTCAAAGCGCTATAAACAAGCGACATGGCGAAAGCCATCGGCTCAAGCCGCTTCTGCTTCTGGGTGATAGGATGAAAAGCAGTGGAAAGTATGGACAGGGTAGGGCAGGATCCGGAGACGCATGCGGAACGACAAGCATTGAGGAGATAGTGCACACGATAGTCGAGCTCTCCAGTCTGTGCGCGGAAAGCGCGCGCGCAGGAGGAGACGCCTGGTACGAGATGAGTGTGTACGTGCATCCGAGAGGCCTGGGCTTCCAGGTACAGAGACACGGATCTGTTGTTGGCGGGGATGCCCCGCCACCTGCCCATGGGGAAAGAAGTCAGCCTGCTGAACGTGCCAGCTCAGCGAGCTCTCCTAGTTTCAGCAGCGCATTTATGCGTCTTCTACCCTGCTCCTGTTTTTATTTCTTGCCGCAACACGTATACACATATAGCAAGGCGAGTTTCTGCTGCGCATAGGCTACCATGTCTCAATTTCCGGCAGCTTTGATCTTGCCTTTGACCGGGCTAGGGAGATAGGGTGCACATGCATGCAGATTTTCCCAAGCAATCCGCGCAGCTGGTCTGCGAAGGAGCTGGATGGGGAAGAGATAGAGAGATTCAGGCGGAAACAGAAGAGCTACAGCATAAGCCCTGTCTTCGCCCACATGCCGTACCTGCCCAATCTCGCATCGCCGCGTGATGATGTATACGCCAAGTCGAAGCATGCGCTCGCTGACGCCCTGGAAAGATGCAACCTTCTCAACATAAGGTACCTCATAGTGCACCTCGGCAGCCATCTGGGTTCAGGAACTGAGGCTGGATGGGATCGGGTTGCCTCTGCGATAAACGAAGCGGAGAAACGAAGGGGCAACGTAACAATACTTCTTGAGAACGAGGCGGGCCAGAGGAACAGCGTAGGCTCAAGGCTGGAGGAGCTGGTTAGCATCTACAACAGAGTGGACCGCGGGAGCGTGGGCCTCTGCCTAGACACGTGCCACGTCTTTGCGGCAGGCTACGACATAAGGAAGAAGGAAGTGGCGCAGGAGGTGGTTGAGACTCTGGGAATTGAACGCATACACTGCCTGCACCTGAACGATTCAAGATACCCGCTAGGTTCCAAGCTTGACAGGCATGCGGACATAGGCTTTGGGCACATAGGCAAGAAGGGCTTTGAGACTTTCCTGGGCTGCGAGGGTGTTGCCGAGAAGCCGATCGTGATGGAGACGCCGCTTGTCGACACGCCTGGAGGTGCGGTTGGAGAGCTGAGGCTCGTTAGGAAGATGCTCGGCGAACGTGCTTGAACTGAAGCTGTTTGAGATCAAGGCCCCTGCAGCGCGAGCGCGAAGGTGAGGGAGAGAGCCCAAGAGTGAAAAGGGAATTCGGGGAAAACCTGCATTCAAGGAATGGTGATTCGCTCTGCGCAGAGGCGATTCAGAGGTTCTGGCGTATGATGTGCTGAAAAGTTGCGGTGCAATGCGAATGCAGAAGTAAATTCTGTTATGATTTGTGGGGGAGCCATGCACGGTATTATTCATCCAACAGAGCAATTCTTCGCTTTTTTTGGGGCAAACGCTGGTAGTTGGGCAGGGCATGCTACATAACACATTATCCCTGCGCTTCTGTAGGTGATTCTATGATATTGAATGTTTTCAAAACGCATAACGCTGTGATACTAGGCAAAGTCCATCGTGAGTTGCGCCTGCAAAGGCGCTTTGGTTCGTTGAGATGGCACTGGAGGAGAAGGTATTTCAAAAGCATGAGGCTTGCGCCTGAGAGGATGCTGAACAGGCACATAATGATAACCGGCGAGAGCGGAGCAGGAAAGAGCAACGCGTGCAAGCTGATCCTGAAACAGCTGGCTGAGTCTGGAACAGACTTCGTGGTGCTTGACCCGCACGCGGAGTACGTCGAGGATGCGAAGGAGATGCGCGCAGTTGTTTATGATGCGGGCATGCACGCGGTGAACGTCTTCGACCTTGACGGCCTCACGGAAAGGGAGCGGACTTCGGAGATAACGGCCATGTTCCGCAGGATCATGCGCCTGGGGGAGGTGCAGGCGAGCACTCTCTACAGGTGCATAAGCTACACCTACTGGATAGCGGAGCGGAAATGCGCAGCGCCGAACATGCACAGCCTGCTGTATACCATAAAGGTGTTCAGGCTGAGGGCGAGGAGCAGGCAGGAGGCAAACATACTCGACGGACTGGAGAAGAGGCTGCTCGTAGTGGCAGGAGAAGGCTCAGCCAGAAGCGTCCCGATAGGCAGAATAATGAGCTCCAGGAGCATATTCTCGCTGCAGAGCCTGCACAGCTCCGAGTCGCAGAGCGTCTACATGGAGAGCATGCTCAGGAAGGTGTACACGGGCATGCTCACGCGAAGCCCAGGGGCCAGGAAGGCATTCTATGTGGTAATAGACGAGGCTGAGAAGCTGCAGGAGAGCCCGATCATATCTAGGCTGGTTGCAGAGGGAAGGAAGTATGGGATTGGGCTGATAGCGATCTCGCAGAGGGCGAAGGCGCTGGACAAGGAGATACGCAGCAACGCCGCCACAGTGATTGCTTTCGCGCAGCGCGAGCCTGAGGAGCAGAGCTACGTTGCGAACATGATAGCAGGCGGCACAGAATACAACAGGTTCGTGGAGGTGAGGAAGGCGCTGCGCGAGCTGCCGAGAGGATACGCGCTGGTGCAGGAGGCTAGGGGAGAGAATCCGAAGATTGTGAAATGCATAAGGCTGAAGGCGCGCACCAGGGACCCCGGCCACAGGATAATGGAGATGGCGAGAGGGGCGGTGAGCAAGCGCGAGATGGTGGAAAGGCTGGAAAGGGAGGGCTTCTCGCAGGAGGAGATGATTGAGTCTGTGGCAGAGCTGGTAAGGGCCGGCATGCTTAAGTATCACGTGGTGACCGAGCCGCCGTACCAGGGCGTCTGGTACATAGCCATGCCGAGGAACAGCGCGGAGCACGACGTAATGGTGAGCCTCATAAGCAGGTACCTGACTGAAAACGGGATCAGGAACAGGATATACAACAATTCCTACGGCCCCGACGTGATCGCATACAAGGACGGCAAAACTATAGCTGTTGAGTACGAGACCGGGACGAAGAAGGCTGAAGAAACAGAGGAGATGCTGAGGAAGCGGAGGGAGCGCTATGGCGAAGTGGTTGTGCTTTGAGCAGCAACTCCGGTGAACTGCGCGAGCAGCTCGGCAACCGCGCCCGCGTGGGTGTAGTGCGCCACGTGCCCAGCGCCCTGCACTATCTCCAGGGCGCTGCCCTTTATGTATTCGTTGAACAGCCTTGCGTACTTTGCGTCCAGCATCTTGTCGTTCCCGCCCCAGATTATCAGGGAGGGCTTGACTATGCTGCTCAGGCTCTCCTTTGTCAGGTACTCTTCCTTTGGCTGGGAGTTGACCGAGCTCCTTATCACATAGTCCCTCGCGTTGAAGACAAGCGCCTCTGCGATCCACCTCTCCTTCCACTCCTCTGTTTTGCCGCTCCTCTCTATGTCTTCAAATATTTCTGCGAGGCCCATAGCATCCTCAAGCACCACACCTCTTCCTTTGTAGTTCCCCTGCGCTATCGTTGCTGATATCCAGCCTCCGTAGCTGTGGCCGAAGAGGTAGCTGTCCTGCAGCTTCCTGGCATCAAGCAGCTCCTTCACTGCACGCGCCTGCTTGCCTACTGTGTAGTCTATGCGGGGCGCATCCGAATCGCCGTGGCCCAGCAGGTCTACCAGACATACGCCGAGGCTGGCGGGCAGCAATCCGACCAGCCTGGAATAAGACTTCATACTTGCGCCGAAGCCGTGCAGAAAGACAACAGCTGGCGAACCGCCGCGCAGCTTGCAGTGCAGCCTTCCAAGGCTGGTCTGCACATAGACGTCTTCCAGTTCTTCATACAGCGTGCTTCCACCTCTCGCCATTCTCCTTTTGCCTCTTTCCATTCGGCCACGCACTCGCTACCGCGGCCGCCAGCGCCATGAAAGCGCCGAGATATAGCACTATGCGCATGCCGTCTATGAACGGCTTCGAGATTAGGTCCGGGAAGAACTCCGTTCCCAGAATCTCGCTGGCGTTGCTTCCGGGCAGCGAAAGAATTACGTTTGCAGGGAGCAATGCCTTCATCGGGTTGTATCCGAGCAAAGCTGCAAAGAGCGCGGATGTCGGAGGCAGCTGCGAGACCTGCGTTGCCGCTGCTGCTGACACGCCCTGAGCCACCAGGCCGCCGTAGAGCGCTGAAGGCAGCGTTGATGATATGCCGGCTATCAGCAGGCTGAAGAAGGTTACGAGGCTGAACATGAACGCGACGTTTACCAGCGTCGCCCTCACGCCCGAAGACACGCCCCTGTATTCTGGCGGCACGCTGCTCATAACTAAGGCGGTGTTTGGCGAATTGAACATTCCCTGGCCAACACCCATCATGAATATGATTGCAGCGAAAGTGAAGTAGGTGAAGTTTGCAGGCAGCGTGGTCATCAGCAGGAAGCCTGCGACGTTAACCAGCATTCCGGCTGTCGTGAACTTTCTTGCACCGTATCTGTCCGAGAGATAACCGCTGAGCGGGCTAGCCGCCAAGAATCCGGCTATCAGAGGCGACATAAGTATCGCTGACTGGAGCGGAGTGCTCTCGAAGCTTACGCCGTGCAGCGGTAGCCAGACACCCTGGAGCCATATTATAAGCATGAACTGCAGGCCTCCCCTTGAGATAGCCGACAGGAAGAGGCTGAGATTGCCTCTGGCGAAAGCGCTGATCCTGAAAAGCGAAAGCTTGAACATCGGCGCCTCAGCCCTAGACTCTATGACCGCGAATGCGAGAAGGAGCAGCAGGCCGGCAGCTGCGCCGGCCTCGACAAACGGATTGCCCCAGCCCATAGTGCTGCTGCCGTATGGAAGCAGTCCGTAGGTTATTGCAACAAGCAGAAGAGTTATCAATGCGGCGAAGGCTACGTTGCCGAGTATGTCGAACTTCTGGTTTTTCTGTATAGCCGCTATCTCGTGCAGTGCGACGAACGCCCACACAGCCCCCACCACGCCAACGGGAACGCTGATCATAAAGATGAGGTGCCAGTCTACCGCCGCCAGGAAGCCGCCGATGAGCAGGCCTAACAGGCTGCCGCCTATGAAGGCTATGGAGTTTATGCCCATCGCCATTCCTCTCTCATTGGCCGGGAAGGCATCTGTGAGTATTGCAACGCTGTTTGCGAACAGGAACGCGCCGCCGAGCCCCTGAAGAAGCCTGAGCAGCGTTATGGAGATGACTCCTGCATCTCCACTCACGAGATAGGAGGAGATGTAGATAAGCGTTGATGCTATTGCAAAGACGGCGAAGCCGAGATTGTACAGCCTGACCCTGCCGAACATGTCAGACAGCCTGCCTATGGTAACTATGGTCACCGATGACATTATTGTGTATCCGAGAAGGAGCCAGAGTAAGAGATCTATGTTTCCTGCAACAAGCGGGTTGACTCCGAGGCCGTTGAAGATTGCGGGCAGCGATATGAGGAGTATGGAGCCGTTAATCGATGCCATCAGAGCGCCAAGCGTTGTGTTTGACAGCGCGACCCACTTGTAGTGCGCGCCGAACTTCAGCTCGCGCTGCCTCACCTCCACATCGTACTTTGATGCGTTTCCCGTCTGCTGAGTCATAGAATCTTTGGCAGAAGCGGCACTGGAGTTATTTGAAACAATTAATTTAATAGCGGCATGCTTTGGATAGCAGGTTTGCGTTGCTTTGCATCTTGCGCCGAGCAGTCAGAGGCTTCGCGCAGGCACGCTATTCGCTTTTTGGCTAGCCGCGACGCGCATCCTAAATAAAGCTTCTGGCAATACCAGCCTCAACATGGAAGAGATGCAAAAGAGCTCAAGGATTCCTGGATTCGGCAATCTCTCGATTGAGGAGCAGGCAAGGAAGTGGGCATCATTCTCAAGACTTGATTCGAAGGAGTTCGCTGAACTTTTGGCTCTGATGAAGAGACGCGACTCGCCCCCGCTGAGAGCCGCGCCCAACTTCAAGATAAGCTTCAACGGCGGCACAAAGGAATACATTGTGCCGATGGTTATTGAGGAGGCGTCGGTGGTTCCGGCAGTGAGCAACGGAGCGAAGATGACGTGGAACTCCGGAGGCTTCAGCGCAACTTACACGGGCTCGATAAGCCACGGATACATTGAGATAAGAAAGGTGCAGGGAGCTGAGGGGGTGGCGCGCAAATTATCTGTCTCAAAGCCGCTCCTTCTCGACCGCATGAACGAGCTCGGCGGCCATGTCTCTGCCACAGGCCTTTCCATCAAACGTTCGAAGTACGCTGGCCAGGAATCGCTTATACTCAAGTTCAGCTTCGACACAGGAGACGCAATGGGGGCAAACAAAATAAATGGAATGCTTGAGCGCGTGCAGCCTATCCTAGCTTCGCTGGTGGGAAGCAAAGGAAAGGTGGAGAACGGAGTGCTTTCGAATGATTCTGAGCTGCGCATGGTGCTTGTCGAAGCCAGCGTGCGCGCTGAAGATGTTGGCGGGAGCCGGGTGGCCGAAGGCATAGCGCATTTCTCCGAATACGGCGACACGTTCGCGTTCAGAGGCGTTACAAACAACAAGGGCATAATGAACGGCGCAGTGGGCGTGCTTGCTGCGATGGACAACGACACAAGAGCAGCTGAAGCTGCAGCGCACAGGTACGCGTGCAGGTGTTGCAACTATGGCTCTCTTTCGAAATGGACGATTGGCAAAAATGGCGACCTGCACGGAGAGCTCGCGCTGCCTGCTCCTTTTGCTACCGTTGGAGGGGCTGTGGGCCTGTACGACCAGTCGCGGATCAGCAGGAAGCTTCTCAGCAGGAACGATGAGGGCAATTTCCACGTGGGCGAGTTCGCATGCATTGTAGGCTCGGCCGGGCTTGCTGCCAACCTTGCGGCGCTCCGCGCGCATGCTGATGAAGGGATACAAAGAGGGCACATGAGGAATTTCGAGCAGCAGAAATCAGAGCTGCAAAGAAAGTAGGCTAGCTCACGCCCTTCAAAATCCGCTCGACATCGCGGTAGCAGTCCTCGCACTCCCAGTACTCGAGAGGTGATGCTGCATCTCCTGCGTAGTCTGGCTCCCCTTGCCCTGATGCAGGCATCGCTGCCTTGTAGTTCAGGTTGAACTTGCCGAAGAAGCTCCACTTCTTGTCAGCAATCTCTCCGTTGCCCTTCACTGCCACGCTTCCGTTCCTGCCGCAGATAGCGCAGGTAACCCTGTGCGTCGCTTTTTTGACCATGTAACCACTCCTGCCCACTCTTGCTGTGTTTCTCTACCTTTTTATCGGTTTCGCTTAAAGTTGAACACAGCTAATCCGTTTGGCAATATAAAGAATTCTGAGCCGCTCAGCCTTATCGTCGATTCGCCCTTATATAAGTGCTTGGCATGCCGCTTCAGCAGCGCGTGCAGCTCTTCGGCATTCCTCACCGTCCTCAGGCCAACGCCAGAATGCTGTGCGAAGTGATTATACGCCTCAAGGCTGAAGGCGAACCTCTGGCTCTTGCCTCCCGGCTCTGGCATCACCCAATCAGGATCGGGGCTTTCTGCCACCACTTTCACAGCCCACTCCCTGAACTCTCGCATGCCTGCCAGAAATTCGGGGTCTATTCCATCACTGTCCTTTATTTTTCATACCGCCCACTTGCCCGAGGTATGGTTATTCAGGAAAAGCATATACGCTTATAGTATATGGTTCGTCTGCTGCGAAAGCCTCTATCCTCCGAGCAGCGACCTCAGGACCAGTAGCAGATGGCTCTCCTCGCGCAGCCTGCGCACGCTGTACTCAATCCATCTTGGCCCGAACGGAACATACAATGCCACCCTGTTTCCGCGCTCAGCCAACATTGCGGCGTAGCCGTTCCTTATCCCGTTGAGCATCGCGTACGTGACCCTTCTCCTATACGACCTGTTGAGCTTCAGCGCCTCATTTATCAGCGAGCTGTCATGCGTGGCTATGGTGAACTCCCTGGCGCCAGCGAAGAGCTGGCGCATCAGAAGCAGGTAGTTGCGCGTGATCTCATTCCTGTCCACAAACGCCACCCTTGCGCTTTCCCTGTACGCGCCCTTGACCAGCCTGACAACTGCTTTCTTCCTTATCAGCCTCTGCAGGTCTGCCTCGCTCCTCCGCAGATACGCCTGGAGCGTCACTCCCACGCCTCCTTTCCCAGCCTGGCCAAGGTAGATTGAGATTGCATTATCTACTGTGTCCTGCGATTCGGCATCGAGCCAAACGAAGACTCCGTGCTTTCTTGCGAATCCGACTATCCTGTTGTAGTTGCTCCTTGCGAAAGCCTTGCCGATCCTGAGCCCAAGCTGCGTCGGCTTCAGAGAGATGCTTGCGTCCGCACCTGCCTTCCTTATCGCCCTTATCAGCCTCAGGTTCATCGCCACAGCTTCAGCAACCTCGCCCTTCTCTCTGAACTCCTCGCCCATGTAATTGATTATTGCAGCCATGCCGAGCGCGTTGAGCTGCCTTGCCCTGCGCATTGCGTCATCAAGTGTGGGGCCGGCTATCCATCTGCCGGCGAAAATGCGCTCAAAAACGCTCCCGATGCCCACAGTTAGTATTGGGCAGGATAAAATATGAAACTTGAGGGTCTGCACATGGCTGCGCATGATGTGACATCCTCCCACAGCTAAAGCATGTGGGCTTCCCCTGCAGCCATTGGTTGCAGAGTATGTTCCTGATTCATCGATGCAATTTGCGATTCCCGGTGAATCGCAGAGGTTGCATCTCCAGAGGCGTTAGTTCGGGAGTGTCCCTCCCTACCTTTTGCAAGTATATTTATTGATGCATTTATATCC
>Ga0080006_1155713_pt1 | contig 11418 bp, 6 predicted proteins | sample RS3BMetagenome_FD_69209 | JGI IMG/M metagenome (GOLD analysis project Ga0080006, IMG submission 69209) | Ferric oxide microbial mat and aquatic microbial communities from Rainbow Spring, Yellowstone National Park, USA - RS3B (SPADES... ...
GCCGGTTGTGCCGTCGAGGCGTTGTCGACCAAGCGGGCCGGCTCGTGGACCTCCGGATGCGGGTCAGGGGCATACAGCGCCTCGATCTCGTCCGCGTATTTCGCGGTGATCGGCTTGCGCTTGAGTTTCATCGTCAGCGTTATCTCGTCGCCGCCGGGCTCCCACAGGGTCGGCAGGACCCGGAAACGCTTGATCTGCTCCACCCGCGAGAGTTTGGCGTTGCCCTCGGCCACACCGGCGGCGATCTTGGCGATCACCTCGGGGTGGGCGGCCAGCGCCGCCGGCGAGGCCTCGGCCAGGCCGTGCTGGGCCGCGTACGGGCCGACGGAGTCGGCGTCGAAGACCATGAGCGCGGTGTTGTAGGGTCGCCCGTCGCCGATCGTCATCATCACGCCGATCATCGGGCACGCGGCCAGGATGGTGTTCTCGATGTTGGCCGGCGACATGTTCTTGCCGGCCGCGTTGATGATCAGCTCCTTCTTGCGGTCGACCACCCGCAGGTAGCCTTCCTCGTCGGCCTCGAAGACGTCGCCCGTGCGCAGCCAGCCGTCGGCGTCGATCGCCTCCGCGGTCTTCGCCGGTTCCTTGCGGTAGCCCTTCATCACCAGCGGGCCGCGGACCAGAAACTCGCCGTCATCGGCGATCTTGCCCTCCAGCCCGGGAAGCAGCCTGCCGACGGTGCCCAACCGCGCCTCGCCCGGGTGATACACGCTGGCGACGCAGCTGAGCTCGGACATGCCCCATACTTCGGCGATCGGGATGCCGATGCCGGCGAAGAACGCCAGCGTCTCCCTGGGGATCGGCGCGGCACCGGACACCGCCCAGCGGAGTTCTCCGAAACCGAGCCGCTCGCGCAGCTTCGACAGCACCATCTCGTCGGCCTGAGCCCACTCGGCGGCCAGCTCGTCGGAGACCGAATCGCCGGCCACCAGGGCCGCGGCGCGCTTGGCGGCCACCGACATCGCCCACTGCAACGCCTGCCGTCGCACCTCGTCGGCCTCATGGGCGATCATGAATTCGATACCCGCCCTGAGCTTTTCCCACACCCGGGGCACCGCACCCCACACCGTGGGCCGCACGTCGGGCAGCGCGGCGGCGATGGTGCGCGGGTCGGAGACCACCGTGACCTGGGCGCCGAACACCTCCAGTGCGTAAAGCCCCATCACCCGGTCGGCGATGTGCGCCGACGGCAGAAACGACGTGGCGCGGTCACCGAACCGGAGGGGCAGAACCTCGTTGAGGGCGAATGCCTCGAACAACAGGTTGGTGTGGGTCATCTCCACCCCCTTGGGGCTTCCGGTCGTTCCGGACGTGTAGATGAGCGTCACGACATCCTCGGGCCGCACCGAACGCCAGGTCGACTCGAAGTCGAAACCGTCTGGCGCGGCGGCATATAGATCATCGACCGACATGGTGCCCGGCGGCGATCCGTCGATGCACACGATGTGCTCGAAGACCGCACCGCCGGCGCGGACGCGGTCGACGTACTGTTCTTCGCAGATCACCACCTTGGTGCCGGCGTTGTCGAACAGATAGGTCAGCTGCTCGGCAGGCAGCGTGTTGTACACCGAAAACGAGGTGGCGCCCAGGTGTTGCGCCCCGATCTCGAGCGGGTAGAACTCGATTCGGTTCGCCATCATCAGCGAAACGGTATCGCCCGACCGCACTCCCAGACCTGCCAGACCGGCGGCGACCTTACGCACCTGCGCCACCAGGTCTCGCCACGTCAGGGTTTGGGTGCCGCCGGGGGTTCGCAAAGCGATGGCGTCGGGATCGATCGATGCGGTGCGCTGAAACGCCTCGCAGAGTGTGGTCGGACGCTCCGTTGTCGTCATGCCGTGAGCGTACGTCCCCGATCAGGGTCAGGGAATACGTCGCGATCTCTACGTGGCGGGACTTCGGACCGACTCGAAGTTCGCGACTGGTGTCATGCAGCCCTTCCGCATTGGGCTGACCTGAGGTCCGCCATCATCCTTGCGGGCGGCGATGCCCAACGGGCCAACCGCATATGCAGTTGCACCCATGAGTGTTACGGTGGTTCTGCGTCAAGCGCTCTCTGTCCTCGTTGGGGGTGGCATGCATGGCTAACGTTATGGGCGACCGTGTTAGCCAGTTACGCACGGCTTTTCACCAGTTCCAGGATTGGGCCTACCCGGACGAAATAACTCACGATCTCTTTCGCGCCTTGGTGAAAACCCCGCACGATGTCGGTGGCGAGCCGGATGCGCCGGCGGTCTTCGAGGAGAAAGAGGAAGAACAGCGGGAGCTCGACACGTTTGTCACATGTGAGGTTCTCGGCTGGAGGGGCATCTGGACATCCGAGGAGCGCAGGCGGCTGGGCAACGTCGATGTCGGACGAATGCAGTATCTCGGCTTGCCGTACTACGGTCGTTGGCTCTCGGCGGTCGCCCGCCTCCTGATCGACAAGCGCCACATCACGCTGGGCGAACTGATCGAGCGCGTCGACGAGGTCCGCATGCGCGCTGCCGGCGGTGACATCGTTTTGGAACCCATGCCTCGCACGGTCGGCGACGCGACAGCGGTCGTCGGGAACAGACACCACATCGAGGCGCTCGGCAAGGGAGATCCGCAGTGTTTCGCCGGTACGGCCGGTCCCGCCCGTTTCACGGTGGGCGACTCGGTGCGAGTGCGAGATCTGCCGACCATCTTCTACACACGCACCCAGGAATACCTGCGGGGAAAGCCCGGCACGGTCGTCAAAGTGTCATACGAGAGTCTGGCGCCCGAAGATGAGGCATTTGACCGCGAAGATCAGAAGCCGGAGTGGTTCTACATCGTCCGCTTCCGGATGGCCGATCTATGGGAGCCCTACAGCGGCTGCCCGAACGACACGCTCCAGGCGGAGATATCGGAGCGATGGCTGCGGCCGACCGCCTAAGCCGAGTCAGCACGTCAAAGGTGAGGATCAGGACATGGCGGAGCACGTCGACGCGGCCCACGAATCCGAACGCCACGCAGCCCCGATGGTCGAGGAGGTCACTGACTTCGAGGTGCTTGAGATCGCCCTGCGTGAGCTGGCAATCGAGAAGGGTCTGTTCACCGCCGAGGACCACCGGCACTACACGGAGTTCGTGGAGCAAATCGGACCGGCTCCCGGCGCGCGCCTGGTGGCCAAGGCCTGGGTCGACCCGGACTTCAAGCGACTAGCCCTTGACGACGCGATCGCTGCCAGCCGCGACGTGGGCATCGACTGGCTGCACCCGACCGGCTTCGGGACTCCCAGCGACTTCACCGCGCTGCACATACTCGAGGACACTCCGACACTGCACCATGTGGTCGTGTGCACGCTGTGTTCGTGCTATCCCCGCCCGGTGCTGGGAAACTCGCCGGAGTGGTACCGGACGCCGAATTACCGGCGCCGCATCGTGCGATGGCCGCGTCAGGTGCTTGCGGAGTTCGGTCTCTATCTACCGGAAAGCGTCGAGATTCGGGTCGAGGACTCCAACTCCAAACACAGGTTCCTGGTGCTTCCGGTTCGACCGGAAGGGACTGAGGGCTGGAACGCGGAGCAACTTGCCGAAATCGTGACGCGCGACTGCATGATCGGTGTCGCACTTCCCAAGCCCGGGGTGACATCCAACATCGAAAGGCCCGTGCACCGCGCCGTCCGTCCCGTCGAGAACGGCTGAAGGTCAGGCGATGTCTGGCGAACCCGATGTCACAGCCGTCGAGGTGCCGACACTGGAGCGCATCGCCGGCCGCGCACAGGTGTGGCCGCGGATGGCGGCGAAGTACGGCGTGAGCAATCCGGTACCGCCGTGGAAGTCAAGTCTGGACGGGATGTGCGAGGCCCTCGACAGGGAAGGAACGGCGCTGCGGCTGTTGACCCGCCGGCACGACGAGGACCGCCTCTCCGAAGACGTCTATCGCACCCTGCCCTACCCGGAGAACCAGCTCGTCGCGCTGGCGCACTCGCTCATCGCAAGGAACGTCATTGACGAAGCCGCGCTGGCCGATCGGATGACCGCGGTGCGTGCGCGCCTGGAGGCCGGCGAGGCGTAACTGCATCCCTGCGCGTCCATCGAACGTGAAGCCAGCTTCGCGCTCGGCGCGTTCAGCCGCCCAGGCAGCCCGGGCCGAGCAGCTCCTTGAGGTCGCCCATGAGGGCCGGCGACGGCGTCACCCGCAGCGACGCGTCCAGTTCGAGGGTGGTGATCCGGTCGCCGCTGATCAGGCGCAGGTGCACCTGCGAGGTTCCCGGATGCCGGGCCAGCACCTGTTTGAGCGCGCTCACCTTGTCGACGGTGCACTGGCGGGTGGGCAGGCTGACCGCCAGCGGGCGGTTCACCTGGGCCGTCGAGAAGTCCGGCACCACAAGCTCGTTGGCGATCAGGGAGATCCGGTCGTCGCGGACCGCCACCTTGGCGTTGATCAGCACCACCGCGTCGTCGGCGATGTCGGCGCCGTAGCTGGAGTATGCGTGCGGGAAGAACATCACCTCGATGCCGCCGGTCAGGTCCTCCAATTGCGCCGACGCCCAGGGCATTCCGTTCTTGTTCACCCGCCGGTTGACCGACGCCAGGATGCCGCCCACCCGAACCTGCGTTTCGTTGGGAATGTCCCCGTCCAGGATGGCCGGGATGTTGGTGTCGACGTGCGCGGCCAGCAGGTGCGCCACTTTGTTGAGCGGGTGCCCCGACACGTACAGGCCGAGCATCTCGCGCTCCAAAGCCAGCTTGTGTTTGTCCTCCCACTCGTCGTCGGGCACCTTGATGGTAAACACTGCCTCGGTGCACCCGGCCCCGTCTTCTCCGCCGCCGAACAGGTCGAACTGCCCCATCGCCTCGGCCTTCTTGGTGCCCAGCACGGAATCGACGGCGTCGCTGTGCACCAGGAAAAGGCCCTTGCGGGCGTGACCGAGCGAGTCGAAGGCACCCGCCTTGATCAGTGACTCGGTGACCTTCTTGTTGCACGCCGAGATGTCGATCTTGTTCAGGTAGTCCGAGAAGTCGGTGAACTTGCCCTTGCCGCTGCGGGTTTGGATCAGCGACCCCACCACGTTGGCGCCCACGTTGCGCACCGCACCCAGACCGTAGCGGATGTCGGCACCCACCGAGGCGAAATTCAGGCCCGACTCGTTGACGTCCGGCGGCAACACGGTGATACCCAGCTTGCGGCAGTCGGCCAGGTAGACCGCGGCCTTGTCCTTGTCGTCACCCACCGAGGTCAACAGGCCGGCCATGTACTCGGCGGTGTAGTTGGCCTTGAGGTAGGCGGTCCAGTAGGACACCAGGCCGTAGCCGGCGGCGTGCGACTTGTTGAACGCGTAGTCGGCGAACGGCAAAATCGTGTCCCACAGGGCCTTGATCGCGCCGGCCGAGAAGCCGTTGGCCTTCATGCCGTCGGAGAAGCCCTCGAACTCCTTCTCCAGCACCTCGCGCTTCTTCTTGCCCATGGCCTTGCGCAGAATGTCCGCTCGGGCCAGCGAGTAGCCGGCCACCTTCTGCGCGATGCGCATGATCTGCTCTTGGTAGACGATCAGCCCGTACGTCTCGGCGAGGACCTCACGTAACGGCTCCGCGAGCTCTGGGTGGATGGGTTTGATCGGCTGCCGGCCGTTCTTGCGGTCGGCGTAGTCGTTGTGGGCGTTCATGCCCATCGGGCCGGGCCGATAGAGCGCGAGCACCGCGACGATGTCCTCGAAGCCGGTCGGCTGCATGCGGCGCAGCAGGTCACGCATCGGCCCGCCGTCCAGCTGGAACACGCCCAGAGTGTCGCCGCGGCCCAGCAATTCGTAGGTCGCCTTGTCGTCCAGCGGGACGGACTCCAGGTCGAGGTCGATCCCCCTGTTGGCCTTGATGTTCTCGATCGCGTCGCCGATGATCGTCAGGTTGCGCAGGCCCAGGAAGTCCATCTTCAGCAGGCCGATGGCCTCGCACGACGGGTAATCCCAGCCGGTGATGATGGCGCCGTCCTGCGGCCGCTTCCACAGCGGAATGGCCTCGGTCAGCGGCTCGCTGCTCATGATCACCGCGCAGGCGTGCACACCGGCGTTGCGGATCAGACCCTCCAGGCCGCGCGCGGTCTGGTAGATGGTGCGCACGTCGGGGTCGGTTTCGATCAGGCCGCGGACCTCGGCGGCCTCCCTGTAGCGCTCGTGGCTCGGGTCGGTGATTCCCGACAGCGGGATGTCCTTGGCCATGATCGGCGGCGGCAACGCCTTGGTGATGCGGTCGGCGATCGCGAACCCGGGCTGCCCGTAGTGAATGCGCGCCGAATCCTTCAGCGCCGCTTTGGTTTTGATGGTGCCGAAGGTGATCACCTGGGCGACCCGGTCGTGCCCCCATTTGTCGGCGGCGTAGCGGACCATCTCACCGCGGCGACGGTCGTCGAAGTCGATGTCGATGTCGGGCATCGAGGTGCGTTCGGGGTTGAGGAACCGCTCGAACAGCAGGCCGTGCGGAATCGGGTCGATATCGGTGATGCCCAGCGCGTAGGCGACCAGCGATCCGGCGGCCGAGCCCCGTCCCGGGCCGACGCGGATGCCCACCGATCGTGCATGGCCGATCAGGTCGGCGACGATGAGGAAGTACGACGGGAAGCCCTTCGCACAGATGACGTCGATCTCGTAGGCCGCTCGCGCCGCGTAGCCGTCGGGCACGCCGGCGGGAAACCGCCTGCGCAGCCCGGCGTCCACCTCGTGGCGCAGCCAGGACGCCTGGTCGTGACCCTCGGGCACCGGGAAGACCGGCATCCGGTCCCGCGGCTCCCACACGTCGGCGTAGGACTGCACCCGCTCGGCGATCAGCAAGGTGGAGTCGCAGGCGCCGGGCACCGTGTCGTCCCAGATCTCGCGCATCTCGGCGGCCGACTTGAGGTAGTAGCCGTCGCCGTCGAACTTGAACCGGTTGGGATCCGACAGCGTCTTGCCGGTCTGCACGCACAGCAGCGCTTCGTGGTTGTGCGCGGCGTCGCGGGTGACGTAGTGGCAGTCGTTGGTGGCCAGCGGCGGAATGCCCAGCTTGCGGCCGATGTCGAGCAAGCCCTGGCGCACTCGCCGCTCGATGGACAGGCCGTGGTCCATGAGTTCGAGGAAGTAGTTGTCCGACCCGACGATCTCCCGCCACTTGGCGGCCGCCTCTAGCGCCTCGCGCTCGTGCCCGAGCCGCAGCCGGGTCTGCACCTCCCCGGACGGGCAGCCGGTGGTGATGATGATGCCCTCGGCATGTTCGGCGATGAGCTCGGCGTCCATCCGTGACCACTTGCTCAGCTGCCCCTCGAATGAGGCCAGCGAGGACAGCTTGAACAGGTTGCGCAGGCCGGCGGCGTTCTCGGCCATCATGGTCAAGTGCGTGTAGGAGCCGCTCCCCGAGACGTCGTCGGCCTTCTGGCCGGGATCGCCCCAGGTGATGCGCCGGGTATCGAAACGAGAAGCGGGAGCGACATACGCCTCGACACCGATGATCGGCTTGATCCCGGCGCTGGTCGCGGCGTTGTAGAACTCGCTGGCGCCGAACATGTTTCCGTGGTCGGTCATCCCGATCGCGGGCATTCCCAGCCGCTGCGCCTCGGCCAGCATCGGCGTGATCTTCGCGGCACCGTCCAGCATCGAATACTCGGTGTGGTTATGCAGGTGTACGAAGGACGACTGGTTCATAGAGACGCCAGTCTATGACTGAGCACCGACGCCTTCCGGGCGTGTCGCGAAGTGTGTCTTTCAACCGCGCCCTGGTTCTAAGGTGTCCGATATGACCCAGACCGTCGGCCGGCCCGCGGAGTCGTCGCCTTGGTCCCCGCGCGAATCGGAGCTGCTTGCCGTGACGCTGCGGCTGCTGCAGGAACATGGCTACGAACGTCTGACGATCGACGCGGTGGCCGGCGCCGCCCACGCCAGCAAGGCCACGGTCTACCGACGCTGGCCCTCCAAGGCCGACCTGGTCCTGGCCGCTTTCATCGACGGCGTGCGGCAGGCCGCGGTCACCCCGGACACCGGCACGCTGCGGGGCGACTTGATGCAGATCGGGGAGAAGATCTGTCAGCAGGGCCGCCAGCAAGCAAGCACCATCCGCGCGGTGCTGGTCGAGGTGTCGCGCCACCCCGCTCTCAATGACGCCCTGCAGCGTCAATTCCTCGATCAGCGCGAGGCGTCGATCAGGGGGGTCCTGCAGCGCGCCGTCGACCGCGGCGAGATCACCGCCGAAGCCGTCACCGACGACCTCTGGGACCTGTTGCCCGGCTATCTGATCTTCCGGTCCATCATCTCCGGCCGGCCGCCCACGGGTGAGACCGTCCGGGCCCTCGTGGACGAGGTGATCATTCCCGGCCTCACCCGGTCCGCCGGCTGATGGCCGACCGCAGACCGGCCGGGATGCTGCGCTCACAGCGCTTGTGTAGTACGGTTCAGTACCGTACTGTCGTAGGCGGTGATTACCACACCGATCTTGTTGCCGAGAATCGAAAGGCCAACGGGTGAAAGGGATTCCGGTTGGACACGCGGTACGACGGGGGTGGATGGTGCTTGTCGCGGTGCTCGTCGTCACGATCACCGGATTTGCCATCTACCGGCTGCACGGGATCTTCGGTTCGCGCGACAACACCTCGGCGAACAGCGGCCTGTCCAACGAAATCATCCCGTTCAACCCCAAACAGGTGGTTCTCGAGGTCTTCGGCGCACCCGGTGCCGTGGCGACAATCAACTATCTGGACGTGAACGCTCAGCCGCAACAGGTCAAAGACGCCCCGCTGCCCTGGTCGTACACGATCACCACCACGCTGCCCGCCGTTCTCGGCAACGTCGTGGCGCAGGGAAACGGAGACAGCATCGGTTGCCGCATACTCGTCAACGGCGAGGTCAAGGACGAACGCACCGTGAACAAAGTCGACGCCTACACCTTCTGCCTGGACAAGTCCGGATGAGCGAAGATCAGCCGTCGCGGCCGTGGGTGCCGCGCACCCTACGCCGGCTGTCACTGCCGATTCTGCTGTTCTGGGTGGCGCTGGCCGCCATCACGAACATTGCGGTGCCGAACCTGGAAGAGGTCGGAAAAACACACAACGTTGCCCTCAATTCGCCCGATGCGGCGTCGCTGAAGGCAACCAGGCACATCGGCCAGGTGTTCGGCGAATTCGACAGCGACAGTTCGGCCATGATCGTCCTGGAGGGCGACAAGCCGCTCGGCGCGGACGCCCACCGGTTCTACGACGCGATGGTCCGCAAGCTCGAGCAGGACCGCAAGCACGTCGAGCACGTTCAGGACTTCTGGGGAGACACCCTGACCGCGGCCGGTTCGCAGAGCACGGACGGCAAGGCCGCAAACGTTCAGATTTTTCTCGTCGGCAACCTGGGCTCGGCGGCGGCCAACGACTCTGTGCGCGCCGTCCGCGACATCGTCGAGCACACGCCGCCGCCGCCGGGCGTCAAGGCCTACGTCACCGGCGCGGCGCCGCTGATTTCCGATAACTTCGACGTCGGCAGCAAAGGAACACTGAAGGTCACCGCGATCACCGTCGGGGTGATCGCGGTGATGCTGCTTTTCGTCTACCGGTCTGTTGCCACCATGTTTCTGGTGCTGGTCACGGTGCTCATCGAGATGGCCGCCGCCCGCGGGATCGTCGCGTTCCTCGGCAACGCCGGAGTCATCGGGCTGTCCACCTACGCGACGAATCTGCTCACACTGCTGGTGATCGCCGCCGGCACCGACTACGCGATCTTCTTCGTCGGCCGCTACCAGGAGGCGCGCGGGGTCGGCGAGGACCGGGAAAGCGCCTACCACACCATGTTTCGCGGAACGGCCCACATCATTTTGGGTTCCGGCCTGACCATCGCCGGTGCGGTCTTCTGTCTGAGCTTCACCAGGCTGCCGTATTTCCAGAGCCTGGGCATTCCCGCCGCTATCGGCATCGTCGTCGCGCTGCTCGCCTCGCTCACCCTGGGCCCGGCCGTGCTGACCCTGGGGTCCGCGATCGGCGTCTTCGAGCCCAAGCGCGCCATGAGAACCCGCGGATGGCGGCGGATCGGCACGGCCATCGTCCGCTGGCCCGGACCCGTCCTGGCCGCTGCGTCCGCACTGGCCCTGATCGGCCTGCTCGCGTTGCCCGGATACAAGACGAGCTACGACACCCGTCCCTACATGCCCGCCAGCGCCCCGGCCAACGTGGGCTACGCGGCGGCAGAACGGCACTTCTCCCGCTCCCGGCTGGAACCCGAGTTGCTCATGGTCGAAACGGGTCACGACATGCGCAACCAGGCCGACATGCTCATCCTCGACAAGGTCGCCAAGGCGGTGTTCCACGTGCCCGGCATCGCCCAGGTGCAGTCGATCACCAGGCCCCTGGGAACCCCGCTCGACCACAGCTCGCTCGCCTTCGCGGTCAGCACGCAAAGCGCCAATCAGCAGGAAAACCTGACCTACCAGCGGGATCGCGCGGACGACCTGCTGACGCAGGCCGGCGAGCTGGCCAAGACGATCGACATTCTCAAGCAGCAATACGCGCTGCAGCAGCAATTGGCCGCCACCACCCACAGCGAGGCCGAGAACTTTCACGACACGATTGCCACGATCAAGGACCTGCGGGACAAGATCGCCAACTTCGACGACTTCATCCGGCCGGTTCGCAGCTACTTCTACTGGGAGCGGCACTGCTACGACATACCTGCATGTTTTGCGATCCGCTCGGTCCTCGACGCGCTCGACGGCCTAGACCAGGTCAGTTCCAAGTTCGAAGACCTCACCGCTACCCTCGACAAACTGGACGCCTTGCAGCCGAAGCTGGTCGCGCTGATACCCCCGCAGATTCAGAGCCAGGAGACAAATCGCGAACTGGCGTTGGCGAACTACGCCACCCAGTCGGGCATTTTCGCCCAGACGGCGGCCGCGATCGAGAACGCCACGGCGCTGGGCCGGGCCTTCGACGACGCGAAAAACGACGACAGCTTCTACCTGCCTCCCGAAGTCTTCGACAACCCCGATTTCAAACGCGGACTGAAACTGTTCCTCTCCCCCGACGGCAAGGCTGCCCGCATGATCGTCACCCATGACGGCGATCCCGCGACTACAGAGGGCATCTCCCACATCGACCCGATCGCCAAGGCCGCGCACGAGGCGATCAAGGGCACGCCGGACGCCGATGCCCGCATCTACATCGGCGGCACGGCTGCGACCTACAAGGACATCCAGGAAGGCGCCCTCTACGACCTCATCATCGTGGGGCTCGCCGCCCTGAGCCTGATCCTGCTGATCATGATGATCATCACCCGAAGCCTCGTCGCCGCGCTCGTGATCGTCGGCACGGTGGCCCTCTCGCTGGGCGCCTCTTTCGGGCTGTCCGTGCTGCTGTGGCAGTACATGTTCGGCATCCAGCTGTATTGGGTCGTTCTCGCGCTGGCCGTCATCCTGCTGCTGGCGGTGGGGTCCGACTACAACCTGCTGTTGATCTCGCGCTTCAAGGACGAGATCG
>Ga0080006_1155940_pt1 | contig 11417 bp, 22 predicted proteins | sample RS3BMetagenome_FD_69209 | JGI IMG/M metagenome (GOLD analysis project Ga0080006, IMG submission 69209) | Ferric oxide microbial mat and aquatic microbial communities from Rainbow Spring, Yellowstone National Park, USA - RS3B (SPADES... ...
GCCACCCCCTATAGTAAATCCCTCAACACCATACTTTTCACTGACATACAATGATCCACTATATATTTCACGAGCTGACAATAAATTAAGAATCGTTGCATTTAAATTATAGTTGCAGGGGTTCATACATAATACCTCCCTAAAAAGATTCTAATGCCAGAGGGATATACAGAACGAACTACAATATGGTCAATGCCTGTTTCTTCATCCTTTATTTTATAAAAGTTTGTGGATATATCATAATAATAATGAAATTTATCTATCCAATTTTTATTATTCAACCATACCACATCCAATACAAAAACGTTATAATAATATTGCCTGAGGATCATTAATAAATCTGTAAATTTGGAATTGAAATTTATATTTGGTAAATCAATATAAATTTTTTCAGGCATAGCCAAAGCGCCTAAATTGACCATAAAGTTGCATAGTTTCATTTCTTAGCACCTCCATAGAGCATTACCTGCGTTTTTTCATTGGAATCGAATAGGAATGCAAGGTATGGGAGTTTTTTAAGATAGTCTAGCGTTATTATGATCCATCCACCTTTGAAATATGCATACTCATGTATTTCCTTGCTTTGAAATGCTATTGAATCTGCGGCGACAGCTACTTCTGATTTTTCTTTATTAAATGAATGCATATATATATAAATGTAAGAGATGTACACACCTTCGGCAAGGTATCTGCTACCATCTGTGTGTAGCATAGCAGTCTTCATTGCGTACAGCGAAGCCAAATTCCAGTCATAGTTGTATAGGTTCATATTATCACCCCTTACCATACCGCCACCAATATATTGCCAGATAGAGTTTGCACCAACGGAATATATTTGCGATGGGGCAATTTGTAGAAAATCTATATCTAACTGAATTTTCCTCAAAGTTGACCCATCCGTTATTTAAAGTAAAACCAAGACCCCACCAATAAAGAAATAGGTGATCCCCACCATATACATCCCATTCTATATTTATATCTCTAGCAACTAAAGTTTTTAATGCATACAGCGATATGATATTTTTATTGTAGTTGCAGAAATTCATATTACCACTCCTTAAAAAGTAGCCAAAATGTAAACTTCCCAGAGTAACTGGTAAATTCTATCTCTGCAATGGTATGAAAATCAGGGATGGTGTAAAACGCTGCTAATTTAAGGGTTAGTTCCCTCGCAAATTTTGGTATATTGAACATTAGCTCGCTACAGCCATAGGACTGCTCTACATTTCCTAATATTTGCAAAGAATCTTCATGTTCTTCTTTATATCTACTAATATCCATATCAGTACTCCTGCCAAATCCAAGCGATGTAATGTTCCAGACATAGTTGCAGGGGTTCATAGAATCACCTAGCAAATTCTATCATTATAGTTTCTTCGGTGGCAAAATAGAAATAAACAGAACTTAATATACACCAATGAATCTTAAATTTTGTCGATCCCCAATCTGCTCTAAAACTTGCAGCATTAAGTTTTTGTGGGGTTATTTGTATGTATTGTTCTCTCCTTTTAGAAGAATATTGGAGTCTAAGCAAGGTGTCAAAAGTGCTATGTAGGCTCAAATTCGCCATATTCCAGTTATAGTTGCAGAGTTCCATAGCATCACCTAAGGAAATCCTACCTCCATAATTTTTTCAGCAGAGTCAAAGGTATAGACATTGAAATTTTCATCAAATTTGTTAACCAACTCTACACTAATTCTATGCCTGAATCTTGTTTGCTGGTGTTTCTTTATAAAGTTTATATAGCTGGTGTAAATGTAGTCTTTAGATTTTCCTTTTTCAGGTGCTTTTGCTGTAAGTATTGTTATATACACTGCATTTGGTGTAAACAAATCTGTAATTTTTATTCTAAACATGCCAAATAAATTTATAGACATTATATTGTAATTGTAGTTGCAGAGGTTCATATTTACCACTCTTTAAAATACAGCCGAAGTGTTGGTATGTTAGAGATTGGCACTTTTATTGCTGCAATATTGTAATTCTGTAAACCTTCTATTATCGCAATGTCATACCTTTTTTTGGTGGAAGAACTGAATTTTGCAGTATTAAAGAAGAGTTGCTCTGTAAATCCAAAATCGCTAAACGAAAAACTTGACTCAGGTCTGAATGTTAGTTCGCTAAAGTCCCCCTTTATGTATGGGATGTCGTCATAGTTTTTATTAGGCAATATATTGATTTCTTTGTCAAACGCAAGCGATAAAAGATTCCAAGTATAATTACAGATGTTCATAGTCAGATTCCTTCAGGTTTCCAGCTCAATGACATTTCTTTTTCCCTTCTATTATTATCTAATGATGGGGGATCCTAAAGGCAAAAATCCAACAGAATCAAAATAAAATGGCCCATGCCAACCAAAACCTATAGAATAGTCAAGCGAACCAACTATAATCCATAATGTAAAATATGGGCCGATACGTTCAGGTTCTATCTCAGTTTTGTGACGCCCCATCCCTATAAATAATTCAAGCAAGGAGATATTATATAAATAGTTGCAGAGATTCATAGCGGGATTACTTTTCCAAAGGGTGGATAGTTTCCTTCTTGCTTAAGTATTTCAGGTGATGTTATCACTACCCACAGCACTGGGTATCTTGGGGGAGTTTCTGGATAAGCACCATAGCCATCTGTGAAGTAAATAAAGAGGTCGATGTCGTCGTGGTATTTTTCTTTTATTAAATTGAATGCAGGTCTGAAGTCCGTCCCCCCTGTTTTTAGCTTTTGTATTACTGAAACTCTCATCGGTATTGGTGGTATTGGCTGGGAATAATATACCTCATCTGTTGTAAGCATTAGGACGCCTGAAAACCTCATGCCAGACCATATTACAGAAATTAGCCTGTTCATTTCTGCAAGAAACGTTGAAAGCATATTATCGTTTATGCTACCTGATGTATCAACTGCAATTGCAAGCTTGACTGATTTTGTGCGCAGCCTTGGGAGAGTCAAAGGCTCTTTTGCAACACCATATATCTGCTTTGGGGGTGTCCAAGTATAATCTACTGCTGCCAATCTCTTCAAATACTGCTGAACAATAGATTGCCAAGGAAGTTTTGCCTGCGCATTCCTGCCTAAGTAATCCCTGAGCCAAGAGCCGTGCCCTGTTGATTGTTCGTATTGCCTTTCCGATTCCTCCAGCCTTCTCTTTGTTTCCTGTTGGTCTGCTACGTTGTCGTTTGGTATTAAGTCCTTCATATCTCCAAGTGCCCCGCCACCGCCCATGCAGTTGAGCTTTTTGCCCATTATCTCAAAGTATCCATATTTTTTGCATTGGTCAATCAAATAGTCATAACCCTGTTCCTTTATCATTGCAGCAATCTTTGGGTCTCTCAGTGCATCTTTTGGCAAGGCTATGCCGTATTTTCCAAGGTGCTGTTTATCAATGAAATCATTGTTAATTATGTCAGTAATAATGTTCCATAGGTCGGGGTCTTTGCTCACGCCCCTGAAAGCATCTCCACCAATCATGTGCCATAGTTCGTGGATTATAATCGCCGCCCTTTCTCCTTCTGAATATTTAAGAAAATCTGAGCCTACATAAAGCCTTCTTCCATCGGTGGCTGCAACTGCACTTTTTATTTCAACAATGGATATTGTGCCTAAGAAATACCTGAACATCCCGTATTCATCTGTATTTACTACCTTATCTATCGCATCTAAAGTCGCCTTCAGGAGATTGCTGTCCATTACTCAAGACCCCAGCAAGGCAATATCTCCCCTGTTATGCCCTTCTTCCTGATGGATGGGTAGTCTTCTGCCCTGAGGTTCCTGCGCAGGTTTGGTGGTTTCATTGATTCTGCCCTTAAGTCCATGAGAAGCTTTATTGCATCACGCCTCTCTTCCTGTTGCTCTGGTGTGAGTTGTGTTTTTGCATAATAATCTGTTGTCTCGATCTCTGCTGCAATAATCCTATCTGTTAGTTCATTGTCTGCTGCAGCCAATAGGAATAACGTATAATACTCTGGCATTTGTAAGAAACTATAGTAGTTGTCGTAGTCTTTGAACTTTGTTGCAACTGCTGCAGTCTGCGCCATTATATCCCTAAATTTTGGGTATTTCTTATACAGGTTCTGATTTACTTGAATTTCATTGCCACTGAAGAGCAGTGCTGGTTCTAAGTCTGTCTCGACTTTTATTGATACGTTTGTGCTTTTGAAGGGCTTGAATTCAAATTCCTTCTTTTGCGGCAAAACAAAGTGCTCTTTTATGTCATTGTATATCTTTACTATTACCCCACGCATACCTTCTATTATTATGTCCCTGTTGGCATAGTATTCGTCCCTAGTAGTCACTGGTTTTATTGTTCCATCTGGTGCGACCAATTTTATTACATCATCTATCAATTTTTTCACCTCCTTTAATATGAACTAGATCCCTCATATTCCATTCCTTTTCTATATGTTGCCTTCCCCTTTTCGGTCACCATTCTCTTCGCTATAACATACCATTCGTGGAATAATGTGCCTGGGACTGAACCCAAAGCACCTAAGACATCTTCCTTTCCGTCCAAGCCGATGTCCATCAACCTTGAAAGCCTTGTCCAAGACCTCGGCGTTGCCCTTGCAAACCCTGGCACTTCAGGGTTTATGCAGAACCACCTTGCATCATTCATATTGCCTTTTGCCTTCATCTGCACGCTTACTTGGTATAGATAGTAAAGAATGAAATCGTTTATGTCGTTTTCAGAAGCCCAGTCGAGCCATGAATCAATGTCAGCCCTAAGCAAGTATATCTGAAACCTTGTGGCTAAAGGTAACCCCATTCTCTGGACATTTTCATAGTCCTGTGTTCTATTCCCTGCACCAATCCTCAGCGCCCTTGAAATATCAATGTTCCCAAGCCTCCCCTCTAATATTAGCCTGTAGAATGCTGCCTGTGTTGCAGGTGGTGCCATATTGAGTTCATCAAAGAAATATACATGACCCTCACCTTGGTTTCCAACTACAAATGTCTGGTCTGGATACCACACTGTTGTGCCTGTTCTTTGTTCCCCTCTTGGATGTACAGGATAGGGCAATCCCATTACTTGCGTTGGATCCATTGTGCTTGCTATGTAAGTATGCACTGTTAGGTTATTTTTCCTTCCCAGTTCAAGCACGAGTTCTGTTTTGCCTACGCCTGGGGGCCCGATAATGAATATCGGCACTGGCTTTTCCATGCCCCTGAATGCACTGAAAATTTTGTCCAGCCTCATTTCAAGGTCTTTTATAGTAATCAGTTGGTTAGCAAAGTCCCCTGATATTTTGCCAACAAGGGGCTCAGCATCCCATATTTCGTGACCACACATAGGGGGGTTCTTTCCAAAATTCGGCTCATTTACATTAGGCATTTGTATGCCCTTGAACAAATCCGAGAGAATTTTTTTGACCATAGCAATCGATTTTAATAATTATTAAAAATATATTTAAACTTTATGGATAAACTGGATTAATTATCCATAAAATTGATATAATAAAAACGGAATACTTTAAATATGAATCTGTGCAATTATCACGATAATATCCTTCTGCTCTATTCATCTAGAGACATATATCCTAATTGGGATACCTTTTTTGAAGCATCTTCTATAAATGGAATAAAGATTTACTTTTTTAATACATTCCTTGATTTTACAAACAATATATACAGCCTTACTGCAAGACCAGTTAAATACACGAATGAGATGTATAATAAGCATGGTTTATATATATGGGCGATGAGGATCCTTACACAGGAGTGGGGAAAATGAATCACTGCAATTATCTTTCTAATATTGCTTTGTTGGGCGGGTTAAAAGGTGAAAATCTTAGTTTATGGAATAATAAAGATCGTGATGTTTTATGGCTTGTTTCATCGCAAAAAATAAAAAAATCAACATTGTTAATCTTTGAAAAATTCACGAAATTTAAGGTATTAGATTTTACATTTTATCTCCCGCCTTTAGAAGATATATATAACTTAAGATATTATTATAATTTTTTTGATGAACAATATATTATGAGCATAATATTTTTGGGAGAGAAAGTATCTTGAGGTGATAGATATGAACTTATGCAACTATGATTGGAATATTTCGGTGCTGAATGTTGCCAGTTCTGTAAAACCAAAACTGGATAGCGGCGATTCGGGGTTTGATATAGAAATTCCTGACCGATATAGTTCGGTTATTCTTGTTATTAATATATTTCACTATTTTTTTGAACGGGTAGAAAGAAAAGATATGGCTGGGTATGAGGTTAGAAAGAAAACAATAAACGGAAATAATTTATTATACAATATGTATACTTCTTACGCAATTTTATGGGAAGGAGAAAAAAATATAGATGTTATATATCATAGGAATTTCACTATAAACTTTGATGTATATGGCTTTTATTTTATTAACCCCCCTTTTGTTGAAATAAAGTTTTTAGGGGAGAAAGTGCCTTGAGATGATGAATATGAAACTATGCAACTATAGTATGAATGTCGGTCTGCTTGGTGTGGCAAGAGAAGTGGGGGCTATAATTACAGGATATGAAACATACTATAAATTTCATAAAAAATTTTCTATAGAGGTTGAGCGTCCTCCTTATTTTTATAATACCGATATAGATTTTGATTGGATTTCAGTAGAAAATAAAGATATGTTGTTTGTTTCAGGCATAGATTTTAATGCAAAAATGGAGCCTGTTGTATATCATTTTTATATTTTTACTTTCCCTCCTAAAATTCTCCCTTCTAAAATTCAATTATATTTCAACCCGAAGTGATTGCATTCAAAATCTTTTCGATGATTTCCTTCAGCCATTCATCATTGTCAAGGTCTTTTGCTTTTTCAGGGTCAAGAACCCATTTTATATCATTTATAAGTTCGTCGTTGAGTGCAATCTGTTTCGCCTGAACAGTATCCCACAGGCTTCTTATTATATCGAGCAATTTATTAATGTCAGATGTATTCATTTCTGACCTTATCGATGTTACATCAATGCCCGATTTTTCTTCACTAATAAGCACTTTTTCATTCAGGTTTGGATAATACTTCTTTATTTTCTCCCAGTCAAATACCCAGAAGCGTATGTGCTTCCTCGTCACTTCGCCGTCCTTTCTCAGCGTGAGCAGTTTTTGTGCATCATCCTGTATAAGCAGGTCTTTCAATATTTCCCTTATCTTTTCTACCTTTATTGCGGTCTTTTCAGTCTTCCCCAATGAGCTTATTATTTTTGTATGAACCCAGAGCTTATTGTCTTCAACAACCAATGTGTATGAGCCGTGGCCACTCACGACAAGCCTCTCCACAGCCTCATCTTGCCACGAATCGTAGATGAATGACGTCTGCAGAATGGTTAAAAAGTTCTCAATTACGGTGTTTGCAAGTGGGTCTTCTATGACTATCTTCTTTTCTGCCATTGCAAACCAGTTCGCTAATAACTGCTGGTATTCGCTTTCTGTCAATCTTATTGGTGTCTTGAAGTTCTGTATTATCCATTTCTTGAAATCCCTTGGGTCAAGGAAGTCATTGTCCTCAATCCTTGCGGGTATGTTGATACCCTTGAAATGCACATCTAGGGCATTGCCGTAGTCTATTACCTTTTCAGTCCTTTGGAGCAAGAATATCCTATCTATGATCTGCTTTTCAACAAGGACTTTTAATTTATCTAGCAACTTTTCAATTAAATCTGTTCTTTCATTCCAAGGTATGCTTATGTTCATTATTTTGAGTGCTTGGTCTATGCCCTTCGGTATTATTGCATCAAGGTCTTCGTTCCTTATTTTTACATCGCCTTCAAGCGTATCGAGGTGTGTGTATTCAAAGTCTTTTGCATCAAGAGGCTTGAGCAGTTCAATTACATTGCACAGCGCATTCCCCTCTTTTATATCGCCAAATTCAGGATATATGCAAATCTTATACCTGAATATCTTTTCCTTCTTTGCCGTTATGTCCTGTATGTCGATGATTACATGTAAGTTCGGATCCTTATAGAGCACCGATACGCCCATGCAATCACTTCTTTTCGTATTTTTTAAGCCTCAATAAAAGTCCGTTCTCTACACTATATAAATTGAAGACGGGGACATACCCGTCTTTTTTGAAATACTGCTTAACCCACTGCGCTGGCAAGTTAATGTATGTGCCACCTTTTTTCATGCGTATTGCCTTTCTTTCAGCAATCTTTTCAATCCTGTCCTTCATCTTCCTCTCCTTCACTATACTTTTCAAGCTTCTTTACCTTAGGCTCGTATGACTTCATTATTGTGTTTACAATGATCTCTATCCTGTATTTCTCAAGCATAAGCTTCTCGTGTTTTTTCAAATAGCTTTCAATGATGTCCTTGATTTCCTTGAATGAGGGGTCTGATAAGGCACTCGCAACGTCCATCTTTGCCCTTATTTCCTCAGCGTATTCATCTACTTCCATTCGTTTCACCTCCCTTATGGACACCCTTAAGGGTATCCTTAATTAGATAATTAAGGGGTGCTATAAAAACTTTATCCATAAAGTTAAAATATGCCCCATGCTATATACTATCTATGGCTCAGGACTTTGATTTCTCAATGATGTATAGGGATATTCCAGAGAAGGTGGTCATCTTTGGGCCACCAGGAACTGGAAAGACCTCAGTCCTTGAGCATATATTCAATGCCTATATGGTAGAAAAGCAAGACATTAATGCTGTTTACATTACATATTCAAAGGCAATGGCAAACGAGGCGAGAGAAAGGCTATTCCTTGAAAAGAACTATGTGGCAACATTCCACTCTTTGTTTTCACGTTATTTGGAGTGGGGTAAGGAGAACTTCCTCGATGATAACGATTATCAAGAGTTTTGCAGAAGATACGGCATAAAGAAGACAATAAGCATTGAGGATATGGAATTAACAGAGCCGATTGTTGTTGATGAACTCACGTTCTTTTTAATGAACTACAATTATTTATATACAAAGTATTATGAAAATCCAGAGAGCGAGATAGGTCTCATTGCAGAGAGGATGCTTGATACGAATGGATATTCATTTGATTTCCAATACCTCTTTGACCAATATGAAAAGTTCAAGGAAAATAAGGGAAAATATGACTATACGGATATTTTAGTCAATATGTATCATAACGATGAACTCCTGCCATACCTTGATTTTATAGAGATAGACGAAGCACAAGATATGAGACCAATAATGTGGGCAATAGCAAAGAAATGGGAGGAGAAAGTAGAAAAGATGATTTTTGCTGGCGATGATGACCAAAACCTATATTTCTACGACGGTGCAGATGTAAGGTATCTGCTGGATTACAGGAAGAAAGCGGAGACATACCACTTGGGCAAGAGCTACAGGATACCAAAAAATATTCACAAAGTTGCAATGAGCACAATAAAAAACGTAAATACAAGGGAGCCGAAGGAGTTCCAGCCTAATGAAGAGAGTGGGTCTGTTATATATTTCTCTGATTTGCACCCTGCAATAGAGTATTTTTCAAAGCTTCAAGGCTCTAAATTCATATTGGCAAGGTCATCATACTTTATTATGAAAATATCCGATATGCTCCAATCAATGAACATACCCTTTGGCGTCATCAACCCGCACCATAAAATGTTTTCACCTTACACTTATTTAGACTTCAAAATGGCAAATGCATTCATCAATTTCCCGCCCTCAGATCCTCTCGATATGAGGTTAATAATAACGCACATACCTGCTGAATTACTGCACAGAGGGGTTAAGACTGCATTCCAGAAAAAGCAGTATGACAAAGTCCCTACAACCATAGATAGGTTCACCACAAGCATTTTCCTGAGCCTTTTCAAAAAGCCAATAGCAAAGGATGATTTAATAGATTACCTCGACCTTGATTTAGAGAAGAAACAAAGGATTAAGAGGCTTGTAGCCAGAAAAGTGCCGATAGACATAGACCAGATAATAAGGCTCGATACAATACACGCAAGCAAAGGCAAAGAGGCAGACAATGTAATGCTCATAAATAATATTACTAAAAAGATTTATGAAAACATAATACAGGACATTGATTTATACGATGCAGAAATACGTGTCAAATATGTGGGGCTTACAAGGGCAAGGAAAAACCTAATTATTGTAAATGATGCTTCTCTATCACCGTTTTCCTTTGCAATATAATCCATTTTATCCAAAACTTTTAAATATAATTTTGATAATGTAATAGCGATGGCAAGCAGAAAAGTGCATAATTATGTTGCGAAGATTCTCACAAACCTATCGGAAAAGGAGATAGATGAAATCAATAAAAAGGTAGATGAACCATATAAGTATCTCGGCAGGTATCATAGGGAATTGTATCATGATGAAAACCCAGCACGCATAGATTCACTCTTGGTTACGAAGGGGAGGGCGGATAAAGAATTAATCAGGCAAATACATATTTTTGTTGATAAAAACCCTGAAATGTCGAAGGTTTTAGAGGCTTATTTGCTTCTTAGGAAAAAGAAGAGGTGATCTAAATGGGAATTGTTGATGGCTTAATAACCACTGCAAACGTCTTAGGCTCTGCGGTTGCAATACATTCTTCCGTTAATTATTTTGCAAAGCAGATACCGCAAAAGAATAACGGCTTTACCTATACATACCCTGTAATCCTCATTGAGGCTGAGAAAACAGAAGCAAAGGTAAATGAACCGATAATATTCAGGGGGAAGGTATCAATCCCTGGCATAATTTACATTTACTCTTCAGATAAGTTAGAGGCAACAACATACCCGCAGAAAGATGGAAAATTCTATGCTTCCTTTTATTTCTCAAAGCCAGGGATATATGAGATATATGCCAAAATATACAAGCACGAGAGCAACAGCATCTATATGAATATAAAATGAACGCCCTTTATGTTTTCATAGGGTTAGATATTTTTACAATAATTTTAGCGTTTTATTTTATCTTAAAATATTATAAAAGTTTATAAAAAAAAGAAAAATTTTTCGGGGCGATTTGTTTAGAAGTTAGCCAATATTTGCTGATTTGGAGTTTGGGTTGTTGGGATTGTTGGTGCAGTCATTGGAGGCTGTGTAATTACTAAGCTCCCCCTTCTTGAGCTTGATGCTGTGAATATTGGGTTGTCAGGGTCTCTTGCTATTGCAGTAGAGGCTGCTGAAGTTGGATATATTCCGCTTAGCAACCCAGATGTTAGAGAGCTTGCACCGTATGTTATCAATGCTAGCTGTCCATTGAAGGTTTTAATTATTTTTCCCTTCTTTGCTCCAACATATCCGAGGCCGAGACCAATAATACCGCCAACTATTCCTGCGAGTGCAGATGGTGTTCCAAATCCCTTTAGAGGCTTTATGAATGGGTATGTGGTCGTCTTTCCGTTGAGGAAATCATTTGCCATAGGGGTATCTACATATTCCCTTAGGAGGAATGTCTGAGCTGGCCCCAGTGCAGCACCGACGCCTGCTGGTAGCATGAATGACATCATTTATATCACCCCTA
>Ga0080006_1187767_pt1 | contig 11415 bp, 12 predicted proteins | sample RS3BMetagenome_FD_69209 | JGI IMG/M metagenome (GOLD analysis project Ga0080006, IMG submission 69209) | Ferric oxide microbial mat and aquatic microbial communities from Rainbow Spring, Yellowstone National Park, USA - RS3B (SPADES... ...
CGGCTACATTGAAGCGAGGGCGGCGGGAGCCCGTGGTCCAAGCACATGGACGCCTTCCGCAGCGATTCTGCTGCGGCTACATTGAAGCCTTCTCCGCCAACTCCAGCAGCCGCAGCGCGACAAACCCTTCCGCAGCGATTCTGCTGCGGCTACATTGAAGCATGCACGGTCAGCGCACGCTCAGCCACCTGCGCCAGCCTCCTTCCGCGCAAACGCCTGCTCCATCCAGTAGTCCAGCCGCCTGGATTGCCACTCACGCTCCTCAGCCCCCACAGCGCTAGCCATGATGATGGCAGTAGCGTAGGCTGCCGGGTCGCGGACGCCTGCATCAGGGGCGCCAACATAGGGAGCATAGACGCCGACGCGGGCAGAGTAGGCGGCGCTATCGGCGACTTCGGCGGCATCGGTATAGGTGGTGTAGAGGGCCGCATAGGCAGCGTAACTTGCGGGACCACGCGAGGCATACGCTGTGGCACAGGCCGCGTCGCCGGCCCGCTCTAGCGCCGTGGCGCCAATTTCACCGCGGGCGTATCGCCGCGCCGCCTCAACGGCCTTCCAACTGGCCTGCTCCGGTTCACGCCCAGCAGCACGCTCGCGGTGAAGGATGCGCTCTGCGCAGTCTGCGGCAAACAGCCGCAGTTCCGGGCTCGCGTCCACGTGCGCCACCAGCAGACGGCGTGCGCCGACGAGCTTGCCGTCCTCGCGGTGTGCAACTTCCAGCCGCACGCGGCACGCAATGGGGCCCGGAGCCCAGGGTAGGGCGATCAGCCACGAGTCGGCTGCATGATAGCCCCAACCACACATAGCGACATCCTCGGGACGTGCGACCGTCCTCTCCTCGCCGTCACGCCACCCCGGCTCGTGCCCCCTCCCGGCAAAGACCAGGCCACTCTCCTCCCTAGCGCCGAACCAGTAGGCGTCGATCATTTTAGGCATCAGCGTCGCCTGCCTCGCGCTTCTCCGTGGGAATCAACTCTTGCGCCTCCCGATGCCGCTCTCGTGCCGTCCCAGTTCGGTCCAAGGGGCGCGAGTTCGTCGATCATGTCAGCCATCGGCACCAGCTCTCTCCAGCACGCGGTCCACCATGTAGCATTGGAGGGCCGTCAGGCCAAGGTCGGTCAATTCCATGTCCTCCGCGAGCCAGCCCGCGTCCCAACAGGAGCGCACCGCGTCCCACCGGAGCGACCCGCGGCCCCCTGCCGCGAACAGCAGCACTTCGGCCTCTTCCCGCGTCGGCAGTCGGTCTGTCATAGTACCCTCACCCTCTCCCCAGCCTGAGCGACGAACCAGCCCAGGGCGTCTTGTTCGGTACATGGGTAGGTGGGCGTGGCCAACATCCTGGCCAGTTTTCCGAGATCACGAGGTTTCCGCCATCCCTTCGGCAGCAGGTAGACGGCCCGGAACGTGTGGTGCCAGTTCTGTGCCGCCTCCGGATCGGGGTAGGTAAACTCGCCACCCTGGGCAGCATACTCCAGTGCAGACTTCCGTGAGGCGAAAAACCGCACCTTGGTCCGCCGATCATACGGGTCCGTACTCTGCTCCACGACTGCATATCTGGCCATCACATAACCCCCTGGAACAGCCGCGTCTGGGCCACCCACGGCGCCACCCGGCGTTTGGCCATGCCGATATAGTCAGGGTTCAGGTCGATGCCGATGGAATTGCGGCCCAGGCGGGCGGCCACGGCGCAGGTCGTGCCGCTGCCAACGAAGGGGTCGAGGACAACGGCTGGCGCAGTGCCAGCACCGCACTCGCAGCCAGGCCGCCACTCCGGTGTCGGGCGCGTCGTCGGCGCCCAGCCGGTGGAGTCGACCTTCGTGGCGACATTGCCAGGAACATGCGCCGCCTTCCGGCGATGCAAGGCCCCGGTGCGCTCGATCACACGGCGCCACGGCGCACCGCAGGCCGCGCAGGCCATGGGCGGCGACCCCGCGAGCACACAGCGCTCCACCAACGCCTCAGGGAATACAGCAAAGTGGGCGTCGCGGAACGGTTGGGTCGCGATCGTCCAGACGGAGCGGGTGTTGCGGCCCACCGTTGGATGGTTGCGCCACCGCTCGTTGAAGCCCATATAGGTATTCTTGCCGATAGCGTCCTGTTTGCGAGTGCCGTAAGCTGGATCTCGGTCGTTGTCCGCTCTGCTCACTCGGCCGGCGACTTGTATAGCGCCGTACGGTTCCTTGATGACATCAGCATCGTAGAAGTATTGCTCGGACTTCGCCAGCAGGAACACATACTCATGCGCCTTCGTCGGGCGGTCGGTGACGCTCTCCGGCATCGGGTTAGGCTTGCTGTTGTGAGTGAGGATGCCGGACGCAAGGGCAAACAGGTGCGGCTCATCGGCGACTCCCAGGTCATAAACCTGGCGCGTCTTGGCCCTACCGATCCTTACCACCTCAGCGGTGTCGCGTTCATTCCAATGGCCACTGCGGTCGAAGCGGATCTCGCCTCGAAAGGTGGGGCGAGTGCCGCCTTGGTACGTTGCGTTGGACAACTTCAGAGTCAGGCGGGCGCCGATCCTGGCGCACAAGGTACGCAGGTCGCGCTCCAGGTTGTAGTTGCGGGCAAAACCCAGCCGCCACCTGTTATTCTTGGCATCCCAACTCCCGTCGCCGGACAGGTATCCGTCGAGAAGATGCCGCAAGAAGTCGTTCCCGTACTGCCAGCACACAGGCGCAATGCCCTTGTCGATGGCCGTGTGTCCGCTGATCAGCTCGTCGAGAAGCGCGACCAGAACCTTGCCGTAGACGCGGATCTCCATTCGGTTTCCGTCGACGGTGCGCGTCGCACTCCCGCCGTAGGATTCGGCGATTCGGCAGACGCGCTCCCAGCGTGTTTGCTCCTTCGCGTGGCCGGCGATCTGGATGGCGTTCCCCGACCGTGATCCTTCGGCTAGATACAGGCCGGCAAACCAAGCGGCGTCCTCACCGACATGGCCGGGTGCCTTCGGGCCATCTGGCTCGGGAATCGTCACCCTAACCAGCCGGTCGCCAGGACGAATCTCCGATGCAGCCAGCAAGCCGCGGCTCGTCGGAAAGCGATGGGTCGGCGTGCAAGAGATGCGTTCCCCGCTTCGCAGGGTCAACGTCAACTCGTCGCCATTGCGGGTCGACTTCGACACGCCGAGGAGCGAAGTCCACCGTTCGCCGTTCCACAACTGCACCGTCTCCGGCCGCAGACGCGCCAGGTCTTTGACTGTCATAGGCATGTCGCCCTTTTGCGTCCTGACGTAGACGTAGGTGCCTCCGGACAGGCACCACACAATGTCCGACCGCAGCCACCAGCCGTCCGCCTGGAGGGCGAACGCAACGCGCCAGGGGACGCCGATCAGGTCCTTGGGCTTGAGGCCATAGGGCACCGACGACGGCATGTTATTACCAACGTCTCTGTGCTTAGAGTCCGCGACCTGATAGGACCGATTCGCTGCATACGAGTCGCCCAGGTTCAGCCAGCACGTGCCGTCCTTCCGCAGCACCCGCCGCACCTCGCGGAACACCTCGACCATGCGGGCGACGTACTCCTCGACGGTGCGTTCTAAGCCGATCTGCCGGTCGACGCGGACGGCGCCGCAACGCGGGCAAAGGCCGCGCAAGCCTTCTCGCTGATAGCCTGCCGTCGCCGTTCCGCCCTGAAGCGTGGATGTGCCGTGGCCGCCCGGGTTCTCGCGCACCTTGTGCTCGCAGCCAGGGTCACCGCCATGCCACGTTCCGGTGCCGTAGTCCCGAAGGCCGTAGTAGGGCGGACTCGTCACGCACGTCTGCACACTCTCGTCGGGCAGCGTCCGCAGCACCTCCAGCGCGTCCCCGCAGCGGAGGTCCACGGTCGGAGGAGGAACTGCATCAGGCGTCACACCCGACCCCTCCGCACGGCCTCCGCTACTCGGATGCGGCGGAAGATCCACTCAGCCACCGGTACTGCGACGGCGTTGCCGAGCATGCGGTATCGGGTGCTGTCTGATATCTTCTTCCGGCCTTTCTTCGCAGTAGGCCCCCACGCTGTCCACCCATCGGGGAAGCCTTGCAAGCGCTCGCACTCCAGAGGTGTAATTCGCCTCACCATGCCGGACATGGCGATGTCGTCATTGTGCTGGCCCTGCCAGCCGTGGCTGAATCCGCGCAGGGTGCGGAAAATGTGCCCCGGATCCCCCCGCCGCGTTGTTACCGGCAGGGCAACTTCCGAGCTGACGACCGGAACGCTTCCACGCCCGACGGCGATGATCGGCGTCCCTCTCCCCGTCCCGTCCTCGCTCGCGTCGTGACCCTCGGCGGTCAGGGCGTGGGTGATAACATACGATGTGTTGTGCCCCTGGCCTGTGCCCCCTGGGTCGGCCCGAAGCGCGTATGCGACAGCGTGCTGGCTTGTGGCGTCCAGCGTGTACATCGGATCCCCGTAACGGATGCCGATGCCTTGGCCTGCGTTCGTCTTGTCGCGTGTGCTGCTGCGCACATCCTGGATCACCAGCACATCGGTGGCATCGCTATCCGTGCCCTTGCCATACCGCGCCGTCAGCGCCGCCCCGACCGGAACAAGGAAGCCAGCCTGGGCCTTGGTGTCGTCGGCACCGCCGCTGCCAAAGGCACCGGTAAGTGCCTGAGTCACGCAGAAGGATGTCTCTTCCCACCGGGCGCCCGTTCTAGCTGTTCCAGCGCCGTGTGCAATGAAGGGGGAAGGCGTCTCCCGCGCCTCCTGGCCCGGCGGAGAATCCCCGCCGCCTTCGGGCTCAAGAAGTACCTCTGCGGCACGGTAGTCTCCAAGATGTCCAACAATGAACACACGCTTGCGCCGTTGGGCCAGTCCGAACCATTCAGCGTCCAGCACTCGGTAGGACCACCCATACCCCAGGTCCGCCAGCGCCCCGAGGATGGTGCCCATGTCCCGTCCTCTGTTCGACGACAGGAGTCCAGGGACGTTCTCAACCACGACCCAAGCGGGGCGAAGTTCAGCCACGATCCGGTGGAACTCCCACCAAAGCCCGCTCCGTACTCCAGCCAGGCCCTCACGACGGCCTGCGACGGAGAGGTCCTGACAGGGGAATCCTCCGCAAATAAGATCGACTGGCGCGAGGTTGTGCGCGCCGACCTCCCTGACATCGCCAAATCTCTCCACTCCCGGCCAATGTTGCTCCAGCACATCCACACACTTGGGATCGATCTCGACCTGCCAGGCACACTCCCAACCTGCACGGTCGGCACCCAGGTCGAACCCGCCGATACCGGAGAAAAGGGAACCGTACCGGAGAGTACTTACCCCACGCTCCGGCTGCCCTCCACTCCGAGCCGTCAACTCGGGAGAGGGGGCGGCCTCAATCTGCGCCGACAATCGTTCGCACCTCCCGGAACTCGCACTCGGACTCCACCAGCACGTCCGCACCGCACTGCGGGCACCCTCCATCGCCCTCGGCCCACCAGTAGCCACCAGGCGGGACCTCATCATCCCAGGAGACTGGCGACCAGTTGCCGCAGTAAGGGCAGCGGGCTTCCCAGGCCTCAGGCATCATCGGCATCCGCCCCTCGCCTCCTCCGGTCCCCTGCTGGCGCCTTCGCCTTCCCGCGCCGCCCCCGCGCGCGGATCGGGACCACTCCGGCCGCCTCGCGCTCCACCTCGCCCATGAGCATATGCTCAGGCACGAACGCCAACCGGATCCGTGCCCGCTGGCCATTCCTGGCCTTCAGAACCGCCAGGTCCAGGGCCTCGGCACCCCCCCCGTCCGCCGCTTCGGCACTGCCCTCCTCGTCAGGGTCAGGCCGCCAGAGGCCGATCACCACGTCTGCGACCTCCTCGGTCACCCCGCTGTCCCGACCGGCGTCCAGGGTAAGCGGGGAACTGCCGTCCCCTGCGCCCCGGGATGTCTGGTGCAGGTAGATGATCGGCACGTCACACGCCTTGGCCAGCGACTTGAGCCTCTGGGCGTGCTCCGAGGTGACCTCATAGGCCCGTCCGGGGCGGTCCGCGCGCATGCGGCCCAGGTAGTCCAGCAGGACCGCCGTAAGCGGCCGGCCGATCCGCTCCGGTGCGGCCCGGATCAGGGCCTCCAGGTCCTGCATGCCGAGCACGTCCTGGTCCACGTACCAGACCCGGCTGAACTGCTCCACCGCCTGGGCGAAGATGCCCTCCGGGCGATCCGGGTCCGCTGTGCGAGCGGCCTCCAGGGCCTCCTCAGCCGTCACCCGCGCGGTCACCTGCACCGACCGCTGGAACAGCCGGGAGAGAGGCATTTCGAGCGAGACGAACAGCACCGCCGCGTCCTCACGCTGGGCCAGGTGTCGCGCGACGTTGACCAGCAGTGCCGTCTTGCCCACCCCTGCGCGGGCCATGATCTCGCACACCTCGCCAGGGGCCAGGCCACCGATGGCCCGGTCCACCGTGGGCAAACCCAGCGAGACCGCCCGCTCCTGGTACCGCTGGGCGAACCGCACATAGCTCCTGTAGGCGTCCTCTGCGGTTGCCAGTTCAGGCGCAGGCGCACGGGCCTTGGCCTCCCCTTCCGCCTGCTGTTCCCGCTCCGCGCGGCGGGCCCTGAGCTGGCAGGTGCCGCCGCAGAATTTGAGCCGCACGGGGTCGTTGCAGCCGAAGTCGTACTGCGCGGCCTCCCGGGCGATCCGGGGCAGTTCCGTGGCCGCCCGGCGCTCGTCCATGGGCGGCTTGTTGCGGGCGTTCCAGGCACGCAGGGCGGCTTCGATGGCCTCGGGGGGCATGCCCTCGTGCGCGAAGTGGGACGCGATTCTGAGCGCCGCGTCGTGGCGTCCGGGGTCGGAGACCCCCTCCAGCATCGCCGCGATGCAGGGCTTGGCCATGGGCGAGAGGGCTGGCGGCGGGCCCCCGGAGGGTTCCTGGCCCTGATTGGCCGACGCCCATTCCCGGCTCGCCCGGTACAGGTCAATCAGTCCTGGGCAGGGCTCGGGATCCGGCCAGGACAGCACGCGGGGCGCCTTGGCCAGGTCCAGGATTTCCCCCGCGCTGAGCCCACGCGCCTCCGCGAGGGTGAGCGGGACCTTGAAGAGCCCGCTCTTGCCGTGCCGCGTGCCCGCGACCCGGAAGAGCCGCAGGAGGTCATAAATCGAGTCATCGTAGTCGCCGGGGTCCAGCAGCATCGAGACCATGTGCCCGAACACCCGGTTCAGGTCCGGGGAGGGGTCAGGCCCGAACAAGGCCGTGGGAATCTGGACATGGAACCCCTTGGAGCCGGAAAAGCTGATCCTGACCGCAGAGAGGTCGATGTCCGCGCGCACGGTGAGCTTCTCCAACACCGCGCGCAGCTGGGCCAGGGCCCGTTCCAGGTCCCCCTCGGCGTCGATGTCGATGGGCAGCCAGTCCGCGTAGGCAACCCCGCGGTAGCCCGACACGCTCCGGTGCGCCTGGACGTGCTGGCGGAACCCCTCACCGAACCGGAACACCGACCGGTAACAGTCCACCGCACCCTCCGGCGGGCGCCACCGCGTCACATCCCGTATCTGGCCCCTGCGCTCGGGGCCGCCCGTTGCCGTGTCCACCCATCTCAGCTCTGGGTGCTCCATCCCGCCGCCCCCTCAGTCCGTCTTGCCAGTCCCCGCCTCACCTGGGATCACGGGGGGACCCCCGACACGGGCGGGGCGCGAAGGCCGTCGAGCAGGGCCGCGGGGACGGGTACGACCTCCTGGACGACCGGGAGCTTCAGCACATCCACCTGGGCCTGGGTGAGCTTGTGGCCGGGCTTGCGGTAGCGCCGCACATCCTCCGGCGGGACCCCTGACCAGTCCAGGCCATCAGACACCACCTGGGCCTCATAGATCCCGACCAGCTCGGGCAGGAGCCTCGGCGCGACCGCCCGCCGGGCGTGGTACTTGGCCTGGGCCGGGGTGAGGGCCCACCGGACCGCCTCGGGGATGATGCCCGCGTCAGGTGGCCTCGGGGAGTTGAGCATCCGGTAGACAACCTGGCAGTAGGAGGCCCAGAGCTGCTTACCCCCTCCTGAGATTCCAGCTCTCTCCCGTTCCTGGAACACCCTCTCCACCACGGAGCGCGTGTTTGGGTCGGAGAGGGCCGGCTTTGGGCGCCCCCCCTTTTTAGGGGGGGAGGGGGGGGGTTCTGGTTCCATGGGTGGTTCATGGATTGGTTCATGAGTGGTTATTGGTTGGTTAGGGTGCCACTGTGGCACTACCTCTAGTGCCACTGTGGCACTACCTAGTGTCTGTGTGGCACTACCTAGTGTCACAGTGGCACTACTCAGTGACTGTGTGGCACTAGTGCCACCCTGACACTGGTGACCGTCTGGCACTAGTGTCTGTGTGGCACTACCTTGGGGTGAGGGGGACGGCCACTCCTCCGGCCGGAGGATCCGGTACCGGTTGGCCCGGCCTGGCCCTCCGGTTGTCCACTGGACCAGCCCAGACCGGAGGAGGCGTTCGCGGCACCGGAACACGGACCGCCGGGACAGGCCCGACATGGCCGCAAGGGCCGCCGTGCCCGGATAGGCCTCACCGGCGGCGTCGGCGTGCTGGAGCAGGGCCAGGAGCACGAGTTTGTCCCCCGGGTCCATCGGGCGGGCCATGACCGCATTGAAGACCTTGAGGACGTTGAACTCCATGGTGGCCTCCTAGAGGGTCGTCGGCCACTGCTCAGAGAGCCAGTAACCGGTGACCGGGCCCGTTTTCCCAGGGGCGATGCCGTTGGTGAAAAAATGTGGCCGATCCGGCGGCCCCCTGAGAATCGCCGCAGCTGGCCACAGAAGGCGGTCCCAGGAGTCCGTGAGGGTCAGGTGGCAGCCGAGGCGGAAATCGGCCGTCTGGCGGTCCATCATCGGGGCCTCTAGGACCTGCGACCAGCGGTACAGCACCCCGGAGTACCAGGCGTCGTCCGTGGCGAGGAGGATGATGGCCGGGGGAGGGACGCGCTTGCCGGCGATGACATACTCAGCCTCGCAGTCTTTGCTGTAGCGCAGCACCTGCCCCCGGCCAGATCGGAGCCAGCCGAGGTCGCGCGTCAGTTTGGCCTCGATGCCCAGCACCGGGAAGCGGTGGTGCCAGGAGATCCACTTCGGGGTGAAGGCGTAGAGGTCCACGTAGCCCGACCCCCCGCGCACCGAGAACTGCCGCTGACCGGGGTCCGGGTCGTGGTGAAAGACGACGAAGCCCAGGGAGCGGAGCTTCCCGGACAGGCGGACCCGGAAGTCTGCCTCAGAGTCCGACTCTGGGATGTCCGGTCCGAGCCAGTGGGCATACTGGCGCAAGCGGCTGGTTTGGCCGATCGTCCCCGCCATGACCCCACCCCCGCCGAGTTACCCGGATTTCCTCCGCTCCCACTCGTCAAGCACCTTGGGAGATCAGTGGCCTATGAGTGCGGCACAAACAACATCAATTCGACGAGGAGCCCGAGAACCGCCACGCCAATTATGGCCGCCGGTATCCAAAGCTGTACTTGCATTTTGTCGACCACATTGCTGATCCGATCATCAATACTTCTAAGCCGCATGTTTAGATTGTCGTTAAGATGGGCCATTCGCGTTTTTAGATCATTGTCGAGATAGTTCATCCGCGCCTCTGTATCGCCAAATCTCCGGGAGATTGCCTCCTCTAATTGCTGCAGTCTAGCATCGAAGAGCCGCCGCTGCTCGTTAGATTCCCTGTACAGCCGTTCTGCTGCAAGGAGGTCTATCCTTTGAGACAGTTCCGTTGTGAGTTCTTCTATGGCATCATTATCCCTCTCCGTCATACTAGCCACCCCCTTCGGCCCATTCACCGAGTCACCGCCCATCGTCCTGACCCCCCCTTGCGCGCAAGATGGCCCGCTCCAAGTCCAGCTCCGCTGCCCGCAGTCGCAGGATAGCGGCTTCCACGGCGAGAGAGTCCTTCGGGTCCGCCAGGTCGTAGAGGCCCTGCAGTCTGTCGCGCTCCTCCACGAGCCGTGCCACCTCGACCGTTCCCATGTCCCATGCACCCCTTCCTAGCAAGTTCCTAGGCGTTTCCTAGGCAGCGGTCCTATGGCCGCCAGACCCCCAGCAGCCACAGAAGCCCGGCCCAGGACGCGACGCCGAAGGGCACCACGAGGAGCCAGAACGCTGCCAATTTCCACGGCGGGTCCTCCTCCGGCTCCAGGCGCCGGACCCACCAGACCCGCCAGCCGCGCTCCACGTGGGTGGGCCACGGCGCCGCACGCTGGACCTGCCGCGCGGCCCGGTAGGAGTCCACGGGGACCTCCCCGCACCTGGCCAGGTCCGCAACCGCGACGTGGATGGCCCGGGCGGAAAGGGGGCCACTGTCCAGCGGGATCACCCGCCGGGGGCTTGGCCGGGTGGTCATGGGCTCGGCCTCCGGGATTGGACGGGCGTCGCCTCCAGCTGGCGCACCGCCTGGGCAGCCGCCTCGTCGCCGCGCACTTCGTCGATCCCCGAGAGCAGGTCTGCTGCCTCCTGGGCGGCCTCCGGCGGGAGGGCGGAAACCTCCAGGACCTCCCACTGCGCCAGGAAGCTACGGAGCGCCTGGCCAGAAATCGCGAGCCGCCCGAGTTGGCGGCGCAGGGCGTCGTGAGGGTCCGTCGGTGCTGGGGCCTCGGCGCCTGCTGACGCCTCGGCAGCGGCTGGCGAGGGGGCCTCAGCTGTCCGAGGAGCCCTGCGTCCGCCAGCGTGAGACGGGGCACGGGCGCGCCCCTCTGCCGGGGGTTCCGCTGGCGCAACCTCTGCAGTTGTGGGAATGACAACCTCGCCCTCAGCCTCGGCGTCCGGGCGCAGCACCTGCTCATCTGCCGCGAAGGCCCGCTGTACCTGGACCTCCAGGGGCAGGTATTTGGCATGGGCCCTGATGAGCGTTTTCCGCTCCATTTCCTCCGGCCACTCGGCCCAGGCTCCGCTCCGGGGCCGCCCTCCCTGCGCCCGACGCCGCCGCCGTTCGATCTCCTCCGGCGTCATCGTTGCGATGTAGTGGCCACCACCGTCCGCGTACCGGACCATGAGGTAATACAGAACGACCTTCCGGGATTCGTCGAAGCCCTTTGGTTCGTGGATCAACACGTCTTCCAGGCCGCGCCGGAACGTGAACCCGTCCCCCTCACGAACCGTGCCCACATACACGTCGCGGATCCGCGGCGACCGGTACATGAGGGCGAGCTGACCCGTGTAGCCGAGAATCCACTGCGCCACCAGGACGCCATGATCGTGGAACGGAACCAGGTACGACTGTCCGAGCGGCGGGCCGATCTCCAGCCCGAGCTGGGCGGACCACATGATGCCGCCCAGCAGGGATTCCCGCGTGCATAGCGCCAGTTGGGGGGTGCGGCGGATCTCCGTCAACGCCAGGCGGACAATGCGCTCCGCGTCCACGCCGCGCGGTACTGCGCGGCGAAGCTCGGGCTCAAGCTGCCCGAGCCATGAGCGGACGAGAGCTTGCCGGTCCTGCCCCTGAGCCGCCTGTTCCATGGCACTGCGGATGGGTGTAGAGGACGCCG
>Ga0080006_1226671_pt1 | contig 11406 bp, 7 predicted proteins | sample RS3BMetagenome_FD_69209 | JGI IMG/M metagenome (GOLD analysis project Ga0080006, IMG submission 69209) | Ferric oxide microbial mat and aquatic microbial communities from Rainbow Spring, Yellowstone National Park, USA - RS3B (SPADES... ...
CTTTTGTTCGAATGTCTTGACCTTGAAGGGTTCCATGTCGTCCATGATTTTGCGGTTGAGCTCCGTGTCGTCTTTGAACAGCGCAGGTACTGCCGGCTCCTCAAAGATCGCCTGCCACGGACATTCAGGCTCACAAGCGCCACAATCAATGCACTCGTCCGGATGGATATAGAGCTGGTTGGGAAAGGTTTCCTTGTCCTCACCGACATATTCGTAGATGCAGTCGACGGGGCACACGCTGACGCATCCGGTGTCCAAGCAGTCTCGGCAAAGCCGAGTGATCACCCATGGCATAAGGCGTTCGCTGTCCTTTCGTTAACTCAAACGGTGCATCCTAAAGGCTAGCCGGTTATGCGCGTGCTGAAAAGGGCGCCGGCATTATATTCGTGGCTGCGCTACGGCGGCGCCCTTCGGGATAACTGCGCGTTGGCGCTGCGCGGTGCAAATCGTCCCTGATCGCAGACGCGGTCATACCGACATCGGGCCGCCACCTCGGCCAGCCGCAGCATCCTTACCACGACCCGCGGCTAATTTCCAGCAGCACGCCGTCTGACAATGCGGTTGCGGATTAACACGCCGCGAAGATGGTGCGCCCGGTCACAGGGTGCAAATCTCTGCCAAATTACAAAGCTCACCGCGACTCGGCTATAATCTCGTCGCTAGTTAGCGACGTCTTGTCGCCCAATCGGAAAGCCCTCGCGCTCGAGGGCACGAAGGACGACGAATAGCCGCAGATAAAGCTTCGGCGCGCCGCTATCGGCACAGCGCGGGCTGGACGAAAGGAGTGCTAGACATATGAGCAATCAAAAGGGCGGACTTTCCTCAAGCAAAACCACGCGGACTGAAACCGACAGCATGGGACCCATCGAAGTTCCCGCTGACTGCTACTGGGGCGCGCAAACCGCCCGCTCGCTAATCCATTTCTCGATCGGGGAGGAGCGCGTTCCGATCGAGGTGATTAAGGCACTTGCAATTATCAAGAAGGCATCAGCCGAGGTTAACCGCGACCTGGGTCTGCTCGACGCTGACAAGGCCAGACTCATCGTGGCCGGCGCCGACGAAGTGATCTCTGGCAAGCATGACGATCAGTTCCCGTTGCGAGTGTGGCAGACCGGCAGTGGAACTCAGACCAACATGAACGTCAACGAGGTTATCGCTAACCGCGCCAACGAGCTTGCCGGCGCTCAGCGCGGGAGCAAGCATCCGATTCATCCCAACGATCACGTAAACATGTCGCAGTCCTCCAACGACACGTTCCCTTCCGCGATGCACATCGCCGCGGCAGAGCAACTGGTGCGCCGCGTAATCCCGGCCGTGACCCACCTGCGCCAGGCACTCGACGCCAAGGCGGTGGCATTTGCCGAGATCGTAAAGATCGGGCGTACGCATCTGATGGATGCTGTGCCGCTGACCCTGGGCCAGGAGTTTTCAGGCTACGTAGCGCAGCTCGACCTTGGCCTCGCGCAACTCGACGCCGCGCTGCCGGGTCTTTACCAACTGGCGCTGGGCGGCACCGCAGTCGGCACCGGCCTTAACACTCATCCGCGCTTCGCCGCGGCCGCAGCAGCTCGTATCGCCGAGCTCACCGGGTTGCCGTTCGTGTCAGCGCCGAACAAATTCGCCGCGCTGGCCGGCCACGAAGCGCTCACCGGCGCCAGCAGCGCTCTTAAGACGCTGGCCTGCTCGCTGATGAAAATCGCCAACGATATACGGTGGCTCGCTTCAGGTCCACGCTGTGGATTGGGCGAGCTGCTTTTGCCCGCGAACGAGCCCGGCTCCTCCATAATGCCGGGTAAAGTAAACCCCACGCAGAGCGAGGCGATGACGATGGTATGCGTTCAAGTCATAGGCAACGACACCGCAGTCGCCATCGCCGCCTCCCAGGGCAACTTCGAGCTCAACGTTTTCAAGCCAATGATCATCCATAACGTACTGCGTTCGGGCGGGCTTCTGGCCGATGCGTGCCGCTCTTTCGCCGACCATTGCGTGTCTGGAATCGAGGCCAACCGCGAACGGATCAAGCATTTCGTCGACAACTCGCTGATGCTGGTGACCGCGCTTAATCCCCGTATCGGCTACGACAACGCCGCGAAAGTCGCAAAGAAAGCCTACGCTGAGCATAAAACCCTGCGCCAGGCATGCGTTGAGCTGGGGCTTCTGTCGGGCGAGGAGTTCGACCAGCTGGTGCGACCGGAAAAAATGCTCCGCCCTGATAACCAGAGCTGAATGCGTCCGCGGTCCTTGCGCCGAGTGCCAAGTTCGAGCGCCGATGACAATATCATACGCGCGAAAGCCGACAAGCATCGGCAGCCAAACCTCGCCTGTCCGGCCCCGCGGACGCAACCGCCAAGGTGCTCCGGCGTGCGCTGGCACAACGAATACGCAGCCTAAGCGGCCAAAGTCTCAGCGACGCACGCCAAAAGGCGACGCCATCCGCAGCTTTCGTCAGCCCTGCGGTCGATCACATAACAAGCTCCACATGAGCGCAGGTGATTGACGTCCTCCACAGTGGGACGTTCATGAACAACGACGACCGGTACTGAAAAGTGGGCAATCTGGTCCGCGGTCGCCAAGAGCTCAGCCGCATTTGACGGGATACGTTTCTTAACTTCTTGTCTCAGGGTCGGACACCCTTGATGCCAAACTTCTTCGTCCGGCGAACCCGCATAGCACACGATCACCAGGTTCGGCGTGTCCCGGCTCGACAACAAGGCGCCGAGCTCATAACTCACAACGGCAAAAACACCATTGCGTTCGAGCGCCTCGCGCACCGGGTCGACAGCGTCAGCGCTTGGTCCTGCCACCAAAACCACCCGACCGCGCTTCATCTGCTCGTTCCCCCGCAATAAAGGCTTCGCGCTTGATGCGCACCTCACCTTCGAGCAAGCGTCATGCCAGTTGGGCGCCCGCGCATTAAGCAGGCTTGTTTGCAAAGCCAACTGAGCAGCGAGAGCTCAGCGCTTTGTTTGGGTATAGAACTGCGGCATGCGAGTGACACGAACTGCTACATGCGAAACACCCCGAACGCCGCCGAAGTAGGTACTGGAGCGTTGTAGGCCGCCGCCAAGGCCAAAGCAAGCACCGGGCGCGTCTGCGCCGGGTCAAGCACACCGTCGTCCCAGAGCCGAGCGGTTGAGTAAAAGCAGCTCGATTCGCGTTGGTACTTCTCAAGGATGGGGCGCATGAATTCCGTTTGTTCGCTCTCACTCATAGTCTGGCCGGCGCGCCGAAGCTGTTCGAGCTTGACCGCGAGCAGAGTCTGCGCCGCTTGCTCCCCACCCATCACCGAGATGCGGCTGTTAGGCCAAACAAAAAGGAAACGCGGCGAGTAGGCCCGTCCGCACATGCCGTAGTTGCCTGCCCCGTTGGAGGCGCCGATTATCACGGTGAACCTTGGTACCTGAGCATTCGCCACGGCATTCACCATCTTCGCTCCGTCCTTGGCAATTCCGCCCTGCTCGTAACGCTTGCCGACGATGAATCCGGTGATGTTCTGCAAAAAAAGCAGGGGAATTTGCCTTGCGCAGCATAGCTGGATGAAATGCGTCGCCTTGAGCGCCGATTCGCTGAAAAGCACACCATTGTTGGCGACGATGCCTATCGGGTAGCCGTACAGGCGAGCAAAAGCGGTGAGCACCGTGGCGCCGTAGCGAGCTTTGAACTCGTGGATACGACTTCCGTCTACCAGCCGCGCCACGACTTCGCGCGCATCGCACGACTTACGGGGGTCCTGAGGTACGATCCCGTATAGCTCGGCCGGGTCGTAGTAGGGGTCCTCCGGTGTCTCTTGGACGGATGGGCACGCCGGATTTGGCCCGACGTCGGCAAGTATCATGCGCGCTATCGCCAGCGCGTGAGCGTCGTCCTCGGCCAAGTGGTCGCAAACGCCGGACAAGCGCGTGTGCACGTCGCCGCCGCCTAATTCTTCGGCGCTCACCTCCTCGCCGGTTGCCGCCCGCACCAGCGGCGGTCCGCCAAGAAAAATCGTTCCCTGGTTCTTGACGATCACGTTTTCGTCGCACATGGCCGGCACATAGGCGCCACCGGCCGTGCACGAACCCATAACCACGGCTATTTGCGGGATGCCCATCGCTGACATTCGCGCCTGGTTATAGAAGATTCGGCCAAAATGGTCGCGGTCGGGGAAGATCTCGTCCTGAAGCGGCAGAAAAGCGCCGCCGGAATCGACTAGATAAACGCACGGCAGGCGGTTTTCGAGAGCAATTTCTTGAGCACGAAGATGCTTTTTTACAGTCATAGGGTAATAAGTGCCGCCTTTGACGGTAGCGTCGTTGGCCACCACCATCACCTGGCGGCCGTGGACGCAGCCGATGCCGGTGACGATACCAGCCGAAGGCGCCTCGTCGCGGTACATGCCATAGCCAGCTAGTGGAGAGAGTTCGAGAAAAGGGCTTTGAGGATCGAGCAGCAGCTTTATGCGCTCGCGCGCCAAAAGTTTGCCCCGTTGCTGATGAAGCCGGCGGGCCGATTCGGGGCCGCCTGCGCGCGCTCGCTCAACAGCCGTGCGCAAATTGGCGATAGCGCTCTCCATCGCGCGCAGGTTATCCTTGTACTCGGCGCTGTTTGTGTTGATACGCGATTCGATTCGCTCCATTTTTGCGCTCCCTCAGAACTTCGCTGCCGATTTTGCAGCGCCAGAGTTGTAGTCTAACGTCGAAAGTCCTACGCGAGACAAGGCGCATCAACAAATAAGCATCGATGATTCGAGAACGCGACCTTAAACTGCTGGAGTTTGATAAGGTTCTGCTCCGGCTGCGCGAGTTTGCCGTCTCTGAATCAGGACGGCGTATGATCGACTCGCTGAGGCCTGCGACCGACACGCACGAAGTCCGCACGCGGTTGCGGGCCACGGCCGAAATGGTCTCCCTGCGCGCACGGGCGGGAGCCCCGCCGCTTAGCGAATTTGCCCCTCAGACCACCCTGCTGCTCGCCGCGGCGCGTGAAGGAGCGGTACTCGACGGCCGTTCGTTAGTGATCGTGCGCGATTTTGCGCTCGCGGCGCGCACCGTCCAAGCTTTTATGCGTTCGCGTGTCGAAGACTTCCCGCATCTCGCCGCGCTAGCCGCAAATCTGGTCGTACCCTCGGAGCTGGTGGACGCAATGGCCAAAGCTCTGGCAGACGACGGCGCTTTGGTTGACGACGCAAGTCCGGAACTTAAGCGCCTGCGCACCCGTTTGCGCGACGAGCGACTAGAGCTAGAAGCGCGTCTGCTCAACTTTAGCCAACGGCCGGCAATCGAAGCGGTGGTAAGCGAGCGAATCGTCACGATTCGCAACCGGCGCTTTGTCCTGCCGCTCAAGCTTAACTACGCTGAAAAAGTCGAGGGAGTAGTTCAAGACCGGTCGGTGTCGGGGGAAACCCTGTTTGTCGAGCCGGCTTGGGCGGTGGCGGTCAACAATCGGCTTATGATGCTGGAGCGCGAAGCCGAGGCCGAGGAGCGCCGCATCTTAGCCGAGTTGACCGCGCTCGTGCGCTCTTATCGGGCGCAACTCGAATCGAGCTTCCACGCGCTGGTAGCCTTTGACGCGCTCAACGCTGGCGCGATTTTCGCTGAACATTATCAGTGCAGTGAACCGCAAATTGTGGACCAGGGACTAGCGCTTCATGAGGCGCGCCATCCGATTCTGCTGGTCGGCGGGCGCGAGGTCGTGCCGATTGATGTCGCCATAGAGCCTCAGCAGCGCGGCATTGTCATTTCCGGACCCAACACCGGCGGCAAGACGGCCGCGTTGAAAACCCTGGGACTTTTATGCGCGATGGCGCAGGCGGGCCTGATGATCCCGGCGCAGCCTACCAGCCGACTGCCGGTGTTCCGAACCATCTTTGCCGACATCGGGGACCAGCAATCGCTGGAGGCGAGCCTCTCAACCTTTTCCGCCCATATCGAGAATCTGTGCGAGCTTGTTAAAACGCTGGAGGAACCGGCCCTGGTTATTCTCGACGAGCCGGGTGCTGGCACTGACGCGGCAGAGGGCGGGGCGCTAACCGTCGGCGTCATCGAATATCTCGGCGCTCGCGGCTGTTTGGTCGCGGTCGCGACCCATTCGATGACCGTCAAGCTGTACGCTCAAGGCCGCGACGATATCGAGCTTGCGGCAGTGGAGTTCGATAGCGAGCAGCTGCTCGCACGTTACAAGCTTAAGCCGCACACCCTCGGGCCCAGTTATGGCATCGAGGTCGCTCGCCGGCTCGGGCTTCCGCAAGAGATCATTCAACGCGCGCAGAGTGTTCTGCCCGCGCACAACACTCTGCTCGACACCGCTTTGCAACGGCTGGAAGAAGAGCGAAGCCGATTCGCTATGCGTGCCGCCGAGCTTGAGCAACGCGCGGCCGACGCGCAGCGCGAGCTTTGCCAACTAGCGCAGCAGGCGGCACAAGCGCGCGAGCGCCTCGACAAAGAGCGCCAGAGCCTTAGTGCCCAGGTGCGCGCGCTAGTGGCTGAGTTCACGGAGCAAGCAGCCGCGCTGTTGGCCGAGCTTAAGGCAGGTAACAAACGCCGCGCTGACGTGCGCGCCTTCACCGCGCAGGCGTTCAAAAAGCTGGCCAAGCTTGGCCCTGCACAGAACGTTGGCGCCGCACGGCCCGCTGAGCTCAAGGTAGGTGAGATGGTCGAACTTCAGGACGCCAATCTGCGCGGAGAGCTCGTGAGTCTTGAGCCAGGCCGCGCTGTCCTCAGCCGTTCCGGGATGCGCATCGAGGTCGCGCCCGAGCGCTTACGCCCCGCGGCCAGGAAAGCAGGCGAAACACCAGCTCCACGCATAAGCGTCGAATTTTCACCCATCGCCAGCGCACAGCTCGACCTGACCGGAATGCGTGTCTCGGAGGCGCTGCGCAAGCTCGAGGAATTTCTCGACCAGGCTTACCTCAGCGCGCAGCAAGCTGAGGTGCAAATCGTCCACGGTCGCGGCACCGGCGCCTTGCGCAAGGCAATTCATGATTATCTGCGCGCATCACCCTATTGCGCGGACTTCCGCGAGACAGAGCCATATGCCGGCGCGGGCGGCGCTACCATCGTGCGACTGGCGCGCTAAAGCGCGTTTTGGCAGCCACAACGACGCCGGGCAGCCCCGCCAGCCGCGCACCAAGACTGCCGTCCTCTGATACCGAATCATACCGCCGCTCACTTGAAGAGGTTGCGCAAAAGCTTTTTGCCGAGGTTCTCAACGGCGCCCGGCCGAACGCGCTGCAAAGCAGCGCCTACATCCGGGCGGACGCTGAGCCTGGATAGTGTGCCGGACATCACCAACGGTACGTGCACTTGACTTACTGGATCAGCCATCAGCGCCAGAACGTCGCTGCGCTGCAAAAGGGCGCGGCTAAAGGGCGTTGATAGAACAATCTCCGCCTTAATATTTAGGCGCTGGTCAAGGTTAATCCAGCCCGCACCCGAAATGGTGTAGTCAGGCGCAACCACTTTCATGTCCTGCGAGGAAATTTGTGGGCCGTCAATTTTAAAACTAGCGCTGGCGCTCTCGAACTGCATATCGTGACTTCGGAAAACCCGCGGATAGCGTGCTGCGAGGTCGGGCGACAGGACCATGCTCAGCCCGGGCGTGTCACCCAGCGCCTTGAAGATCGCTGCTGCGGGATTAATCCCAGGTACAGCCCCGTTGACCACCACGAAGCGTCCCTCGCCTCGAAGCGTCGGCTGAATCTCAGCGAATTTCTCACCGCGCCCCGAGACCGTCGCTCGGCCGGTGAGCTGGCCGCGAATCTTGCTGCTCCCGTTTGCGGCTCCCTGCTCGTCGGCAGCTTGTCCCAGGTCGATGCCGGCCGCGTTCACGTCGGCTGTAAAGAGGCGCTTATCGAGCGACATCGCCCCGCTCGCATCAAGCGCGCCACCGTATGCCTTGAGCCTTGCGGACTCTAGTCGAAGCTGTAGCTGGCTCAAGGACGCTTTAAGCGTCAGGTCGCGATAGGGTACGTTCGCTACGCGACCGTTAGTTGAGGTGAGCGAGGTTGTGGCAACAATCGCACCCATTTCGCCCACAGTGAAATCGCCGGACGCCGCAAGCGCCTGCGCTCGGTACTGTTCCGGCACATAGCCGTCAATGATGTCGGCGGCACTTCCCTCTGGGCTGGATAGCGCGTAAACGCCGTGTAGCGGGTTTAGCGAATCAGCCCGACCGCGCAGCGTTACCCGAGCGTTGCCAACGTGGAACTCAGCAGGCTCAAGCGTGGCCGTATCGCCGGCAAAGTCCACCACCGCGTTCAAGCCGCTCAAGCGTGGCGGGCCGTTGCCTTGCGGTGTCGCTCCGGCTTGTGCCAACTCAAGCGCGCCGTTGAGCAAGAGCTTCGCGCCTTGCAGGTCGGCCTTGGCATGGGCCTGCGCGGACCCGGAAAGGCGATAGTCTTTAAGCGCGGGCAAAAGCGCACTCCACGGGCTCAGCTCAAAGCGGTCCGCCCGCAAGTCGCCCTTGATTCGCCCAGGTGCGAACAAGAAATCGCTCACGGTCGCGTGAAGGTTCGCCACCGTGAGCTCAGCCGCCGAGAGCGAAAATCCGTCGACACGTCTCTTGCCCTGCAGAGCGAGCCTAAGCGCGACGCCCGACGGCTTAGCAAACAGTCCGCCGTAGAAAACCTTAGCCTGCGTGAGATCGCTGTTGACAGTTAACACGGGTGCGCCAACGGAGCCGCTCACTCGGGCGTTGAGCGATACTGGATCTGGTATCGAGAGCGCAGCGAGGGTTCGATTCGCCACGGCACTCAAGCTTTTCACTCGATCCAGCACGAAGGGCCCGGCCACGATAGTCAAATCAAGCGGAGCCGCCGCAAAATCCAGTCTCCCGTCGCGGCCCATCGGACCCACGCGGCCGTCGAGCCTAAAATTCTGCTCGTTGCCGAGTAGTGCAAGACGCATGGCCACGTTGCTCACACGATCGATATCCAAGGGCTCGATGGTGAGATCCACTTTGTGCAAGGTCGCCTGCACTGCGTACATGGCATCGGTGTATATTACTTCGCTGTCCACAAGGCTGAGGCTCTCCAGAGTTAGGCTCTTGAAGCGCCCTGGTCCAGCGGGTCCAGATTGCGACCATAAGGCAACAGAACGCACGGCGGCATCAGATTGCGCCGGCCCGGCGGTCGGCGACGCCGTAGCCGGTGGTGTGCCTAACGTCGCGAAGTTGAAGCGGCCCTGCGCATTGCGAATGAGTCGAATCTGCGCGTCCTCGAAAGCCAAGCGCCCGATCTCCACGCGGCCCGCTAGTAGCGGCAACGCGCTCACGCGTCCAAAGACCACTTTGGCGTGGAAAAAAGGCTCGCCTTTAGAAGCGAAAGCGGCGTCTTCCGCTATCGCAACGTCTTCCAACTTAAGCGACACGCCCCAGCCAAGCTTGGCGCTGATACGTTGTACGGACACGCGCCGTCCCACAGCGCCGCTTACAGTGTCAAGTAGGTAGAAGCGATTAGCTTCGATAATTCGGTCTAGGTTGACAGCGGCCAGCACGAACACGAGCACCGCCACGCTAAGCGCAGCGAGCGTCAAGGCGCTGCCGATCCAAACTAGTCGCCGCATCGTTGGATTTTCTCGACCACACGGCCAACCCGGTCCACGGCGAATGGGTTGGCGCCCTGTTCACTATTTTCGCGACAACCGAATCCTCGACCGGGCGCTCGAGTTGTTCTAGCGTGTAACTGCGTGGAACACTTTGTCCGTGAGGCTCATCGTGCTTAAACGTATAGGGCCCTGGATTGGGTGTTGCAAGGCCGGCACTTCTAAGTAGGCCAGGGATTCTGCCGATGGGGAATAAGCGGCGCCGCCCACGGCGAGAGGCGTGGCAAAATAACGGCTTTGTGCCGTCGCAAAAAGTCTTCGCCTCACCATTTCAAAGCCTTAAAAGCCTAGTCAAGCTGCCGGCGCCTGCGCCCGGCAAGACCTCGGAGCCGAAGACGGCCGCCCCGCAAGCCTCTAACGCCAGCGCACCGGAGGGACAGCCTGAGGAGTTGTTTGAGCGGGCGATGACTGGGGTTCGTCCCTTGGCGCGTCCGGACCGTTATCGCCAACCCTGCAAGCCGCCGGCGCCTCGGCGAACCGTCACCGATGAGGATGCGCAGGCGCTCGCCGAGTTATGCAGCCTCGTCTCAGGCAGTGCTCCCTTCGACATCACGCAGACCGAAGAGTACGTAGAAGGAAGGCGTGTTGGCCTCGACCCGCGTCTCATGGCTAGGCTCAAGCGCGGCGAGTTTGCCATTCAGGCCCATACTGACCTCCATGGCATGACGCGGGCGGTAGCCAAGCAGGCTCTGTCCGAGTTCATCGCGCGTTCGGTGCGCAATGGCCACCAGTCGGTCCTGGTCGTTACCGGCCGCGGGCTGCGTTCGCCAGGCGGGGAGCCCGTGATAAAGCGCGCGCTGACCTACTGGCTTTCCCACGGCCAGCTCTCGGCCCACGTGCTAGCCTTCGCGACCGCGCGGCCAACGGATGGCGGAGCAGGGGCGGTATACGTGTTGCTGCGCCGAGAGCGCCGGCGCGCGCGTTTCGAAGTTCTGGGACCGACCAGACGTGCCCCGTAGTTGAGCACCCAACTTCGGGACCGGCTAACCCCCTAGAAACGCTAAGCTTGGTCGGGAGCGTCGTCCTGCCAGCGCCTGCCCAGACGCGGCTGCTTGCGGTGAACTTACATCCTGCCCATGAGCAAGAAGGCGATGACCAGCGCGTAGAGCGTAAGCGATTCGATGAAAGCAAGTCCAATGATCATCGGTGTGAATAGCGTACCCGCGCTGTTGGGATTTCGCCCTATTGACTCCATCGCAGAGGCTACCAGACGTCCCTGACCCAAAGCGCAGCCCATCGCCGCGATGCCGACGCCGATGTTGGCCGCCAAGGCGATAAGCCCTGCCTTCAAAGAAATGTCGGACGCCCCCTGAGTCTGCGCCATAGCGGCCAGCGGCGCTATCAGCGACAGTCCGATCCCTCCACCTAATAGCGCCCCCATCCGCGCCAGTCGCCTAATCATTCCCGTCTTTACCTCCCACCTCGCTGACGCTGCGATTCACCGAAGCTCCGCTTCCCGCTCAGGCATCGACCTCGCTCTTCGCAGGCGAGACGAGTCCTATCCCGGCTAATGCTCAGCGCTCTGGGCTATCTTCACGTAGCCCATCGACAGAACCGTGAACACCATCGCCTGGATGAAGCATACAAGCGTTCCTAAGGCGTAAAACGCCAGCGGAATGATAAGTTTGGTCAATTGGGTGAAAATACTCAAGACCTGATGGTCAGCGAACATGTTGGCATAAAGACGAACGCCGAGCGAAAATGGGCGAAAAAGATTGTCTGCCACTTCTAGCGGCAGCATCAGCGGCGACAATACCAACATCGGGCCGAGAAAACCGCGAAGGTAGCCAACTCCTCTAGCACGCAGACCGTGATAGATGTAGTAGAC
>Ga0080006_1088873_pt1 | contig 11403 bp, 9 predicted proteins | sample RS3BMetagenome_FD_69209 | JGI IMG/M metagenome (GOLD analysis project Ga0080006, IMG submission 69209) | Ferric oxide microbial mat and aquatic microbial communities from Rainbow Spring, Yellowstone National Park, USA - RS3B (SPADES... ...
CCGTCGGGTGAAAGTGGGATCGTCGTTTTCAACTACGGGATACCTGTAACAATCGAGGACGTCGTGATAGAGCAGAACGGGGCTTTGACTTTTCAACACGTGGGAACCACGTTAGGGCCGGGGCAGTATGCGACTTTTCCGACAGGGGCTTCGGATTCGGGCGTTGTAACTAACTACGGCGCGTTCTTCATGGCTAACATAACGACGCAGATGGTTCCTGTTAGCACTATCGGGTTAGGCGTAGAACTCTCGAAGCCAGGCGGTGTTTATTACGTTCCTGCAGGCTCAACAGATTGGATTGTGTACGCTCAGCACAGTGCGAGGTGGTATGTCAACGCGAGCGATTGGGGGACAGGAAAATACCTAATAATCCCTTACATAGACGGCCCCACTACGGTTACGGCAGTGTGGAACCCTGGCAACGGAAACTTCCCCTAACAAGTTTCTTTTTTGTAGAACACATCCATAAGCACGAGGTCGTTTTGAAAATTTTTCAAGCAATTTTGGTTTTTAAAGGAAAATTCTATGTTCTAGTGCAATGACAGAAAAAGAGTTAAATGGGAAGGAAATGCAAAGTGAAAAGGAAATCGACCCGAAATTAAAGGAACTTATTGAAATTATGAAGGTAATTGACCGAGAAATGCCTAACGTAGAGAAAGAGGAACGGATTACTGTCTTCCTTGAATACGCGCGTGAGCGAAAATGTAGCAATTTTGTAACAGAAAAAGCAACTAACACTATGAACATTGGAAGTCTTTTGAACTCTCTTCCTTTCAAGCAATCAAAAAACGGAAAGAGCGAATTTGTGAATATCGACAAAGAACTTGGAGAGAGATTGCCACAACGATTTGATTACGGAGAATACAGTTACTTCAATAAAGGAGAAGCTTTAATTAGAGTCAAAAATAACTCAAAGCAGAAAAAGGACCCCAATAGAACTTATACTCTATGCCTTATCTCTTTAATTATTTCTCCAGTTTGAGCTTAAGAAGGGCCTCCTATGTACTCGAGCCCATAATTAAGTGAAGCAATATGGAAATGGATCCAGAAGTATTCGTTCATATTTGACTCCTTTGATGTTGATAAACACGGTTTCATCTTTATTGATGAAACTGAAATAAACGTTAGAGTGAAGCTTGGCTATGGGTAGCGTATGAACCTCAACTCAAAGCGTTCCTATCATTTCACATAAGCTGGCACCAGAACTCTCTCGATGAATACTATTTCATAAGGAAGCTTGTATGGTAGGCTGTTTACACAGACGGAGCTCTTTGGTACGTTGATGCATGTAGGGGTAGAGCATGTGGTATATGAACAGAGCGAGCCTGAAGAACCTCATGGAAAGGATAAATGAGCACATAAAGGACAGGACAGAAGCTTTTGAGAACATTCAGAAAGCCAAAATTTGACCATGTAAAGAACTGGTTCAAAGCCTTCAGGTTCTTTTATAACTATGTATTCACGAACGAGGAAATTGGTTCAGCGCCATTATCAAATGATCAGCTGTCTGAATGGATTAAGCCAATTTTGTTAATGTATGAGGTGAACAGGTTATGAGCTTAAGTTAACTGCACCATAATACCCATATAATATGTGATATAATAGCAAAATACAAATAAGCTTTGAACACCGTCCTGTTGTTTATCAAATGAAAAGCATCTGTAACCGGACAGTAGTAAATTAGCCCTTAAATATAGGCGAGGCTCTCCCTTTCTGTTTATTACCACTGAACGATGTTTTATGATTGCCTCGATCGCCATCCATTATAAGCTGTCGCTCTGTACAAACAACCGTTATATAACTCAGCTTTGAGTCTACAGGTCAAGCTTATCCTCTGAGACGAGGAGCTCGAATGTTTTTAACGATGAGTTCTGAAAGAAGGTGATGAGGGAGCTTGGTTATCATATCGTAAAGCTAGAGCTCGACATCGAAGCACTAAAAGATCAGGGGCGATTCCCCTACACCATTAACCCCCTCAAGCGCCATTAGCGTCTACATCGATGACTATGTAGATGTGGTCCTGCTTGTCTTTAAAGGCGAAGAACGCAACGGGGATCAGCGCATGAGGACGACGGGGCTGTCAAAGAAAGTTAGATGAGGCTGGGGGTTATTCAAGTCTTGGTTTTGCAAACAGATCTTCATAGTTGAATGTACTCATCATTAAGCATAATAAGAAAACCATTGATCTTAGCTTCTTCCTTCAATAGCTCGAAGTTCTTGTCCATTAATAATTGTTCATAATTGACAGAAGGTCCTGTAGTCAGAAGCAAGACAGCTACCGACAACACTTTCTTTGAATCCACTACTACATTTGTTAAATTAGTGTATAGAATCATCTTAAGCAATCCATCTTTAATGTCATCTAGTGAAGGAAGGCGATTGTTTTTTGTGTGTTTTCCTTCTATCAAAAGGAGTTTCCTGTTCTGGAGACGGGCTTCATCGACAGTAAAATAATATGCTCCACCAAGATAGTTCGTGATTACTATTGGGGCCTTACTACCTGTTAATTTCTCTTTTGGTTGATTAGTGATTGTCTCTCTTAGTTGTGCCTTTTTTGCCAACGTCCGTGAGTAAGCTATGAAGTTCTCTTTTCCCTTTAAAAGTTCTGAAATTCTTTGTAGGGCAGATTTCGATGAATGCATTTGCACACCTAATTTGCTTGATATATATTCATAGGCTTCAAGAGCTTTTCTAGCTAATTTTGCCGCGCTATCTATTTGGCAGAGGTTCCAATGTAAGGCATCAGATTGATAAGAAAGTATTTCGTTTATCTGCCATTTAAGAAATTCAATGTCAAATCTTTGATCAGTAATTTTATTCTTGTAGTTTGGATTACGCGATGCTGAAGTATAGTAACCTATGATTACGTAAACTCCGAGTAGACTCATGAGCGAAACTGTGTCCCATTGTAAAAAGTCTCGATCACCATCGGCTCCTTCGTCTTTAAAGATTGGGATGATTGTTATTTTCTTACCGGGAAAGTATAGTGTGTCGTATACTCTAGTATAAGGGTATGACCTAGTTCTTTTTGGCGAAACCCACCAGCTAACGGCAATTGTGTTACCATTGTCTAACATAAGCAGAAACGAGGCTTCAGTAGAGAGGGCTTTTTCTAGTGAAGAAAAATGGTATGTGTTCAATGCTCTTCCCATTTTTGGTGTGTATTTGATTCCTGTGATCTTTGCTGTAATGACCATAGAATCAGGTTTTGTTGACATTTTTTTTCTCTCTCACTATTTTTTGAAGACTGGTTCTAAAGTGCCCAGCATCTTTCCGTTCAATAAATTCTATTTTATCATCCGAAAGTGTTGTCTGGTTATAACCTAATTTACTGGAAATAATAGGCTTCAATTCTAAATCTATTTCATAACCAAATGAATTTCTGCCCAGTTCCTTGGCAACTTTAAGCGTAGTGCCAGAGCCTGCGAAAGGGTCAAGCACATTCTCTCCTACGAATGAGAACAATTTGATTAACCGCCTTGGTATCTCTTCAGGGAAAGCTGCAACTCCTTCTTCTAACCTACCTTTAATGGGCAGAACATTCGTGACGTGCCATATATCAGGCATTATTATGGTATGTTCCATGCCAGTTATGTCATCCCATACTGTTAGAGGGGTTTCTGTTTCTTTATATTCTTTGAGGTCTATCCTTGATGCCTCAACAACCCCCTTAGGGAGTGTCTTTAGGTATGAGTAATCAAACTTGCCCTTCTGAAAAATCAAGATGCTCTCTTGGATGTTATCAGGGTAGAAGTACATTGGATAATGATGTTGCAAGAGGACACCACTACGTCTGCTAATACGCACGTATCCTTTCGGTTTAACCCAAACAATACGGTCACGGTAATTGAAGCCATTTTTCATCATGATATTTGTGATATCGGAAACTATAGGATATTTCTTGCCATCGACTAGCATATCATCGGTAACAAAACAGGCTATACGTCCAACTGAAATGACACGGTACAATTCTTTCGCCACATTCTTAATGAGCTTAAGGTACTCCTCGTAGCTCTTGAAGAGGTTTGGGTAATCAAATGGTGCGTTAAAATACGGCGGAGACGTGACCATCAGGTGAATGGAGCCATCAGGTATTTCATGCATATCACTGCAATTACCAAAGATAACCTTATGGGTAGTTCCCAACTCTATCTCACACCAAGCCTATCTTACTAAGTTCTTTTTTCGGTTGATTGAAAAGCTTGTACTTTTCTAATATCGCATTAACTTTCTGAATCTTGTCCACTAGCTCGTCGTTATACTTAAAAATGGCTCTCGCAAAGCTAGTGATAAAGGGGTTAATGCCATTTATTAGGGCTTTCTTGACTTTATTCGAGGCTAATAATCCTAGTGATATTGTGTCACTTCCAGAAAAAGGCTCAATTATCACATCTGGTTGAATTTTATTGGAAAGTATTAATCTTTCGATATAATCTAACAACCTACTTTCTATTTCAGGGAACCGTAATGGTGTCAGGTAGATTTTCATTACAGGCCTTTCACTCATTCTCAAAGACCCATTCTCTAATGTTTGCATAAAGTTCAGCTCTCACATTTGGATTAACTGGTATTGGGTTCGACAAGGCATCATTTCTTTCTCCGTTTATCTGCTTGAGAATCTCTATTAACCTGTCTTTCATTTCTAAAGGTAAGGGGCCCTTGTCGAAGATTTTCCTCATAAGTTCATTAAACTTAGACTTGTTAATGTTTTCACCATCTAATATGTCAATAAAATGCCCCCCCTTTCTGTCCTTTTGATAAATGTTACTTGTCTTGATCCCTACATCTTTTAGCCTTGCCAATTTAGCTTGTACCTCGTCTTCCCCTCGTGCTTTTATTGACCAGACATTGTTTAGTGATGAATCATTATAAGAGCAATCCTTTAGAAATTCAACAATTCTCTCGACACATTTCTTGAAGGTAGAGGATTTATAATCAGAGTCGGCCTTAAAAGCAGAGTCTTCATTGAAAGACATTAATCCTATCAAGGCTAAAATTATAGCCTTTTCATCGCCAGCTAACGGTTGAGTTTTCTTGTAGTATAAAGATTCAAAATATTTTTCATTAAGTTGGTCGATAAACCCCCAAATACCCGAATTCTCGTGATCAAACTCTCGGACTATCAAGAACTTCAATGTGATCACATATTGACCAAAAGCTAGCTCATAAAGGAGCTTATCTCGTTTCATTTTACCCAATGACTCTTCATCTATCACTTCTGAGGCGTCGAATTTCAATCCATCGAAGTATTTTGACCTGTTACTCGGCGTCTTTTTAATTATCGAAAGGGCGTTTTCTAGCTTATATCCCATTATTTCTTCGAGGTACTTGGCTATTCTCTCAATTGCATCATGTTGTTCTTTTTCAATCAAAGCCATCACCTAATTTAACCGGTTCACAAACTGCTTTGTCAACGCTACTGTCCGGTCTTGTCATAATCGTCAGAAATAACCTTCCTTCAGTTGTGTATTCCTTGATACCTTCCAAGAAAGTCTTAAAGTTCTCATCATCCATAGCACCGATTTCATCTATTAATGCTATTATCTTTTTTTTATTATCCGTCTGCTTGATCTTCATAAGTATGCTGTTCAGAGCACTCGTACCCGAGCCTATTGCGTCAAAAGGTATTCTTTCGCCACTTTCAAAAACATAAAATCTTTCAATAAGGTTGATTTGTTTGATTGGGTATAATTGATGGTTATGATAAATTTCACGTATTAACCCTGCAGCTAAATATTCTCCTAGTGCATCATAAAATTTCTTTTCTTTTTCTCCATTTTCGATTGGCTTTCTTTTCTTCAAGGAATCAATATACCTAATATATTCGCTGAGTCTGCTCATTATTGTTTCCAACTTTTTAATTTTTGATTGAATTTCTTCTAATGTGAGAGTTGTTGATGGTTTACTCAATGTACTGTATTCTTTCAAAAGTGCTCTCTGAGTATTCAGTTCTGTTTCGATACCTTCGGTAATTTTTTTGTAAATTTCTATATCTTTTTTTAGTTTTTCATATCTCGGCTGAACGTCATCTAATTGTATAAAAGTGTCTATATCTGAGTTTTCGTATTTAGGCGGAATTTCTCTTAATTCGTTTTTAATACTATCTATTTCTGCTTCCAATGATTTAATATGTTGCTCTCGTTCCTGCCACTTTGGTCTCTGCGTTAATGATACATTTATTAAAACATTACTATTTTTTTTTACAAAATTATTAAGATTTTGAATATTTTTATCAGTTTCATCCAATTTATCAATAATGTTCTCGTATTGTTTTATCTTTTTGAATTGATTTTCTTCGGCGTCTAGCTTTTGTAAAATATTTACAACACTTTCCCCTAATCCAGGTATTGTGGGGTCGGTGTTTTTGTATTTATTCAGTAGCTCTTTTAGCTCCTTCAGTAATTGGTATTGTATTTTTTTTTCATCCTCATTTTGGATTTTAGTATTTATGCTTTTGCGCATCATCTCGATTTCAGAAATTAATTTGTCAATGATGTATTTTGATTTTATAGTGGCAATGTTATTATATTCTATTTCATTGAATTCATTTAAATCCTTTCTAAATTCTTTAAATTCTGGTGAAAAATTGTCAATTATTTGTCCGAGATAAGTCAGCCACACCTTAGCTTCCCTAATATTATTAACTAGCTGTCCTTGTAATTTGATTACCTCGCCTTTCGGCATTTCTTCAGACGCCATATTTGATTTATCGTTCTTTATCTGTTCCAACTCCCTATTTTTCTGATCTAGTTTATATTTCAGATCTTTATATTTATAACTATAATATAGATTTTCTGCTGTATTAAACTTACTTTCTAAATCCCCGCAGTATTTTCTTTTACTTTCTAATTCGCCTTCCAGCTCTTGTATTTTTTTATTTATTATGTTACGTTTATCCTCTCTTTCATTATAATTTTTAATTTCTGTGTACAGGTTGCCCAAATCATCTTTGTAATTTCTACAATTTTCCTTGTAATCTTTAAAATCTTCTCTGATCCGAGTTAAAACGTTCTTCAATTTGTCGAGCGGTGCACTCGGAACTTCATAAAGAACATCTATTTTATCTTGAATTGTTGTATATCCAGCTATATCACCATTTAATATATAATCGGCTTTTATCTGCCCTTTAGTTTTCCATTCTTTATTATCGTATACGATATCAACTTTCGTATCTTTATTATAGCTTGCGATGTTTAAGGTGGCCTCAAATTCAGTGTTGTTAAGAAGAAACTCCAGTTTCTCATGTCCCGGACTGTCTTTAATACTATCCAGATCTTTAATAAACGCCAGTTTTATAAGCGATATCAGTGTCGTCTTACCAGAATCGTTTTTCCCTTTTAGAATGAAGATGTTATGACCTGTGTCAGAAGGTTCGGGATACTCACTTTCATATTCCTCGTTATCTATTTTCAGCTTGTATTTTATTTTAAACATTATGCTCGCGCTCCTCAAACTTGCCCTTGCTTTCGATTACCTTTTGCAGTAGCTCATATTCCTCTTTATCTAACAGCTTCTGAAGCAACTCTGTAGTTTTATCTTTTGTTTCATTCATAAAGACCACCTAATGGCAAGGGGAATTTTATCAAATCCACAAAGTTCAACCCGTATATTCTAACCTTTGCAAACCCTGGGCGCAAAGCTTCGGTATCTATTCCTCTTCCTGGACTTTTCACATCATATCCCTTAAAGTGTATTTTTGAATTTACCACTTTGCTAATGCCTTCAGGAATATCCTCGATATTTTGCGAGGAAAACACAACACCTATACCCAAGCTCCTTCCCTTGCGAGCGATTGCGTCGATTGCTCCTAACGCTTCACGAGTTCTTGAAGTACTGTAGAATTCATGGACCTCGTCAATCAAAATTAGAACCGGCACGTCAGATTTATAAGAGCTCTTTGCATTGTATATCTTATAAAGTATATTTCTTAAAAGAATAGAGCCGAAGCCCAACGACTGCCCCTGACTTAAATCTATCACCGAAAGCTTTCGACGTTCTAAGATGTCTTTCGCTTCTAGTTCCTTTGCCCCTTCTGCATCGAAGAAGTTGGATGCGGCTATCAGCGAGTTCCTCAAACTGTTGAACGTTCCCGAGTGCATTGTAATCTCGTACGTATCACCATTTAATGTTAGTATGCTGTATTGCCTTTGTTTTGAAGGATCATCAAAATAACTGATAAAATCATTCATCGTATATTTATCTTTCTTTTTCACAATTTCTTCCTTCCAATATCTAAAAATGTCTACTATCTGCTCTGCTCCTTTCACTGTTAAGTTTTGAATTATGCCTACTAGGTCTTCAGGCTCTAAATTTTCAACCTTTATAGTGATGCCCTGGCATTTGTCACTATCTACCTTGTCCGAGTATCTTGGTTTTGTCTTTCCTGGGTAATAAACTCTAAAGGAATCAATACCATGAGGTTCAAAGCCCAGATCATTCCATTCGGATCTATACTCTGAAGACTTCAAGATGGTTGGTTTGTCCATATATAGGAAATCTTCCTCTTTTACATTTATGGCTAATACAGCTCCAGGACCCTTTAGCTCTTTCAAGTCTTCAACGAAATACTGAGCAAGATACTTCATCGCAGCTGTCTTTCCACTGCCTGTCGCCCCGGTGATCAGTGTTTGATGAAAGAACATTTCATCTGGTAAATTAATCCTTATAGACTTATTATTATTTTCATCCTTCAGCACTTGGCAATCAAAAGCGTAGTGAGAACCCAAAAATACAGGTACACCTGAAGATTTTCCTAACACATAGTCAATTTCTTCTTGAGTCGATTTACGTGCTTCAAGTAAAGGCTTTATGTAACTACTTAGCCCGTCTTCTCTAGGGGGCAATTCCTTTATTCGCACGGCATGGATTAGATTCTTTACACTTTGGTCTTGCAAGAGAGGTTTTAAATCCAAATCTGATAATATTGGTGAAATATTAAACGAGTTAATTTGTAAAGACTCATCAACCCTTAGAATGAATTTTCTGTCTGTGCCTTTATCTAACACGGTAACGTAAGAGCCACGAGGAAGAATTCCTATTTGTGAATTCCCCTTAGAAACTAACAATATTTTTCCATTTTCTTCACCAAGTGTTACAAGCAAGCTACTCATGCCTCCACCCGAATCGTGTTGCATTCATGGTAGGCACAATATTGATTTCTTCAAGCATTTTCTTGGCGTTTTCCATATCCAACGCCTTCCTAGCAAACTCCTCTGCGATTGCAACGATCCTAGGTTGCGGATTTGTCGGGTCCCCCTGGCTTAGTAACTGGTATGATATAACATTGAAAATTTTTGATATTTCGTTTTTGTATTGTTTGTATGTGTCACGGTGGAACTCAACCCTTACTGGACTAGAATCAAACATCTTCATGTATGTGAATACTTTATTTTGCTCGCTGTTGTAAGAGTCCTGATAATAAAACAGCGGCGTCATCTGTGATTTCTTTAGAACTCTATAGGCCCACTCGAGATCAGAATTAAACTTGCCTTTTAGGTCTGGTATACTATCAACTACCATTAAACTTTCCGAATTCTTAACTATAAAGAAGGGTATGATATCCTTTTGCAGTAAGTTCCTGTTCATCTTAACATTCTCGCTGGTTACCTGGCTTCCAACCAAAGGTCCATCCAACAAAAGTACAGAATGTGCTGGAACGTAATTCTCAATGAGGTTTCTTCTACCTTTTACATAATCACGTTTTGATTCAACATTCGTGTCAGCGCAGTAGGTTATCTTGTTTTTGCCGTTAGCAATAGTTTTTGATCTTGTGTAAAACCTGAAGGAAAGCTGTATTACGGGTAAGTAATTTTCTTTACCAAGCAGAACCAAAGAATGAGAGAAGAAATACCCAATGCCTTCTAGTGCTGGTATGCAGAGCATACTTTCATCATATCCAAATATATGCCTGTCACTGTTAATGATAGTGGTGTAACCATCTTCAGGATCTAAATCACTAAGTGCGCTGTCGTCTAGAATGGTAACACCTCCGTTTGTTCCAAGTTCGTCTTCTTCAAGAGGCGTCGAAAAATACGGATTACTCCTTACATTTATGGTTGCCCGCTTCAGATCTTCAATAGTTTCATACAAGTCAGGACTGATAATTATTTGAGGGGATAAAACGTCATTCACGTATTACCTATATCATTAACTAATATTTTAGTATTTTGTTATCGGCAGTACTCCCGCAGGTAATGATATTTCATAACAATTAGAGATATAATTGATTGTTTTTTATTTTTGATTAACTTTGGTTTAATGCCATATAGCTTTGTTTTAAGTCAAATTTTAGCCCTTAGCTTATAGTTTAAACTAAGGGCCTCATATTAGCTTATTTAATTTCTTATTCAGGAGGCCCCAGTCCGCTTAAAGTTATTATTTCCATTTTAACAATATACTTGAAAAAGTACACTGTTAGGGCTGTTCCTTGAACTTCAACCCTAGTTAATATCCATAAGTTGTAGAGAATTATGGAGAGCATGAAGTATATCACCCTTAATGTGAAGTTCCTGCTCGTAGTCTTAGCCTCAAATCCATCCTCAACCCTGTAAGACGTTTCTATTCCCCACCTGTACCTGTACTCTTCGGGTATTACGCTGACAATCCTTTGAGGATCATCAAACTTTATGTTTGTTACAAAAGCTATGAACTTATCATCCGGCTTATCTTCTTCCCTTGATCCCTTCTTTCTTGCTATTACTAAATAAACCTTTGACCCCATTTCATATTCTATCACAGATGGAATGTTACCTTTTGCGAATTCATTCAGCATCCTCTTTATCCTTTCGTTCCTAACTGCTGGCATTATGAAGCTTATTCCCATGCTTTGAAGCAATTTTATCATTTCTGTTTTGAAAAAACCTCTGTCCATCATCAAGACTGATGGCCTTGGCGAGTTTTCTAGCAATTTCTTGACAATATCTTCTTTAGTATCAAGCATCGTAACAGGCAAGGAGTACAAAGTTAGCCTTTCTTTTTCATCTTTTCCTACAGCGCTTATTGTAGCAAATGTATGAAATCTATCTGTCCCGCTCTTATATTTGCTCCTCGTCACGTACATGTCTAACTTCCCATAATATGACTCTTCAGTGAAGTCAATTGCCATCTTCATCCCATCTCTGGCATGATCAGTTAATACGACCCTGTTAGCTGAATTTAAGGCATCAACTACATGGCTTAAATTCAAGCTTTTAAGTCTTCGTAGCAGTGTATCTGGTGAAGGGAATCCATTAGTGTATTTCAAAGATTCTGCAGATGCATTATTTATTGAGATATAAATCAAAGGCTTTATCATATCCTTATGCTTTGAATTGCTTGCAGCATTTATCCCAAGGTTATCTTTCAGAGCTTTAGAGCAGAGTTTATATAATTTCCTTACCAATTTCCTGTTGGGCCTCATTTGTT
>Ga0080006_1151475_pt1 | contig 11403 bp, 7 predicted proteins | sample RS3BMetagenome_FD_69209 | JGI IMG/M metagenome (GOLD analysis project Ga0080006, IMG submission 69209) | Ferric oxide microbial mat and aquatic microbial communities from Rainbow Spring, Yellowstone National Park, USA - RS3B (SPADES... ...
CTCCTCGAACTGGGAATGATCTATCCTGTCAATCCCTCGCTTGTTTCTCGATTCGCTCGTGGACTGGAGTTATTGATCGTAATCGAGGAAAAGCGTGGGTTCATAGAGACGCAGGTAAAAGAGGCCCTTTTCACCCATGGACTGCAAGGTCCAGTGGTGATCGGCAAACATGACGAGCACAACAAACCACTCTTTCCTGTCGAGGGTGGAATGAACGCTAGTATGATCACTGAGCGCCTTGCCCCTATTTTGGCCAAGTACTTGGTCAGTCCTGATATCGTTCAACGCCGACTTGTCGAAATAGAGTCCTCCAGGGAGTACAAGGATTCCATTCAATTGAAGCGAACCCCAAACTACTGCTCTGGATGTCCACACAGCACTTCTACTAGATTGGCTCCTGGCCAAGTCGCCTGGGGCAGCCCAGGGTGTCACTCTTTTGCTTCAGTGATCACCCAACCAGAGCGCCATATCGTGGCCATGACTCAGTTTGGTGGAGAAGGGTTGCCCTGGGTGGGACTATCTCCATTCACCGACCGTAAGCACATCACTCAAAATGTTGGAGATGGTTCTATCTTCCACTCCAGCTACTTGAACATTCGGTTTTGCGTAGCAGCGGGGGTCAACATCACCTTTCGTATCCTCTACAACGGCTATGTGGCCAATACTGGGGCACAGAGCCCGGTGGGACAACGCAGCGTTCCCGAGCTGTGCCGTTTGCTAGCTACAGAAGGTGTGGCCCATATAGCTATACTCACTAAACATCCAAAGAGCTACCATACTTCAGAGTTGCCAGAGCACACCAGTATTCACTCTCCTTCGGAGGTAGTTGAAGTTGCCAAATTCCTGGAGAGTATAGAAGGTGTCACTGTTCTTTTATATGATGAGTCCTGTGCCAATGAACGGAGGCGTCGTCAGAAGCGAGGCATCGAACCTCCTCCCGATACCTTTGCCTTCATCAACGAAGAGGTATGCGAGGGTTGTGGGGATTGTGGCAGAGTATCCAACTGCATGTCTCTGGAACGTATCGATACCGAGTTCGGCCAGAAGACTAGGATCCACCCATCCTCATGCAGTCAGGACTTCTCGTGCCTACAGGGCGACTGTCCAGCCTTTACTACCATAAGGGTGAGTCGTGGTGGTGGGTACCTGAAGCCACAGGCTCCTGAGCTATCTCTCACCGATCTGCCCTCCCCCGACCATCAGGTTCGTCCAGTGGAGCCTTATCGGGTCATCCTGCCAGGTGTTGGTGGAACTGGTGTAATCACTGTGAACGCGGTATTGAGCACGGCGGCGTTTCTTGACGGATGGCAAGTGGATAGCTACGATCAGACAGGAGCGGCTCAGAAGTGGGGTCAAGTTCTTTCTAGTTTAGTGGTAACTCCACCTCGTGATCGTTCGGCATCTGCTGAGTCCTTCTCTCTATTGACTTCTGCATCTCCGGATGTTGGGATAGCCAAAGCAGATTTGTGTATTGCATTGGACTTGGTCGCCAGCGTCGATGCAAGCAACTTGAATCGTTGCAGTCCGGCCAGGACATCCATAGTGGCCAATTCGGATACTTTTCTGACCGGTGAACAGGTGCGTGACATCTCTAAACCTATTCCGGAAGAGGCCATGATGGTCGAGCTTTCCCAAAAGGCTAAAGAGGGTTTCGTACATGCCGTTGATGCGTTGAGCCTCTCCGAGGATCTCTTCGGCGATCACATGATGGCCAATTTCATCTGTGTTGGAGTTGCCTGGCAGGCAGGTCTGTTACCTATGTCTGCCGATGCGATCGAAGAGGCTATTCGCTTGAACGGTGCATTTGTTGACAAGAATATTCAAGCCTTTCGTTACGGCAGATTATTCATTCACGATCGATCTCGTCTTGAAGCAATAGTTGATGAACTCAGCCCTTATGGAAAGTATTCCAGCAAGATGTTGAGGAAAAGAGCGAGGGTAAGGGACAGTATGCTTGAAAGCGCGGATACGGAGATCTCAACTACTGCGGCGTCTATCACACTGCATAAGCAGGATGGAGAGGGCTTGGGCCCATCCGTTCAAGGAGATGGCTTATGGCACAGTGCCGTGAATAGCGGCATAAAAGATGATTTAGCTGGTCTTACTCGTCATCAAAGGATTGCTTACAATGACTTGCTACCAAGGGTCAATGCTCTTGGTCCCGAGCTAGTCGAGAGAGTAAGCCTTAGGGTAGCCGAGCTGATCGCATATCAGGACGCTGACTACGCTGAAGAGTACCTCGAGTTCTTGGAACGCGTCTATGAAAGGGAGCAATTGGTGGTTCCTGGTAGATCCGAGATAACAGCAGCTGCTGCCTTCTCTCTCTTCAAGCTCATGGCCTACAAGGACGAGTACGAAGTTGCGCGCCTATATATGAAACCGAAGTTCAAGCAGCAACTCCAAGCAACTTTTTCCTCTCCTCAGCGTATTACTTACCACTTGCACCCGCCTTTGTTGCGTGCAATGGGCATGAACAGGAAAGTAGAACTCGGAGAGTGGTTCAACCCAGCATTCAAAGCGCTGAAGGCGTTGAGAAGACTTCGTGGTACTCCCCTGGATCTGTTTGGTCGTACCGAGCTTCGTAAACTGGAACGCTCTTTGCCCGATTGGTACAAGAGCAGCCTCGACAGGGCTTTATCGAGGCTCAACCCGGTCAACTACACGTTGGTGGTCAAGATTGCGCAAATAGCAGATCTTGTTCGTGGGTATGAACTCGTCAAGTTGGAGGCCATTGCCAAGGCCAAGGATCAGCTGCAAGCTCTCCTGGATCAAATAGAGGGTGAGCCTGTTGTGTTGACCAGAGGTAACGGCTAGATGTGTAAAACCTTCAGTTGACCGAGCAGAGGGCAAAATTATAGAAAGATAGTAAAGTCGCTATAGCATTTTCGTAAGGAAACTGTTATATTAGTTGAGTCAAGTACATCGACTTGTTTACTTGGTTCGAAGTTGCTTGTAAAGGGGGTGCGCAAGAGGGGATATAAGGGTCATTCACATGCAATAGCTGGGGTAGTGGTGGACTATCCTGTAAAATAGATATTTTTTAATATGACTATCGTTAGGTTGTTCTATAAGCGATAAAACTATAGACACCTGCAGTGGTAAAGACCCATAAGGAATAGAGCAGTTGTTAGTTGTTTTGAATGCAACTTACACCTGCTGTAACTGCGACTATTAAGTTACTTCTAGTGGTTGTTGCAACCATAGTTTGTGCTATAAGTAGCCGTGTAACTCTAAGCAAAGAAAAGGGAGTACAGTTATGATCCATCAGGTACAAAGAAGTGGCGGGTTACTTCGTAACCTTTTGGGTGACGGGCGAAGACGATTTCGAAAAGCAGTAGTCGCTACTGCAGCAGTTGCCTCTTCCGCTCTGCTCCTAGCTGCTTGCAGCTCAAGTTCCAGTTCAACAGTGAAGCCAGCTGCCAAGGCCAAGGGACCCATCAAGATCGGCATGATTACTTCGCTAACTGGTCCATATACCCCCCTCGGTACCAATGACAAACTTGGTGCCGAGCAAGAGGTTAACGCCATCAACTCTGCTGGGGGCATCGATGGCAGGAAGCTCGATCTCATCATCGAGAATGACAACACCAATCCCACGCAAGCGGTCGTGGACTTCAAGACCTTGGAGTCCGATGGTGTAGTGGCCGTAGTAGGGCCTGTCTTCTCCTCCTCCTGTATGGCCATACTACCTGACGTCCAAGCCGCTAAGATCCCTTCGGTGAACACCTGTGCCGATGACTCACAGGTCACTCCTCCGAGAAAGTATGTCTTCATGACTCCTCCTACTACTTTGATCGTGGGCAAGCAGCTACTCGCCTACATGAAGTACAAGGGTCTCACCAAGATGGCTGTAGCTCACGATACGACAGCGTTCCCGGAGGCTGGTTGGGATGAGATGAAGGCGCTGGCTCCTAAGTACGGAATCAACTTCATCTATGACGGCATATTCTCCATTACCTCTACTACCTTCACCTCGATCTTGACCGCGGTGAAGTCATCTGGAGCTCAAGGCTTGATGGTATGGGGATCCGGCCCTGCCGAGGTTACTTTGACCGAGCAGTTCAAGTCCATGGGGATGACCATTCCTTTGCTCATGAGCCATGCTGAAGCCTCTTATCTTTACACCAAGCCAGTTGGGGCAGCAGGCAATGGGGTGATAATAGCTAGCTCGATTGGGGGTATCGGACCATTCCTGCCTTCCAGTTATCCTGCTAAGTCAACCATCATGAGCTTTGCAAATACCTTCCAGAAGAACAACGGATACTATCCCCCCGAGTTTGCCTTTGATGCTGGTGGAGCAGTAGCCATGATTGCTAAGGCGATCAAGGAGAACGGCGCTACTCCGGCTGGCATAGATGCAGCACTCAACCATATGACTATTACGACAGGGGACGGTACCTATACCTTCACTCCTACGGATCACTCCGGTCTTACCACTGACCAGGTGGCGATTACGAGGGATGAGAATGGCACGTTGGTACCTACCAACTTCACCAAGGCTATGGTTTCTAAAGCCTCCTAGGCTAAGCTTGGTTTCGTGGACGAATCCAATATTGGTCTAGATCCTGTCGAGACAACCCATAGCATGGGAGACGAGTTAGCGAAGACGGCCCGAGTGGCCGTCTTCGCTACTTGTATGGTTGACATAGCTGGTCATTCAGTGCTCAAGGCAACCGAGGATGTACTTGAGGCCATAGGTGTAGAGGCAGTTCTACCTGAAGGGCAGTCCTGCTGTGGACAACCAGCTCTCAACTCCGGCTATCCTGGTCCTGCAGTCAAGTTGGCAAAGCACTGGATCAGAACTTTCGAGCCATATGATGTGGTCGTAAGTCCAGCAGGATCGTGCGTAGCTATGGTCCATCACCACTTCCCTAGGATCTTGCAGGGAGGATGGAGAGAACGTGCGATAGAGATCAGTAGGCGCACCTTTGAACTCACTCAATTCTTGGTTGCAAGGCGGGATAGATTGGAGTTGTTGCTAAGCGAAACTGTGACCTACCACGATTCATGTCACATGAAGCGATTTCTTGGCGAAAGCTCTGCTCCTAGAGAGGTTCTCTCATGGATCAAAGGACTCCAGTTGGTGGAGATGGAAGGGGCAGATACCTGCTGTGGCTTTGGAGGGACGTTTTCTGTCAAGTTTCCTGAGGTGTCTGTGGAGATGGGTCGGCTCAAGCTCGATCTTGCTTCCAGGACAAAAGCTAGATTCATTATATCCTCCGACCCTGGGTGCCTTATGCACCTAGAAGGAGTAGCCCGTGCACAGGGTAGTAGCTTGCGTGCCATGCATATAGCCGAGTTGTTGGCATTGGCTATGCAAACAGAAGACAGCTACTCCCACCGGTTACTATCCGCTGAACAGTAACCCATGGCTGCTTGCAAGATCTCTTACCTTTCAAACCTGTTCATCGGTGATGGATTGGATCTGTTCATCGGTGATGGATTGGACGGCGAGCCGTTCAGCTCTCACTCGTTGATCTACCTCTACAAGGAGGAATGCCTTGGCTACTTCTAAACGGTCGACTGGTCTCGAAGGTAGAGAGAATATCTATTTGGATAGGCCTCCATGGGCCAGCGCTCACGAAGAGGCCGAAGATGCCGTACTATCAGATGTTGTTGCTCAAGCAGTTGACCGACCTAGTTCCAGGAAGGTAACCGACCTGCTCATGGCAGTAGAGGCGGTTAGAGGTGGTCCTTCTTGGCCTCCACCCATGGACTCTCTACGGGAACGAGCTAGTGCCATAAGGCGGGAAACCTTGCAAGATCTGCCTGGTTACGTAGGTCGATTGGTCGATGCCACCCGTTCCAATGGCGTTGCTGTCCACTTTGCATCGACCCCTGGAGATGCGCGGCAGATCATAACGGATATAGCCAAAGAACGAGGCGTGGAGTTGATCGTCAAGTCGAAATCGATGGTCACTGAAGAAATTGGATTGACCAAACATTTGGAGTCAGTAGGAATACAAAGCGTGGAGACCGATTTAGGGGAGTACATAGTACAACTTGCCGATGAACGTCCTAGTCATGTCATGGTTCCAGCCATTCACAGGTCTAAAGACGACATCGCCCGGGTGTTCTCTGAACTGTCCGGTCAGCCTGTCAGTCCTGACATCCCAGAGTTGGTGGCCTTCGCTCGGCAGCGCTTGCGAGACGATTTCGCTAGGGCTGATATGGGTATAAGCGGGGTCAACTTTGCCGCTGCCGATACGGGCACCTTGGTGATAGTAACCAACGAGGGCAATGGGCGTATGGTTACTTCAAGGCCTCGTGTCCATGTGGCGGTCATGACCATGGAGAAGGTCATACCCCGCTTTGCTGACCTAGCGGTTCTCCTTCCTCTACTCTTTTATGCCGCCTCTCGTCAGCGTCTTACTGCGTATCAGACCTTCATACATGGGCCACGACATTCAGGAGAGCATGAGGGGCCAGAGGCGGTTCCCTTGGTCATATTTGACAATGGGCGTAGCGACATATCCAGGGGGGCATATAAGGAGGTACTTGCCTGCATACGTTGCGGAGCATGCCAAAGTGCCTGTCCTGTATATCGCCGAGTCGGAGGAGGACAAGCATACCTCTCTACCTACGGCGGTCCAATTGGTGCTGTGCTCACCCCTCTTTTGAAAGAGCGCCCTGGTCCAGCTGAACTGTCGTTTCTCTCTACTCTGTGCGGTGCTTGCGAAGAGGTTTGTCCTGTCCAAATACCATTGACCAATTTGTTGGTTGAATTACGCGCAGACTATGAGGCGTCGAAGGAGCCTTACGGCCTTTCTCGTCTGGCATGGAAAGCATGGGGAGAGCTGTGGAGTAGCCCCTATGGATACTCTATCTCTACAGCAACAGTGAGGCTGATAGCTCCGTTCATAGAACAAGCCCGTCAGTTGGGAATTCCCCTTCCAGGAGCACTGGGGCGTTGGACGCGGAGCCGCAGCTTGCCCAAGTTCACTACCAGGGAGCAAGCGAAACATAGATCGGCTACAGCCGCTAAGTTTGCTTCATCAGCTCGTGATGCTTCTTCTAACGATAACGGGCAAGTCCCCTTCCAGGCTTCACGAGAGGAGCATGTAGATGAGTCCTGATTCATCCTCGCTAGATGAACTTGCTGCCATGTTCCTCCGTGAACTGGAGGCAGCTGGGGGACATGGATTCGTCTGCGAGAGTCAGGAAGATCTCGTCGATCGAGTTGAAAAGCTGTGCCGGTCGCGCTCGGTGCTCATAGAGGAGAGTCCTTCTACCAAGTTCATCGGTACTGCCTTGATCGAGGCTGGTGCAAATATATCCACCACCACTAATATCTGGGATGCCGAAGTGGGAATAACAGGCGTGGACATGGCCGTGGCCGCTACGGGAACTCTTGTCCTTCTGGCAGGGCACAACCGTCTCTTAGCAGCTTCGCTTCTTCCTTATACCTTCATTGCTCTAGTTGATCGCTCCTCTCTGGTCGCTGATTTCGAACAGCTGATCAAGATCTTGAACGATAGATTGACCGGCTCCACTACGGAACCGAATAGGCCGTCTGCAATCCATCTCATTACAGGTCCAAGTCGTACGGGAGATGTGGAGATGCAGCTCACTATAGGTGTACATGGACCGCCAGAGGTGTATGCCTTTATCTATCCCTGACCGGACGTTCACTTGGAAGCTTGGTCATAAACCGAATGCTCTCTTTGTTCCAAGGCATTGAGCTGCACCGTTGCAGTTGGGGCAATGAGTGGTAAAAATTATGGCGACTTTTCTATTACCTCTACCCACCGGTAGGCAGAGTGGTATATAGTTAAGTATGTAAACAACTATGCTGACTGCTTCCAGTTCAAGATGAGAGTTGTTCTTGGGAGGATAGTAGAGGAAATACTTGAAAGCAGAGGGGGTAATTACTGCATTTAATACGTAAAGTATCGTTGAAATTTTTCTTATCTTGAGGATATTTACTTAGCTCCCAAGGGTGGTGGGAAGAGCATCACAGTAAAGCGTCTTACATCATATTCCAATGAATAGTTAGATGCCTTATGTAAGTGTGGATTGATCAATATAGCTTTATTAGGTGGTAGGCGGAGTGGTTGAAGTTGACGTATTGTTAGAGGCGCAAAATTTAGTTCGTAGTTTCGGTGGAGTGACTGCTGTCGACTCTGTTTCATTTGGCGTCGCCGAGGGAGAGCTGCGAGGGCTTATTGGACCCAATGGAGCTGGAAAATCCACTTTGTTTCATTTGATCAGTGGACATCTTTACCCAGACAAAGGTAGCCTGTTCTTCCACGGGCGTCGTATAGAGCGCAAGCCCCCAGCTATGCGCGCCAAGATGGGCATCTCTATAACCTTTCAAGCCGTACACCTATTCAATGGGATGACGGTGTTGGAAAATGCCATGGTAGGAGGGCACGCCTGGACCAAGCATGAGTGGATCGAGGCATCTTTCCGCTTACCACGTCATCGACGCGAAGAACGACACATCAAGGAAAAGGCGGTGTGGGCTCTGGAGAGAGTAGGACTCGATCGGTTCATGGATTTACCGGCTGAGTCATTGCCTCTGGGTAGACAAAGAGCGCTGCAAATAGCTCGAGCTATTTGCAGCATGCCCAAACTGTTGCTTTTGGATGAGCCAGCTGCAGGTTTGAGGGGAGATGAAAGACGAGAGCTGCTTGGCTTGTTGGAGAGACTTCACGAGGAAGGTTTGACCATGATCTTGGTGGAACATGATGTGGGGTTTGTGACCCATGTAGCTGAAAAAATTACAGTTTTGGATCGCGGACATGTGATAGCTGAGGGAACTCCCGAAGAGATCCGCCATGATCCACTTGTCATATCTGCTTATCTCGGCACTGCAACCAGTGATGAAGCTGTTGGAATCCGTTGAACAGCCGACCCCCAACGGGTCCATCCCTGCTGATGCTCTTTTAGCCACATACGACTTAGTCGTGCGCTACGGAGCTGCTGTAGCACTAGATGGTGTCAGCATGTATGTAGGCAAGGGAGAGATGGTGGCGCTTATTGGACCTAATGGTGCTGGTAAATCAACTTTGCTCAATACACTATCAGGCATCAACCACCCTGCAGCAGGAAGAATAGTCTGCAATGGCAAGTTGGCCCATGTTCCAGAGGGACGTCAGCTCTTTCCCGAGTTGACCGTAGAGGACAATTTGCGTCTAGGTGCATACAGGGGAGGTTCCAGAGATCCATCACCAATGTACGAGCTGTTTCCGCAGTTGTACAGGCTCAGGAATCGTCGCGCCGGAGGATTGTCCGGAGGCGAGCAACAGATGGTGGCAATTGGCCGTGCTCTCATGGCTCATCCCGATATCATGGCAGTCGACGAGCTCTCACAAGGGTTGGCACCTATAGTGGTCTCTGATATAGCTAATCACTTAGTCGCTTTGAACAAAGAGAACGGGACTGCTGTGCTATTGGTAGAGCAGAATGCTCAGTTAGCCTTGGATATCACTTCACGTGCCTATGTGTTGGAGAATGGGCGCATAAGCAAGGAGGGGCGTTCAGCTGACCTTGCTCGTGATCCAGCCGTGCACGAGGCTTATCTCGGAGGTCAAGTCAGTCGATGACCGCTTTTGTAGAGTACCTGTTGACCGGAGTGGCCAGAGGACTGGTCTTTGCTCTGTTGGCCATGGGCTTTGTGTTCATCTATCGAGTTACACGAGTGGTCAACTTTGCTCAAGGGGCCTTTGCCGTGTTCGGTGGTTTCATCACCTACTCGCTTTTACGAGCGGGCATACCTCAAGGTGTATCGGAGTTGTTGGCTGTATTGGCTGCCTCTCTAATTGGCCTCATCTTCGGTGTGATTACCATTGCAGGAGATATTCCCTTATTGGCATCGCTCATCATCACGATAGGGTTGTCCATCCTTAGCGAAGCCATCTTGATGCTCATATGGGGTACTACCCCCATTACCTATTCGGGGCTTACCGGCCACGACTTCGTAATACTCGGAGCCTTTATCCAACGACAGTACCTGATTGTGGTCGTAGCTTCTCTAGTGCTGTTCGCTCTCATAGCTCTAGCATTTGGTCGAACCTACTTTGGCAAGGCCATGACTGCATGTGCCTCCAATCCTTATGCTGCCAAGCTCTCCGGTATAAATGTGAAAAGAATGGGGCTGGTGGCATTCATGTTGGGCGGAGCTTTGGGTGGAGCTGCTGGTGTGCTCATCACCCCTCTGTCGCCTATGACCTATGACGCCGATGTCTCTTTGGCTATTACCGGCTTTGCCGCTGCCATTGTAGGGGGATTGACCAGTCCTGGCTTGGCTGTAGTAGGGGGTCTGGTGTTCGGGCTTGCGGAACAGTTCGTAGCTGGTTATTGGTCGCCCTCGAATGAGACTGCTGTAGCGCTGGCACTGCTCATCATACTCTTGCTTTGGCAGGCGAGGAGGATGAGGCTGGAGGGCCTGGAATGACCGAACGCATGCGTTCTGTTGTCGTAGGTTCGACGGTGGTGGTAATCGGGTTGATCACCTTGGCCCTACCCTTGGTTCTTTCTTCTTCCAACATAGAGATATATGTGAACATAGGGCTGTTTACTATCGTGGTTAGCGGCCTTTCCTTGTTGATGGGCTTTGCAGGTCAGGTTTCTCTGGGCCAAGCAGCCTTCTACGGCATTGGTGCTTACACTGCAGCTATTATGGCTGTTCATAAGTGGCCACCATTGATAGCACTGATAGCAGCTCCAATCGTGACGGCAATCGTAGCGTTCCTCATAGGTATTCCACTCCTGCGACTCAAGGGCCATGCATTGGCCTTTGGAACTCTAGCGGTTCAGCTGATCTTGTTGGCTATCATTCCTGAGACTTCTTCTTTCACAGGAGGATCGATAGGGTTGTCTGCTATTCCACCTCTTCGGATTGGACCCCTAGCGATTAGTTCTGGGAAAGACTACGCCTATCTGGTGTGGATCGTAGCGGTAGCAGTATTGATCATCACGAGGAACCTCACTCGTTCACGACCTGGGAGAGGACTTCGAGCAATGGCCACAACCCCTTCTGGGGCTTCTGCCACAGGGGTTCAGGTGGAAAGCTACAAGCTGAGGGATTTTGCTTTGTCGGCTGCCTATGCAGGTATAGCGGGTGGTATTTATGTGTTCTTTATCGGTTACATCTCTCCCGATGCCTTCCCGGTCATGCTCTCTATCGAATTTGTCATCATGGTCGTAGTCGGCGGTATCGGGACTGTTTCAGGAGCTTTTGTTGGTGCAGCTGTAATTACTATTATCTCCCAGGTTCTTACCTCTTTAGGCACCAGTCCCTCACTACCTCCACAGCTTCCTACTGTGTTGTCCTTGGGAGTGTATGCACTGATTTTGATAGCCATTCTTCGTCTTATCCCTTCTGGGGTAATAGGTGCTCTAAGTCAACTATGGAAGAGAACTCAGCCTGCTCCATCCACTAGATCTCATATGGTGGCT
>Ga0080006_1120083_pt1 | contig 11393 bp, 7 predicted proteins | sample RS3BMetagenome_FD_69209 | JGI IMG/M metagenome (GOLD analysis project Ga0080006, IMG submission 69209) | Ferric oxide microbial mat and aquatic microbial communities from Rainbow Spring, Yellowstone National Park, USA - RS3B (SPADES... ...
TATGAGACACAATTGGAAGCAGGAGTAGGCGGCCGGTCGAAAAAGCCTAAGAAGCGTCTGCACGTCAGTAGGCGACTTGTTGTCCAAGGCGCACCGGTCGCTACTACTGTACACCGCCGACGACGTTCTACTTTAGAACGGCGTTCAGCGGTGTGCGCCATGCGAGACACCTCCTGGCCACAGCGACTGCAGAGCGTCACATGGAGAACCGTACGACAGCGGTTCCGCGTTTGGCTGTCCACTGCGTGCTCCAGGTCCAGTACAGGTGGCGGGGGCGCTTTCGCTGAACACCCGCACGACGTTGGAACGGGTGGTTCAGTAAACGGCTCCGTAACCACGAACAGGGACCTGGACTCTGCCTCGACGGAAGCCGGTGCCACGGACCAGATAGTAGCGAGCGGACTTGCGTCTGTCTTGGGTGTTGGTGAGCGGACGTACCAGGAAGAAGTGTTCGCTCTTTGCGGAGGCGGCCGGGCTCGAGTGCGCCGCCAGCACGCCCAGGGAAAGCTAACCGCTCGGGAGCGGTTGTACCTTTTACTGGATCGTGGCTCTTTTCAAGAGCTTGATCGACTGGTCAGTTCAAGAGAGTCCCTCCATGCATCGTCTTCGGATCCGCTTGGAAAACGTCGCATTCCTGGCGACGGTGTTGTGTCGGGCTTTGGACGGATTCACGGTCGACCTGTGTTCGTTTACAGCCAGGACTTCACCGTTGCTGGTGGCTCTCTTTCCGAAGCCAACGCCGCAAAGATCTGCAAGGTCATCGACAAGGCCATCGAGGTCGGCGCGCCAGTTGTTGCTCTCTGTGATTCCGGAGGAGCGCGCATCCAGGAAGGGGTGCGCTCGCTCGCAGGCTACGCAGAGGTCTTCAAACGCAATGTGTTGGCTTCGGGATACATCCCGCAGCTTTCCCTGATTCTCGGGCCGTGTGCAGGTGGTGCAGTGTACTCACCAGCACTCACGGACTTTGTGCTCATGAGCAGACGACATGCACGAATGTTCGTGACGGGGCCCAGCGTAACGAACGCTGCCCTAGGCGAACAAACAACTGATGAGGCGCTTGGCGGTGCCGCAGTTCACTGTCGTATCTCGGGCGTTGCCCATTTAGACGCCGACGACGATATTGCCGTGATACAACTCGCCCGTGAGCTGCTGTCGTACCTGCCGCAGAATGCGCGTGTTCCCGCTCCCCAAGTTGTTGTCACCGAGGATCCCAGCGACCGCGAAGAACCCGTGCTCGATCGACTGGTACCCTCGGATGCGCATACGCCATACGACATGCGGGATGTTCTGATGCGCCTCGTCGATGATGAAGAATTTCTAGAAATTCAAACCGATTTCGCTCCAAACATGCTAACTGCATTTGCTCGACTGAACGGTCGCAGTGTGGCATTGATTGCCAACCAACCGCTGTGCATAGCAGGTGCAATCGATTCCGACGCTGCCGTCAAAGCAGCACGGTTTGTGCGCTTTGCAGATGCATTCGGCATACCGATCGTGACGCTGGTTGACGTACCAGGCTTCCTTCCCGGAACGCAGCAAGAGCATGGCGGCATCATCCGACACGGCTCCAAGTTGCTGTATGCGTACACGGAGGCAACCGTGCCGAAACTGACCATTATTTTGCGTAAGGCATACGGTGGCGCGTACTGTGTCATGGCAAGCAAGCACCTGCGTGGCGACCTGAACGCAACTTGGCCCTGTGCCCATATCGCTGTCATGGGTAGGGCTGCAGCGAGTCAGATCCTTCGCAGGCGAGTTGCGTCGACGGATGCGCTCGAAACTTCGGGTGACACTGAAGCGAGCGAGGAATCCTCGGTTTCGGTTGCACTCCAGCGTGGCTACGTCGATGCTGTCGTGCGACCAAGACTGACGCGTCGATGGCTCATACACGGGCTAAGCCTCCTAGCGAGCAAAGAGACAGCGGCGTTACGGGAGCCATGGCCCCCGAAAAAACATGGAAATATTCCCCTGTAAAGGAATCGTGCACTTTGCACGCCGCGTGTACAGCCATAATGCATGCAACTTCTTACTTGTTGCATTTCTGGACTGCTTCCGCGAAACGAGTACAACCGGTATCATTGAATCGGTTGCTGAGCAGGAGGCGCCCATTCGCCTCACGCGGCGAAGCACAGATGCAGCTGAAACTTTGCGTCTGGGTGCTCTCCTTGGACCTTTCGTGTCAAAGCGACTTGTCGGTTCGTCTCAGGTGTTGCATTGTTGCTTTGCATCTAGAGTTCCACGTCTGTGCGTACACAGGCTCCTGAGCAGCCGATGCTTGTCTGACAGCATCGGAAACGGTGATGTGCATTGCCCGCTGCTGCTGCTGCTGCTGCTTCCCGTGCGGTTATAGCATATTCGCCAGTGAAAAGTCTTGGTATAGCGACCTGCTGTGCAGCAGGTCGTAGCGCGTATTCAGCAACACATGCGTGACGTGCTCCGCGTAAACGCGCTGCAACCAGAACCTTCGCTGCCGAGACGCACCCTCAGGGGCGATCCTTTCGACGCTATTTTTTTTCGTGACGTCTGCACATTCTCATTCTAGTTCCATACGGAGTTTCCGTATCGAAAACGGTGGAGTAGGACGTTTCACAGGGAAGCAGCCCCGTTCTCGGTTCAGTGTATGAACCGGGGGTGCGGTGTGTCCGCCGTACCCGGACGCACCGCCCGGGAGACACACGAGCAATCAGAGCGTCGTCCGCGTTAACCAGAAACGAAGATCATAAAGACGCTGACTTGGAATATAGGCTTCGGCAGAGTACAACTCACTGGTGTGATCGAGCGAGCGAACAGGCGTGTTGCCGCTCACGCCCGTCGAGCGCGAAGCTTGTCGCGCTGCCGCCGCTGTAGCCCTATTGAACAGACGCTGGTAAACGAACGCTGTTCGGAGAGCGCTCTACGAGCGGCTATCCTTCTTCAAAAGGCAACCCTGGTCACTTGGGAACTCGTGTACCGATGACCGAGTCCAAGTGGTCCCGTGATCTTCAGGAGATTTTCGGGGACTCAAGCAGCGACGAGTCCGTAGAGGATGCGGTTGACGTGGGCGCCCAGTCGCGCTTCGCGGTCGAGACGGCTGCCCGGGAACCGGGGCGAGGTTTCGGAGCTCCGAACAGGACACCGCTTGAACCAAAAGCTCACTTGATTAAAGACGCCGACTACGAGGCCGCTGAAAGCAGGGCTGAACATTGCGTGGCCGGGAGCCCCGGCGGAGCTGCTCCCGTTCAAGGCGGGGCAGGTGCAGGTGGACTCCGGCGCCACACCCCCGACTATTACCTGCTGCGGCTGCCTTTTAAGTTTATTGGAATCGAAGCGCTGGAGAATAGGGAAAGCCAGAGCCATGCTCGTACAGACTCTCGTACTGATGCACCCGCTGGCCCGTGGCGAAACCGGTCCAAGAAACCCGCCTTGATCCGCTGGCGACGGAATCCCACTACCGGTGAGTGGGAATCGAACGCTCGCATCATCGAATGGAGTGACGGGTCCCGTACGCTGCACATAGGCGACCGGGTAGCTCTCGAGCTGATTGTAGAACAGGGGATACCAGGCCGCGAGCATGTTATCTGCGGCGATCCGCAGCGTATGGTCAACTACAATGGCGAAATCAAAGGCCATTTCAAAACCAACGTTGACCCGGCGGTGGTACAACAACTACTAGCAGGCGCTCGGGTGCCGTCGACCGCAAAGTTAGGAGCGGGTCTCGAAAAGGAGCTTGGAGCGGGCGACCTTGCCTCGAGATCTTTCGCAGAGACGGGGCGTAGCCGCCGCGTGCAGGTGGCAGCGCTCGACCGGGCCCCAGAAAGCGAAGAGAAGACGCTGCTTGATTTCGAGAATCAGCGTCGAAAAGCCGAGCAACGAATCGAAGCGCGACGTCGTCGGCGAGGACAGAGACTCGCTCAGAATGAGTTGCTCGCACCGCAACAGTTAGGCGTGGACCCGCTCGCTGGCGAACAGCGTCGCGACGCAGGGCATACGGGCTCGACAGGGACTCTCGCCCGGGACGATGACTCCGGAGAAGAGGCTTCCGATGCCGACTCTGCCATGGAGTTGTTGGATGATCGTCGATTCGGGGTTCGCCAACGCACGATTCGTGACGAAGACGCTGAGCTGGAGCGGCTGGAGGCTATGTTGGACGATGACCACGAGGATGACCACAGTATGAACTCCGCGGAGAGCGCATCCGATGAGGCACTGGTCGAGCACGAGACGCCAGAGTCGACCTCCGAGCACCCCGGCACATCGCCGCTGGATGCCGCTGCCCCGGGCGCAGCAGTCCACCTCCAGCAGCGCAGTCGTGCTGGTGCCGGTGACAATGTGGCAGCGAGCCCGTCCTCAGAGACCGCCGTATCCGCTGAACCGCAAGCACCCGCCGCATCCGGAGTATCTGCGACTGCGTCGAGCAGCAGACGTCGAATGCTAGTGACCAGTGACGAGGAGGATGCATAAGCGCTCGAACGGCATGGCATGCTTTCGCGCAGACGAATCACCCTGCGAGCGGTACATGGAAGCGAAATGGATGCTACCGGAGTGGGGTGTTCGGGCATGTGCGTCTGCAAGGCAGCTGCATGTCACAGTTCCTCGCAATTGGACCAACGCGCTAGCATCTATGCAAAACAGGGATCGTGCATGCTTGCGGAAGCTTCGCGGTAGTCATTGTTGGATATGTTATCGGGTTGAATGGAGCGCGGCACGGCAGGCTCGTTCACCATTCTATACTTTACGCGTTGATGGGCGGCTACCAGCGACGCTGCGCCACCAGGTACAGCGGGTATTGATGCTGAGACATTGTCAAAGGGCCTTGAGTCGAGCGTTCGCATCTCGTGCGGATAGCGCACGTAGGCTGCTGCCTCTGGCACCCGACCACGCTCAGAGCTGGGTGAGCGTTGGTACAGGTCGCGGCTTGGCGATGACAAGGCGCTGCTGCGTGATAAAACTGAAGAGCTTGCGCCTGCCTTGTTGGGCTTTCTGGAAATGGAGGTCCACTGCTTTTTGACGCCGATCAGGTACGATGCGTTCGGCTGGTCCAGGTTCCTGCGGATGAACGCAATCTCGACCGGGGCCTTCATAGAGGCTGGAACCCTCCAGCACAGAGACGGGGTCAGCTGGGCTTGAAAAAGAGACGCGGCGGCGGCGCTTTGCAGTCGTCGAGCACACGACTGGGGTTTGCGCGTCCCTCTGTTCTGATTCCCGTTTGCTCGGCTTGGGTGCAGTTTCGGATTTGCGACGAGGCTCGGTACGATGTGATGGCACCAAACGCTTGCCTCGGCTTTGATTTCGTTTCGCCGTACGAGACTTGTTGGATTTTGCACTGCTTCGCCGTTCCGGTACTTCGGCCGTATTTTCACGCGACTCTATTGCATCGTCTGCGTCATTCTCGGTGGCTGGCACCACGCTCGGTTCCACGATTTGCGGACACGTCATGCTCTTCATCGCGGGTACTTCCATCAGCGCCGGTTGCAAGTCCGGATTCGTGTCCAGCGGCCCGGGGACGCTGACACTGCGTAAAAGCACCAGTTCCGCCTCCATGGATGCAAGCGCCTGCTGCCAGCGACGCTGTTCCTCCGCGTACAGCAAGTCCATCAACTCAATTTTTTCCTCCAGTTCGCGCACCCGCGCACGCTCTTTCACCAACTCCTGGTGCGCAACAATACCAGCCCACTGCTGCTCCGCACAACATCGTCGCCATTGGGACGCTATCAGCTCCAGCTCAGCGTTCTCGCGTTGTAGCGTCGTGAACGCCTGTGCCACGCTCTTCTCGAGCGCTGCATACTCCCGTTGACTATGCTCTCGTAGCGTCTCACAGGTAGCTTCCAAACAAGCTACCTGCTTCTGCAGAATATGTTCACCTGAAGCGCATACTCCTGTATGCACCATTCAGAGACCTTTGTTGTGCCGTCAACACAATCGTTGCGATATCGAGCACGACAGAGCAGTTCACCAGAGCGTGCGTACTGCAGCGTGCCGCAGCACAGCGCAAGAGCGCACCAACGCGCAACGTACGATCGATTTGGCGCGATCGCCCGATGAGGGATTTCAAAAACGGGACTTGGTGGCACGCTGAGGCCTACCGGCTTTTTCTCTCATGTTTGACGAAATGTTTCCATTGACCACGGAACCCAGACACGGGATGGATAGTAGGGTTCATGGAATTGTCCATCATGCTGTGCCATACGCTCAAGTTCCATAACCTATATGTGATATAGGTTGTACTGGTCGTTTCGTGCGTTCTATCGCGCAGCGAGTACCTGCCTTGCTGTCCCCTGAATAAACCCTGTACAGCTGGTGCGGGTGCAGCACGAGCATAGAACGGGAATGGCATACGACTGAGGACGTTGGCTCGAAGTATCTTTTATTCAATACGGAATCGGGACTCTTTATGATACTGGGAGCCAGCAAGCTGCGGAGAGAGACGCACTGCTTGCGGTAGCGCGAAGCGATCTGCTAGGAGCGTACTGCAACCAGGGCAACGCCTAGCATGCAGCCTACCGCTTTCTTATCTCAAAACAAAAACTTCGTTGCAGACGAGTCGCTCGGGTGTCGCCACATCACCCGGTAACTGAGGGAGGCGTGAGGCACGAGCCCGCCGGACACGTCGGGGTCGTGCGACCTTCCATCATGCGGATCAACGTTCGAAAATACGGAGACGTTTGCCCCCGTTCAATTTTCACCGTGAAGCTGGAACGAAATTGGTACCGAGTCGCTGGTTGCTGGTTCGTTTGTGTTTGCTCGGCACTTGACTGGCTCGTACAAGCTCAGTCTGATGGGCATTTTTCGGACGCGCCGATAACCTTTTCGGGCAAGTCTTGTGAAACGACTCAGGATCCTGTCGAGGTGTCACCATCGAATCATACGATACGGGATCCATCGATCTCACTAGGGATTTCTGGACGCACCGATATCCTCTCTAGATGATAACAATGATAAAGAGAATCAGGATTTCGCGTCCGCAGCGTCGCCACACCTCGCCTTCCATACTCCAAAAGATTACGCGATCTCTATTCGAGGGAGTCAATTCGTGACCTTAGCACCCGCACCATGACATGCACGACCACAAACGTGGACGGAATGTCAGAAAACATCAAGCAACGTCCCAGTTGATGATGCTACAGTACGTAATCGTTGAAACGGATCAGGTATGCCTCGACGCATTGTCGATGCATCGGACGCTGCGGCGAGCGGGAAGCGCGCCTACGCGCCGCCTCTCCGGACGCTACCATGCAGCGACAGCGACACCTGGTGTGCTTTTCCGTCAGCCTATCGGTACTCGGGTGTAGACATCGACACGTTTCCGCTGGACGGTACTGCTGTTGCCATAGTCGAGGTCGCTTTAGAGCAGTGTCTACGCGGACCGCTATGTTGACGGGGTTATCGCAACACAAGCCGCTGACGTTCGTTACCAGTAACGAGAAGAAACTCGCTGAACTGCGGGCGATTCTGCGTGACCTTGTCGGTATGGAAGTGACGATCGAGGCGCGACACATCGACCTTCCTGAGATTCAAGGTGAAGCCGAGGATATTGCGCGCGAAAAGTGTCGATACGCTGCACGTGCGATCCAGGGACCCGCCCTCGTCGAAGACACGCAGTTGTGTTACCACGCGTTCGGCGGACTCCCTGGTCCGTACGTCAAGTACTTTTTGCGTAACCTGGGGCCGGAAGGCATGGAAAAGTTGCTCGCTGCCTGGGACGATAAACGTGCAACAGCGCAGTGTATCTTTGCGCTCGCCGTAGACGCCGACGCGGAGCCGCACCTGTTCACCGGCCAGACGCTGGGGCGAATTGTGGTGCCTCGCGGGAAACGTAACTTTGGTTGGGATCCCATATTTCAACCCGATGGACACGAGAAAACGTATGCTGAAATGAGTGAAGGCGAGAAGAATGCGATTTCGCATCGTTTCCGAGCTGCTTCGAGGCTAGCAGAGTTTCTGCGCAACCAGTACACCACGCGATAGGTTGGTCGCGAGGCCTCGCGGAGGATGCGCTTTCCGCCCCCCGGAACAGCACCGCATCCCTGATGCATTCCAAGTATTCGATGAGAGATTATCGTGGGGGAATATATGGTGCGCTCTGAAAAAGTTCCGCGGGGACCGCTTGCGGGTTCGGGTTTCTGCGTTTCACCCTTGAAGACGCTGATAGCGGTAAGCCCACGCGGCCGCTGCCTTCCTGAACCCGCATCCTCTCCTCTTCAATACGTGGACCGCTCGACACGCCTCGGAATCGTTGAGAACGCCAGCTATCAGGCCTGGTCGTATCTCTTTTCCGCGATAGTATGCACTGTACGCAATGACGAGCGCATGTATCGGTGCTGGCGCGATGTAGACCAGTAGCCAAACCTTGCCTAGAGAGATTGTTGCTCCGCGCCCGGCGCTGCATGTATCCCAGATCTTGTTTAGAACCGATTCTTTTTCGTAAAGTTGATGCCCCATGTATCAACGACAGATATTAGGACATCATGCCAGATGCCTCTCGTCAAGGAGCGCCTTCCCGCAGCATCTCACGACGAGTTCGAGATCGCTGAGCGTCCACAACGTAGGCAGCTCGTTGTCCTGCGGTTTCACCGATCGAGCGCCAACTGCTGTGAACGGTGGCAGCAGGCAGCACTCCATCGTTCCCGCTCAGTTCGCTCGCTCCTGTTTCTGTGGCGCTTTCAAGTGGTTTTCCTGGCGAGCGTTCGCGAGATGTACTCGTTGAGCACGGCCGCTTGGATCCGTCGATTCCGACCAAAGCGGAATCCATTTGTGGACGCATGAGCGCAGGCTTTGCGCTGATGGATACGAACCGTAATGTTTCTCGAAAATCATTCGATAGTAGTACGCTTCTTTTGTTGTCGGTGGATCGTATGTGAAGCGCGCTGCTGCATTGTGGAGCTCGTCATCGGAAACGTGGCTATCGCAGAACGCCTTAAGGCCGTCTATCCAATTGTAACCGACACCATCACTGAATTGCTCCTTCTGTCGCCAAAGAATATCGTCCGGAAGGTAGCGCGTTCGTGCCGGACCAAGATGTTCATCGAAGGCGGCTCTCATGATCCATTTTTCCATTCTCTTTCCTGGAACGCACATTTTCTCTTGCGGATCGATTGTCATTGCCACATCGAGATAATCGCGATCCAGGAATGGAACTCGAAGCTCCAGACAATGCGCCGCTGTACTGCGGTCGCCTCGAAGTACGTCGGCGGTGTAAAGCAGACGCAGTCTGCGCACAGTCTCGCGTTGGAATTCGGCCGCAGAGGGCGCGTTATGGAAGTACAGGTATCCACCGAGCACTTCATCGGCACCCTCACCACTCAGAATCACTTTCACGTACTGCTTGACGAGCTTGGAGAGCAGGTACATCGGCGTTGATGCTCGCACTGTCGTCACATCGTACGTTTCCAAGTGATATATGACCCGATCCAGAGCGGCGATTCCCTCTTCCACCGTGAAGATGAGCTCATGGTGCTCTGTCTTCAAGAACTCTGCAACTCGGCGAGCAGCCGCCAAATCAGGTGAGCCCGCCAGACCGCATGCGAAAGAGTGGAAAACATAGTCCGGAGCCAAATAGCGCTTCGCAACCGCAGCAACGAGACTCGAATCCAGGCCGCCGCTGATGAAGACCCCAACAGGAACGTCCGCCATTAAGCGACGTCGAACAGCCACCACAAAAGCATCATGGAGTAGCTGCAGATTCGCTGGCGCAGTTGGCGTCCACGAGTCATCCGCGAGGAAGCGCGGCACATACCACGGCTCAAACGTGAAAGCGGTGGCACGCTCCTGACCTCGAACGCCAACAATCAGCGTTCCCGGCTTGAATGCTTCCACACGATCGCAGTGCTCAACGAGAGCCTTTGCCTCGGAGGCAATCCATACCGCGCCATCTGCGGAGGCGCCTACGAACATTCCGCGAACCCCAACCGGGTCGCGTGCCGCAACGTAAACGCCACGTTCGAGGTCCACCAAGACACTGGCGAAGACGCCACGAAGCATATCATAGAGGGTCTTGGCAGGAAGCAAGAGCCGCTCAACCAGCGCCGGACCAGTTCGCGAGGTCGCTTGTTCGGCGTTCTCCCCCAGCAACTTCTCGTACAGCGGGATAATGACTTCACAGTCAGAGTGTGAGTGTAGTGGGCGGTTTCCCAAAGCGTCACGTCGAATTTCTTCGTGATTGTAGATTTCACCGTTTGTTATCGCAAAAACTGTGGAGAGGTCATTGCGCATCGGTTGGTGTCCGTGCGCTGGATCGTTTATGGCCAGCCGCGCAAAGCCAAAGGCAGCCCAACCGCCACCGTAGACCTCTGTGGTGAACTCGTCGGGACCTCGGTGTCGGAGTTTCTCAGTACATTTGCAGGTCAATTGAGCAAGCTCCTGTTCCGAACGCGTCGTATTCCCGATAATAGCGAAAATACCGCACATGATTTCGCACTGTTCGTCTGCACACCCGCCTGGAAGCACTGACGCCGCGTTGGGGAGAGATTCGCGGCAACGCCCCGCGTCGACGCCGAGGCAGAATCCAAGCTCTATACGGAACCTGACGCTCGGAAACTCGAAACTGGCCTAGAATGCAGCCGTTGTCGTTGACGACACACCCGAAGTAGTATGCTTGGCACGAGCAACAACAGAAAGAGATGGTAAGCAGTAGTAGCTTTATCAGCAGCCGCAGGCGCAGCAGCGGCAGCATCGCCGGCGGCGTCGACCGTTGGCGACGCAGCGACGGCGCGACGCAGTACAGAAACACACCTCGATGCAGGCGCAAGGTTTTGGTGTAGCCTGCCACGATCAAGACCTGGGGCGTCTCATGGGGTGCCTCTGCAGCTCGATTGCTGGTGCGTGTCGGGATAAGCAGTTTGGCTTTGCAGGCGTCGTAGGATCATGTTGAACTTGAAGAGAAACGCTACGATATTTCCGTTCAGTAGGTGATCGATAGATTCGGGTGGATTTCTGCGGATGCGCGAACGCTGGCGATCACGCAGGTGCCTGCTCACGTTTTCTGTGGAAAAGTGGACGACCCGTGCCTCAGGAGCGTGTTGCTTGAGCGAGAGTCGTCTGGTGTCGTGAAGCTGCGGGGGCAGCGAGCCTATTGCGGGCATTTGGTTTTGCACCGGATGCAGCGGTCCGGCTCTGGACTGAGGTCGACGAGTCGGGGCAGATTTCATTGGAATGCGCGACTGGTGTCGGAAACCGTGGACGAGACCTTCGTTGAATGTTCATTGTGTGCGTGTTCCACAAGCCGAAGACGCGCTCGCTGATGTGGCGTCGAATCCTGGCGTGGAGCGCATCGTGAATATCGCGTGTGTATCGACTGCACGAGTACCAGATGAAAATGCAACGTTTCAGTACCTGCTCTATTCCTGCTTTTCGATTTTTCGGAGCGATTTTTAGATGCCAGCATCGAGATTCGAAGTGCAGCAATGTGCACTTTTGAT
>Ga0080006_1097163_pt1 | contig 11390 bp, 9 predicted proteins | sample RS3BMetagenome_FD_69209 | JGI IMG/M metagenome (GOLD analysis project Ga0080006, IMG submission 69209) | Ferric oxide microbial mat and aquatic microbial communities from Rainbow Spring, Yellowstone National Park, USA - RS3B (SPADES... ...
GCCCTCCGAAAGCGGGGGAAGTCGGTCGTCGCGATCAACAGCACTCTCAAGGCCGACGAGGAGCGCGAGGCCCTCGCCTCGATCGCCGATGGCCACGTCGAGTTCATGTACGTCACTCCCGAACGTCTGGCCCTCCCTAAGTTTCGCGAGGTCCTCAAGAAAACGATGATCGACCTGTTTGTGGTCGATGAGGCCCACTGCGCGAGCCAGTGGGGCCACGACTTTCGACCCGAATACCTGGCGCTCAGCGAGGCGATCGACGACTTCGGCAGGCCGACCGTCCTGGCGCTCACCGCGACGGCCACCCCAGACGTGATCGAGGATGTCCGCCGACAGCTCCGGATCGACGACGCCGAGGTCGACCACATGGGGGTCGTCCGGCTCAACCTCCGACTGGAGGTCGTCCCTATCGCCGGTGAGTCGGAGAAACGCGCGGCGATCCTTACAGACTCTCGGCGAGTCGACCGGCTCCGCGATCGTCTACACGGCGACCGTGAAGGCTGTCGACGAGTTGACCGAATTCCTGACGTCCCGGGGATTTCAAGCGGGAGCCTACCACGGTCGGCTCAAGGCCAGCGCCCGGACCGAGATCCAGGACCGATTCATGGCCGGTGAGATTCCGATCATGATCGCCACCAACGCGTTCGGGCTCGGGATTGACAAGCCGGACATCCGCCTGGTGATCCATCACCACCGACCGGGCACGCTCGAAGCGTACTACCAGGAGGCTGGTCGAGACGGGCTGCCCAGTCGTTGCGTCTTGCTCCACGACCCGGCCGACAAGGGACTTCTCCGCTTCTTTCAGTCGGGTCGGTACGTCACGGGCGAAGATCTGGTCAACGCCCACCACGCCCTCAAGCGACTGGTCGCCGAGGACGGACCCACCACGATCGCCCGCCTGGAAAGTCTTTCGCCGCTTCCGAAAACTCGGCTCAAGCAGGCCTTGAATCTCTTCAAGGCCCGAGGAATCATCGAGGAGAAGGCGGGCGAGATCCGCTTGATCGTCCCCGACCTTGGCCTTGGCGAACTAGAACGAGTTGCCGGCGACTATCACGAACGAAACGAGCGCGACCTCCTCAGTCAGCAGCTGATGGCCGAGTACGCCTCGACCCGTAATTGCCGATGGGCCTATCTGATCGACCACTTCGGCCGCGACGAGTCGGATAATCCGACGGTTGTGGCTTGCGGGCACTGCGACAATTGCCCTTGATCCTGGTATCCCCCGAACTGTCAGGTAAGATGAATTGGAACGGGAGGCGACCGGGACATTTTTTCGACGGTGAGGCGGGATGAAGCACGACTCCGGAGCCCCTCGGGTGGGCGTGGTGATGGGCAGCCAGTCCGACTGGGAGACGCTCCGCCACGCCGCCGAGATCCTCGAAGCACTCGGGATCGCCCACGAGGCGAGAGTGATCTCCGCGCACCGAACTCCCGACCGGCTCTATGATTACGCAAAGAATGCCGAAGGCCGAGGACTTGACGTGATCATCGCCGGGGCCGGTGGTGCCGCTCATCTGCCGGGAATGGTCGCGGCCTTGACGATCGTGCCGGTCCTGGGTGTTCCGGTCGAGAGCAAGGTGCTTCGAGGGGTCGACTCATTGCTCTCGATTGTCCAGATGCCCAAAGGGATTCCGGTGGGGACCCTGGCGATCGGGACGGCCGGGGCGGCGAACGCCGGACTCCTCGCCGCGGCGATCCTGGCCCGGTCCGACCCGGCGATCCGCGAAGCCTTGGCTTCGTTTCGCCAGACCCAGACCGCCGACGTGGTTGAGTCGCCGACATGACCAGTCGTCCTCCTTTCCGAATCCTCACACCGCCCGCCTCGCTCGGGGTGATCGGCGGCGGCCAGCTTGGCCGGATGTTTATCCAGGCGGCCCAGGCCATGGGATTTCGAGCCGGAGTCCTCGGAGCGATCCCCGAAGGTCCCGGCGCGCAGGTGGCCCACTGGTCGGTTGTCGGTCCACCCGATAGCCTGTCGGCCCTCCGCCAGTTCGCCGATCAGGCGGACGCAGCCACCGTCGAGTTCGAGAACGTCTCCGCCCCGGCCCTCCGCTGGCTCGAACGACGGATGCCCGTCCGACCCGGCTGGAAAACCGTCTGGGTCAGCCAGAATCGGCTCCGAGAAAAAACATTCCTCCAGGATCATCAGCTTCCGCTCGCCCCCTGGCGACCGGTCCGGACCTCGGAAGAATTGACGAGAGCGGTCGAAGCCCTGGGCGCCCCTTTGATCCTCAAGACCGCCGCCTCGGGCTACGACGGCAAGGGGCAGGTCCGGGTTGATGACCCTGATCAGGCGGCTCAAGCCTGGAACCAGTTCGGGCGGGTTGACTGCGTTGCCGAAGGTTGGGTCACGTTCGCCTCCGAGGTCTCCGTCGTGGTGGCCCGAGGGTTCGACGGTCAGGCTTTGACTTTTCCGATCGCTCTTAACCGCCATGAGCGGCACATCCTCGACGTCACCCTGATGCCCGCGACGGTCGGGCCGATCGTCTCGCAAGAGGCCCGCGACCTGGCGCTCTCGGTGGCTCAGGCCCTGGGAACGGTCGGTGTCTTGACGGTCGAATTCTTTCTGACCACCGAGGGGCGACTACTCATCAACGAGCTGGCTCCTCGGCCGCACAACTCGGGCCATCTGACGATCGAGGCCGCCGTGACCAGCCAGTTCGAACAGCAGGTCCGCGCCCTCGCCGGTCTCCCGCTCGGGTCGAGTGCTTTGACCAGTCCGGCGGCGATGGTCAACCTGCTCGGTGATCTCTGGAAGGATGGCGAGCCGCGCTGGTCGGAGCTTTTCCGACGCGATCCCGGCGTCAAGCTCCACCTTTACGGCAAGCAGACCGCCGCTCCAGGTCGGAAGATGGGACACCTGACCGTGCTCGACCCCGATCCGTTGAGCGCGATGGACCGGGCCCTCGCCGCTCGATCCGCTCTCACTCGTCGTTGACGGAGCGGGTCGAAGAACGGTCCGTCGTCGCGAACCGATGCCGCCAGGGATTGGTACTCTCTCGCCCCCACCAGAAGCCGAGGAAGGTCCCCAGGCCAAGCATGATCAGGGTGTAAGGCAAGAGGCGATGGACATTCTTGATCAGATCCAGGAAAGATCCATCGGTCTCAAAAGGCGGCGACCATAACTTCCAGTACGAGAGTAACCCCGCGGCGAGCGCGATCAAGGCGCAGAGTCCCGCTCGAACCCGCGAGCGATCGATCGAGCAGAAACCGCAAGCCAGACCCGCCAGCGCCCCGGGGAGCATGGGGGCATCACGCCCTTGACCGATCAGCCATCCGGCGGCGAGGTGACCGAGATAGCCGCCCGCCCCGGCCGCGATCAAGCCGGGAACGAAGGTGATCAGAATTTTGCGCATGGATCGCTCCGATTCGCGTCGCCGATGACAGCCAGCCCGTTCCGCCCTGACCTTGGAATAACCGACCGACCGGAAACCAGCAAGCCTTTGACTCCTAAAATTTTCAGAGTCGAGCCGCGATCTCATTGACCCAGGGAATCGGTCCGGGGTCGGGCCTGGACCAGAATCGGATTAGCGTTGGCCGGTTGGGTCCTGGCCTGGATGTTGACTTTGTGCCAGGAACGCCAGGCCCGGTCGACTTCGTTCACGCCCGCGAGTCCGTAATGAGTTCGCGATGCGGCATCCCAGCCGGTCTTCGAGCCTTCCTTGACGAAGGCGAGGAAGCGAGGCCGACCGCCCATCTCGACCAGAAACCGCGAGATCGAGTAGCCCTGACCGTAAAAGCCCATCAGGTCGTCGGGATAGTCCTCGACCTGGAAGAGTCGGTCGAGCGGGATGTTGCCTCGACGGGAGAACAGGTCGTCGACGATCTGGTCGTGCCGCTGGTACTCGCGAAGGTCCTCGCTCAGAAGCGATGCTCCCTCGTCGGCCCATCGCGGCATCGGCCCGCCGAAGAAGGCGGCGAAGACGGTGTGTGTGACCTCGTGAGGAAGGCTGGAGGCGAGGATCCGGTCGAGCCGGCCCTCGACGGTCATCGACTGATCGTGAACCTTCCCCCGGCTGAAACCAAACGAGGTCAAGCCGCCCGCTTCTCCCCGGGTCAGCTTGACCTTGACCGGACAGGGCGTCGGCCAGGCGGCTAGTTCGTGGCCGAGCCAGGCTTTCGCAATCGAGATCCGGCAGGCCTCGGCGCGTTCGGCCACTTGCCGGGCCACGTCAGTCGTCGTGGCCTCGACCACGAAATTCGTGGTCCGGTGCGAGGCCCCGGCGAGTACCGGCGACAGGATCAATACCATCAACGAGGGGAGCCATCGCGCGATTGAGGGACCGGGACCGATCTGTCGAGCGTCCATGCTCTCCGCTCCTTCAATAAGTTCGGCTTCGATGGGCTGAGATAAAGGAGCCGGCCGGGGGTCGATTCCGTCGGCATCGGCCGGACTCGTGGCGGACTTTAACAAAAGGGTGGGAGAGTGTCGCCTGGGAAAACCTGGAAAAGTTGAGGACCTCGTTCCGTCCTTCTTTTCTCGGTTGAGACTCGGTGATTTCTCCGGGAAACGATCAGCGCCGTTTCAGGCCCTCGCGACCCAAATCTCTTCTCTGATGGACGTTTTGACTTAATCCTGGCCGGTTTTTATGGGTCGAAGCTAGATTGACGAACGAGGGATTTGGTTGCCACGGGTTGAATTCGCGAAACGGATCGCGAAATCGGTGATGTTGCGATCGCAAGCGAGCCGAAACCAGACTTTAACGGGACGCCGATCGGAGCAAGTCACTCAGGCCCCGAGGCCGGGCGACGAAGGCGGATCGGGAGAGACGGACGGCGCGGGGACCGCTTGTCAAAACAAGCACTCGCGCATCAAGTAGTAAAAGCCCGCGACCTGGTCCCGAAGGATGGGGCCCCTCACAGGTCCGCACGGAGGAGGAGATCCGAATGGCTACCGCACGACTTCGCCTGTTCCCCCACCCCGACGACGAGCCCGTCGAGGATTTCCACACCCCATCCGTGCCGATCCGGCTGGCTGATCTCTATCCGCTGCTCGCGCAGGCGTTCCGCGATAATTATGTCTGGCTCCGCGACTTCGAGGACGACGAACTCCTGGTCAGCAGCGACCTTTACGAGATCGTCCGCGCCTTCACGAACGTCCGGCCTTCCGCCTGAGCGAAGGATCTGGCAAAGCCGCTGCTCTCAACGAATCCGGGATGGCCTGGCCGAGCGATCGGCCAGACCATCGCGAGTGCTCAACGTCCCCCGACCACCGAGAACTCAACCGGGGATCCCTCCCCCTTGAGAACCTCGACCCGGATCGGCTGACGATTCCGCGCCGAGGGATCGACCCGGAGCGTCAGCTTGTGCAACCCTTCGCTCGCGTCGATGCTTGGCGAGTCCCCCGGTGGCAAGGGCTGGTCGTCGAGCCAGCCGGTCACGCCTTGCGACGAGTTGAATCGCAAGACAAGGGAACCGGCCGTCGAGACGTTGATCTCTCCCTGAAGATAGAGGATCTTGCCGGTTGTGAGGCCGGAAAGCTCGTCGATCGGAAGTGATCCGGCGACCTTGCCGTAGGCGGGCACCCACTCCGAGGGCCCGGCCTTGAAGACTTCGGCGATTTCTGCCGGGCTGGAGTTGAGAACTCGCCAGCGCTGGATGGTGGGAATGGAGCGGATCGCGTAAGGCCCCGGCTTGCCGAGTTCGGACAGGAACCGGACGAGGTCGACGAACTCGGCGCGGGTGAGGAGGCTCGAAATCCCCTTGGGCATTAATGAACCCCCCTTCTTCGAATCCTCGATCGAAGCGATCGGGACGACCCGCTGTTCGCCCGTAGCGTCCTTGAGGACCAGCCGCTTGTCGTCCTCCTCGACGACGATCCCCTGGAGCACCCGGCCGTCGTCGGTGACGACCATCCGGGTTTGATATTCTTCCTTGATCGCCTGGTCAGGAATCAGGATCGAGTTGACGACGTAGTCGACCGGCGAGCTCAGGCCCAGAGCGCTCAGCTCGGGGCCGACGCCCCCCGCGGCGCCACTGATGGCGTGGCACTTCATGCAGTTCAGCTCGACCCGTCGGAAGATCGCCTCGCCTCGATCGGAGTCCCCTTTGCTGGCGACCTCGGCAACCAGGGCGTCCATCTCCTCCCTGGTCGGCAGTTTGGGCTCGGCCTCCAGGCCCGCCGACTTGTTCAGGACGGCGATCAAGGCATCGTCGGCCCGACCCAGCGCGTAGACGGCCCGGAGGGCCAGGCGGGCCCCGTCGGTCGTCGGCTTTTTCTTTTCGAGCGCGGCGGCCAGCCGATCGCCTCCACCCTGCCTGTCGAGAAAGGCCGCGATCAGAGGGGTGACGTCCTCGATCCGAGCGTCGTCGGTCAGGGCGCCGGCGGCTTTCTCGGCGGCCAGGCCGAGGTCGAGCCGGGCCAGGGCCGCGACCGCGAGAGCTTTCACGGCCGGCGGTCGGTCGCTTGAGGCCAGGTCGTCGATCGAGGCTCGGGCCTTGACTCCGCCGATCGAGGCGAGAGCCTCGAAGGCAGCGGCTCGGGATGGGGCCTCCGTCGATTTTGAACCGGCGATCTCGCGAAGCTCAGCGACCAGCGGCTCGACCTTCCAGACGCCAGCCAGCCGGATCGCCGCGACTCGAAAGGCGGGGGTCGTCCGGGGATCGGTCGCCTTGATCAATCGGCCCAGACCCGCGAAGTCGACCTTGGGGCTAAGGTTGCGGGTGAGCGCCGCGTCGTTCAGGGCTTCGATCGCCTTGAGCTGGACTGGGCCCGCAAAGCCATCGGCGGCCGTGGCTTTTTCATAAACGGTGGCCAGGTCGTCGACGGTCCCTCGCTTGCCGATCAGGTCGATGATCTGGGCGACCCGACCTTCGGGAGCCTTCTTCAGCAGCTTGACGTAAGCACTTTCGGGCCTGGGTTCGTTCTGGGCAAAGCAAGGGAAGGGGATGGCGAAAACGGCGAGCAGGATCATCGACGCCGGATTGGCGAGTCGGTGACGGGTCGCGATCGGCCTCATGGGATTCCACCTGGTTGCGAGATGGTCGGGGGCGGGAGGTTGCGTTTCGGGACTTCGATGAACGATGGTCGATGAACGAGGGGAGAGGGACAAACCTCGTTCATTGACCATCCCTGATTATTTGCCGGCAGATTTCAGACGCTTTTCGAGCGTCTTGTTGGTCTCGTCGAGCGTGTACTTCAGATAGTCGTCCTGGTCGAGCAGGACGGAGTCCAGCGCGGCCTCGGACGCCTTGGCGGCGTCTTTGCCGTTGAAGAAGCTGAGGGCTCGGACGGCTTCGAGCCGGACCCGGGCGTTGGTGTCGTTGACCTGCTTGCGAAGCAGCTCGATCGGGTCGGAGACCCGGTCACGCCAGTAGCAGAGCACGCGAGTCGCGGCGGCCCGGGCCTTCGGCTCGGGGCAAGTGAGCATCGTGTTCAGCATCGCCGGGTCGACCGCGTCGAGACTCTGATGGAGCCAGAGCGCTTCGAGCATGTGGTGCCAGTACTCGGGGTCGTTCTTGTAGAGCCCGGCGACCCACTTGTCGAGTTCCTTCAGAACCAGCGCGGGCGGATGCTCGCGAAGCTCGCGACGGGCCCGATACCGGGTCCGGTCCTCGTAGGCCTTGAGGAGGTCGAGCAGTTCGGGAACCGAGGCCCCGGCGATCCGAGCCTTCTCGACGAGGGGTCGCTTGGTGTAGTGAATCCGCCAGATCCGGCCGTGCTCGACGTCTCGGTTGGGGTCGCGGAGCGAGTGCTGCATGTGGCCGACCAGCGGGTTGTACCAGTCGACCAGGTAGAGGGCTCCGTCGGGACCGAATTCAAGGTCAACCGGCCGGAAGTTGGCGTCGGTCGAGCGGAGCAGGGGCTCGACCGGGTCGGCGTGGAAGCCCGAGCCAGCCTCTTTCATCCGGTAGCGGAGGACACCCTGGAAGCCGATGACGTTGTTCAGGAGGTAATCCCCCTGGGTCTCGTCAGGGAAGTTCCGGCTCGAGACCAGCTCGCACCCCGAGGTCGGCCGCCACTGCTTGGTCAGGAACTGCTTGAGGCTGCCGTGCTTGCTCGGGTAATCGACCTGTCCCGAGAAGGCCGTGCCGTAATAGTTGGCCCCGCCCGAGGCGTCGGCGACGAGGTTCTGGCCCCACTTGTCGAAGTAGTGGCCCCAGGGATTGGCGAACCCATAGGAGACGAAGACCTCGAACTTGAACGACTTCGGTTCGAAGCGGAAGACGCCCGCGTTGGCCAGACGCTGGGGCCCGTAAGGGGTCTCGACCTGCGAGTAGTGGAAGGTCCCCTCCTGCCAGTAGAGCGCCCCGCCCGGGTCCCAGGTGAAGGCGTGCATCGCGTGGTGCGAGTCGGCGGTGTCGAACCCGTGCATGATCAGGTCGCGGGTATCGGCCTTGTCGTCGCCGTTGGTGTCCTTGAGGAACATCAGGTTCGGCTGCTGGGCGACGTAGACGCCACCGTCGCCCAGCTCGATCCCGGTCGGGACGTGGAGCTTGTCTGCGAAAACGGTCTGCTTGTCGGCCTTGCCGTCGCCGTCGGTGTCCTCGAAGATCAGGATCTTGTCATCGACCGGGCGGCCGGGCAGATACATCGGATAAGAGGCCATCGTCGTGACCCAGAGCCGCCCCTTGGCGTCGAAGGTCATCTGCACGGGCTTCTTGAGGTCGGGGAAATCTTCCTCGGAGGCGAAGAGGGTGGCCTGATATCCTTCAGGTAGTGTGAAGGTCCGGCGCGATTCCTCGGGCGAGGTCAGGTGGATCGGGTTCTTGGCGTTGGTGACGACTCTTTCGAGGGTCCCGGTATCGGAGTCGTCGATGGTCTCGGGAACGGTTTCACCTTTCGCAACGGCCCAGACGCGACCCTCTCGCTTGGCGATCATCTTGCGAAGCTTGACAAACTCGGCCGGGAAGTTCACGACACCGAAGGGGGCTTTTCGACCGCCATAAATGTAACAACCGTTGATGGCCCGGTAGTCGTAGAAGAACTGGAGATTTTTTTCGAGGATCTCCTTCTTGAGCTTCGCCAGGGCGGCCTTGATGGCGGCGGGACGGGGTCCGAAGAGGTTCTCGTCGATGATCCGGGCGACCGTCTGATCGCCTTTCTCGTCCAGGTGGATGCCGTTGATCGTCAGGTGTTGACCCTTGGGAAGCTTCGAATAGGCCTCCTTTGTCGCACTGAACAGATCAACGAAGGGCAGCTTGTGCTGGAGAGCGGCGTCGGCCATCGCCTGGGTATAAAGCTGGATGTTGGCATTGTTCGCCTTGCCATCGGTCAGGCGGAGATTGCCAAGGTCCTCCTGAGCGAGCGGCGAAAGCAGGACGAGCTTCGGAGCTGCCTTGCCATTATATTTGGTCGTCGTGGATTCCTGGATGAATTTATCCAGGTCCTTCTTGAACTTATCGAGTCCCTTGGGACCGGCGAAAGACTCGTTAAAGCCGAAGGCGGCGATGATGACGTCGGGCTTCTCGTCTTCGAGCCTATGACCGTGGTCTTTGAAGCCAGCAGATCGGGGGCGAAGAGTCACCTCATCGGCCGACCAACCCAGGTCGTGGAAGACCAGGTTCAGATCGAGGAATCGCGACTGAAGCAAGGTCTCTAAATTGCCGAAATACTGCATCCGCTCGGCCAGGGTATTGCCGATCAGGATGATCCTGTCGCCTTTTTGCAATTCAAGCTTGGCCTCGGCCTCTGCACGTCGAGGCGTTGAACCCATCACGATCATCATGGCCAGTCCCAACGCGATGGGAATCGCGAGTCTCGCCCTCATCATCATCGGCCCCTTCCAACGGTGTGGCGGATCGACCTTCCGAACGATCGGAAAGCCGAGAAGAGAATCGCGGGCTAATGCGTCTGAAGCTCGATCGTACCGGCTCGGTTGTCGCTTGAAAATAACCCCTTCTCCCGAGATTCGCAGTGGGACCGTTCACTTCTCGCCAGGCTGGGCGACCATGACACCTCAACAAAGACGGATAATGCAGTGAAAACCGGGGTTAAATCGCGATGCCGCTGCCGCCATCAGAGCAAACTTCGGGACGGTCACGCGACTGAATTTGACCCGCGTTCTGAAGAGTCTTCCTCGCTCTTCGACAGCGTTGCAGGATCAATCCCAAAAGGGGGCGCACGACATGGTTTGCAGTGACGGATGTTCAAGAGGCGCGTCGGTAGGGGCGATGGCCGCTGGCTTGGGCTTCGCGTTCGAGCCAGAATCGGGTCATGGTCTCGGTCTCGCCCAGGTCGTCCGCCCGCAACTGGAGGATCGCCTCCGCGCCGGGTCCCGACCAGAACTTCTCGGTCCCTTTCACACGCTTGCTCATCATCTTGATCACCGACTCCACCGCGCTGGTCATGATCGGCAGTCCTTGGCGGCGGTAGTCGTCGTAGCGCATCCGGTCCGCGTTGTTCCTCAGGTAGCGTAACGAGTCGCAGACCAGCTGCCGAGCGTCGCTGTCGGGGCAACCCTCGGGCGGCGGGCCCAACTCCGCGGAACGGGCCTCCAGCTCGGTCAAGACCGTCGCTACTTGACCCGACCAGACGGCTTGAATCCAACGTTTGTAGACCTCTTCTCCCTCGCTCTGCGGGCGTCCCGCGAACGCCGCCGCGAACACGTAGCTCAGGGTGTGCACGAAGTCGAGAATCGGCGTGAAGGAGGCGAAATGCCGGAGCTGGATCGTCCAGTTCACCGCCAGTCCGTCGCCCAGGAACGCCTTCCGCGCGGCCCCGAAGAAGTTCCGCGCCCAGGCCGCCTGGTGCATGATCGGGCCGAATTCGTCGGAACACCTTCGGCTCGCCAGGACGCTGCGGACCAGACGCCTGGGGCGGCCCGGTCGAGGCTTGCGGTCACGCCCGGCTTTCGCCGCCTCGTCTTGCGCTTGGCCCTTGTGTTCGGCCCCGAACTCCAGGCCGACCGGCAGGTCGTGGCCCAGGCCGCGGACCATCTCCTTGGTCCGCTTCAGGTCGAGGAAACAGCGGGGCACGTCGGGGTCGGGGTCGGCTTGATGGGTCTCGCTTTGGTAGGTCTCCAGGACCGCGACTTTCGACTCCCGCCAGTGATTTTCCTGTCCCGGCCGCGACGGGTCCGACCGGACCTGCATCCGGCCGCCGTCGACCGACACCATCGCCGCCGACGGCGTGGAACGGTTCGGGTCGGCGACGGTGTCCTTCTTCAGGAGGGGGAGCCGCTGGTGCGCCGCGACGGCCGCGTCCCGCTGCTCGATCCGCTCCCCGCCGATCTTCCCGACCAACCGTTCGACCTGCTTGGGATTGATGTCCAAGTCGGAGAGTTCGACCAGATCACGGGACGCCTGCTGATAGGAGCCACTATTAACGCCCGCGTGAACGACCTTCTGCTGAACCCGCGGGCTGGGTGGTGTCTCAAGCCCATTGAAACTCGCAAGCCTTTGGTTTTCAATCGACTTCCGACGTTATCCCCGATCCCGCCGGGTCAAGG
>Ga0080006_1134478_pt1 | contig 11380 bp, 12 predicted proteins | sample RS3BMetagenome_FD_69209 | JGI IMG/M metagenome (GOLD analysis project Ga0080006, IMG submission 69209) | Ferric oxide microbial mat and aquatic microbial communities from Rainbow Spring, Yellowstone National Park, USA - RS3B (SPADES... ...
TTGGGTGTCAGAGATCCCTTAAAGAGAATCAAGACCACTGCGGCCCATTTGTAGTGTCCAAGCCAACCCCTACTAGCTCATCTACCTGGGGAGATGTGAGGTTGTTGCGAAAGTTGGGCTAGGCGATCCAGAACCCCCGTGAATCTCCTCCTCACGTGGTCACCTAATTCGGATCTTGCGGTTGATGTTGTCGATCGTCCCCGGGGTCTATGATCGGGCGATAGACTTGTGCCAACATCCAAGCCAAGCCTTGAGTCTGCGCCGACATTGGTGCGACCGTGTCGGCTCGACGCCAGGTTCGGCACAACTTGCATCATCATGCCGGCGACAACAGTCAACACAAAGCCCGACGTTTCGATAGGAAGGCAGCATATGCAGAGCTGGTCAGTCCCCGGCGATATTGCCACACCGAGTTTGCTCATCAACCTCGAGACCGTCAAAGCCAACGCCGCGAGGATGTCCGAGCAGTTGCTCGCAAAGCACATCACCCTGCGACCGCACACCAAGACTCACAAGTCAGTTGATCTTGCCCATCTCCAATACTCCTTCGGAGCCAAAGGCATCAGCGTCGCGACCATCGGCGAGGCTGAGGTCTTTGCTGCGGCTGGATTTGATGATATTTTTGTGGCGCTCCCTATTTGGTGCACCGCCAAGATAGCCTCAAAGCTCAACCAACTCGCCACGATCGCCAAACTACGCATCGGCGTTGACTCAATAGCTGGGGCGCAAGCGCTTGCAACACAAATCGATCGATCGAGCCAGATTGAGGCCATGATCGAAGTCGACAGTGGGCAACATAGAACGGGTGTGCGGCCCGATCAGGCCGGGCGACTCGCGCATGAATGTCAGTCGCTAGGCCTCCGTGTTGCGGGGGTCTTCACCCACGGCGGTCATAGCTACCAAGGGCGAGATGCCGTCGACCGGGCCGCGACTGACGAGATCTCGGCCCTGACGTTAGCGTGCGAGAGCTTCTCCGACCATGGCCTCACACCGACGGTGGTCAGCGCCGGATCGTCGCCGACGGCGCTGCATCTTGGGGGCATCGTCACTGAAGCTCGCCCCGGAACCTACCTCTTTAATGATCGCCAACAAGTGGCCCTCGGTGCAGCCCTGCCTGAGCAGGTGGCGGCGGTTGTCGTGTCAAGGGTGATCAGCACCGCCGTCCCAGGACAATTTGTGATCGACGCGGGTAGTAAGGCGCTGGTTGGAGAGTCATCAGCCCTGGTTGCAGGGTACGGCGAGATACGCGACCTCGAAGGCGCCACCGTCACACGGCTGTCCGAGCATCACGGCATCGTCTCCTTTGATAGAACACCCCCACCCGTGGGTACCCTCCTGCAAGTCGTGCCCAGCCACATCTGCACCGTTGTCAACCTCTACGACCAGTATGCGACGCTCAGAGGATCCAGCCTCGCCGATCCCATTCGAATCGATGCTCGCGGCCACCTCACCTGAGGTTGGGATCTCACCGCCGATCGACCCCGACTCGATTAGCGTCAGCCATCAGAACGACTCGGTTCTGCCGTTTCGGACGCAGACGTTCGATCAAGGGTGCTGACAAAATAGATGCCAGCCGACCTCGGCCCAGCCAGCAAGGAGGATGCAACGACCGAGCCACGAATCGAGGAAGCCACGGACAATCGAAATGAGCGTGGGAAGCCGGTCGGAGAACCGCTGTGTCACGATTATCCAGACAACGAGCATCGCCGCAAGCACCACCCAAACAAGTTGACCGAGGTTCATGACAGTTTGCTCCCACCACTCGCCGGACCTGGTCGTCGAGAGCCACAGTCGTCTGATCCGCTCGCGACGTCACCCTTGGATCGATAGCTAAACGCGAAGAAGGCTCCAAGCGCCAACCACGCGGCCACCAAGATGGATCGGCCAACGACGAAACGACTGACGCGCCCTATCAGATAGCTGAGCGTCGGTAGTGAAGGCACCTCTCGCAAAAAGCTGTGAAAGTCCCAGCCGGCTATGGCGAGAACGAGGACGACCCAGACGATGGAGCCAGCGAGAAAGAGCGGCGAACGCTTCGTTGGATTACGTAAGCCAGCCCCAACTCGGTGGAGCCAGGAGCGCGATGAAAGAGATTGACGTCTTCGACCAACAAGCACCGCCAATGCGATCACAACGATAATCGCGCTCACAATGCTGATGTGAGCTGCCAAGCTTGGCCAGGGTTGGTAGCCCTCCCACCAGGCAAACCCAAGACCAACAAACACGCCAACCCATTCAACCCAATGACGGAGCGTTGCACGACGTTCCCTAGGCGCGGCAAACGAATCTTTAGGTCGTTGCATAGCGCTGACCTTAATCGGGGGACCCAGTCAACCGTGAAGATCGTCGCGCACCTGCATCCTTTTGACATCTAGAACCAAACGACGGCCGTACCGAGCACAAACGATCCACCTGAGGAGGGCCTCGAGTGGCAGTGACCGGCGACTACCAAGACTGATTTCGCCCAATCAAGGCACAGGTGGCCCCAGTTCAGCGATTCGCAGTAGGCTAACGCATTGCACGTGTAGCCCATCTTCAAGACAAGCTCCGGGACAGCTCACCAGGCCGCGATGCCGCATTCGACGGCGATCGGTTCACCAACTAGACAAAAGCCTCGCAATGATCCGATCACTTGCAACTTAGGCAAGGCTTAACTAAGACAATTTTAGTGGAGGCTCAACGAATATGAAGAAACTGTCGATGGAACTCACGTGAGCAGACACCTAATGAAGTGGCAGCGTCGCGCAGGCACGACCGTGATAGGCGTCGCGTTGTTTGGAGCCGTAATCGGCTACCCCACGCTACTCGCAGGTCGGGCGTACGGTGACCCACTACAAAGCGACCAAAACCAAGCAAAGGCGATCGCCAGCAAGATCAATTTCCTTGACAACCAGGTCCAGGTCTATGCAGAGGAGTACGACCAGGCGCAGACACAGCTCGGGCAGCTACGCAACACGATGACCGATACGCAGAAAGCAATCGTACGCGAACAACGTCGCGTCTCGGTTTTGCATTCAGAGGTGGTCACTGAAGCGGATACGCTGTTCATGCAAGGTGGCACCAGCACCAGCGTCACAACCCTGCTCCAAGCCAGTCCAAATTCAGCTGCGCTCATTCAGGAAGACATCAGTACGGCCACCGGTGCCCAGGAGCAAGCGCTAGCAAAGTATGACACAGCACAACAGGTTCTTAACCAGCAGTACCATCAGCTGCACACCGAAGGTCAACAGGTAGAAGCTACCGTCGCACTCATTGCAGCCAACCGCAACAAGGCGCAAAATGCCCAGAGCCAGGCCGTGAACGCACTCAGCCAAGTGAATCAACAAATTCAACAGTTGGTCTACCAACAGCAGCAAGCTGTGGTGAAACAGCGCGAAGCGCAGGCGGCTGCACAACTCGTCATACAGCAGGCACAGGCACAGGCACAGGCACAGGCACAGGCACAGGCACAGGCACAGGCACAGGCACAGGCACAGGCACAGGCACAGGCACAGGCACAGCAACCTAGCGGACCCACCACGGTGCCATCACCACCATCTGATCAAACCAGCCCTCAACCTAGCGGACCCACCCCTGGAACCGTATCGACAACCACAATCATGGCGCAGGCGGCCCAGGAAGCACTGCAAATCGTCAATGCCCACGACACGACCTACGTTTGGGGTGGAGCCGGAGAATGGGTCAACGGATTGCAGGACTTCGATTGCTCAGGCTTGGTTATGTACATCTATGCAAAGCTTGGCGTCGGTTTCCCTCACTCCGCCGCCGATCAAGCAAGTGACACCACTCCGATCAGCTACTCACAACTTCAGCCCGGCGATCTAGTCTTCTACGACACTGAGGGAGCGACGAGCATCGATCATGTGGCCATCTACGTTGGCAATGGACAGGTAGTGGAGGCTACTAACCCCGGGAGAGCTGTGTCACTCGATCCAATCACCTGGTCTGGCACACCAGTCCAATATGGGGCCATCAACTGATTGAAGCAAGCGAAAGTCAAGGGCCTTTCCCAACAACCCAGGGTAGGTTGGCCGATGCCACGAGAATTGCGACAGAGAGTTATGGAACTGTCTGCGTCATGTCAGGCCAAACCAAGCGTCGGCATCATGCTCACTCCCACCGGCAAGAACGTAGCCCATGCATAGGCATTCGACTCCATCCCGGCCACCACGTCAAGGGCTGCGGAGCATAAAGGCCGACCCACTATGGGGCCGAGTCGACGACGCGCTCACGTCCAGCCAAGCGTGGCGGGTACCATGTAGAGGCCGAAGCTGATCACGACAAGACAAAGTCCCGTCACGACGACTCGATATAGGCCACGCATTCGGTACTCATCGGGTAAGGCCTTTGCTTCAAGTGCGAGGAGGAAACCGAGGACAATTGGCAACAGCAGTGCGTTCATCACCTCGACGTCGATGACGAGTTTCACCAAGTCAATGCTGAAAAGTACGATGATCGCGCCAACCACGTGTGCAAGGGTGTAGGTGACGTAGAAGTTCAACGAACGCCGACTGGGACGCTCGTTTAACGTATGCGCCCAACCGAAGACCTCCGAGATGCCCCAAGCTCCTGCTAGCGATGCCACCAATGCAGCGACGAGGCCAGCACCGAGCATGGCTACTCCGAGCAAAACCTTGGCGCCCAGGTCACCGACGAATGGCGTCAGCGCCGAGGAGAGCTGGCTCACCGTGTCGAGGGTGGCCCCCGGGTGGACAAGACCAACGGTTGCTGCGAACGCTAGCACCATCACGATCATGATCAACTGCGTAAGCACCGAGCCGACGGCGGTGTCACGGCGTTCTGCACGCAGATGATGGTGACTGAGACCCTTGTCGATCACCGCTCCCTGCTGGTAGAAGATCATCCACGGCATGATCACGGCTCCAACATTGGCCGCGAGCAATAAGACGTATGAACTATCGTGCAGTGGAAGATGGACCAGACCCGAACCGATCGCACTCAGACTTGGGTGAGCAAGGAACATCGCCGGCACGAAGGCCAGTTCAGCCAATCCAAAGGCGATGCCAATGCGTTCGGCACGACGGTAACTACCGGTCAGAGCGATCCCGATCAGAAACGCCGCCGCAACCGAGACGGTGATTGTGCGCGGAATACCGAATAGCTCCCCGACCCCAGCAACGCCAGCGAATTCGGTAAGCAGTGCTCCGATTGACGTCGCAAAGAGCGTGCCAGCTGACAGCAGTGCCCAGTGCCTCCCAAAGCGCTCCCGGATGAGCGCGCCGTGACCCTTCCCAGTCACGACACCGAGACGGATGGTGATCTCCTGAACGAAATAGAGAATCGGGATAAGAACCACCTGCGGGAGCACCATGCGGTATCCAAATTGTGTCCCCGACTGCGCGGCGGTGACGAGACTACCGACATCGGTATCGGCCAGCATCACGATCAGACCCGGCCCCCACACGGCGAAGATACCAAAAATTAGCAGATGCCGCCTCAAGAACTGCCAGGATCGGGACTGGAGCGAGGATGCGGTCTTCATGGAGTGAAGGTTAGCCTTCCCTAAGTCACAAATCGGCCGTAGCGTGTTGATCATGAGAGCACCGACTGTCAATGCAAACTAAAGTGCAGTCATGACGATCGAGTCTCATCCCCCATTAGAGGAGTATCTGGAGACCATCTGGTACTTGTTGGAAGACGGCATTGAAGTTATCCCCACGCGACTGTCGGAACGCATGGGACGTTCCCTCCCAACCGTCACCCAGCGCCTCGATCGACTCGAAGTCGACGGTTATCTCACCCGGACACATGGACGCCAAATTACCCTGACCGATCAAGGGCGATCCCTGGCCGAGGGTGTCGTTCGCAAGCACCGGCTGGCTGAATGTCTGCTTTACGATGTCATCGGGCTGTCCTATGTCAAGCTGCACATCGAAGCGGGACGCTGGGAACACGCGATCTCTGACGAGGTGGAGACACTCATGACAAAGTTGCTTAATACGCCGACTTTTTGTCCTCATGGCAATCCCATCCCCGATGGGGGGTGGCGTCCGGATACCATCGCGACCTCCGAGACTCGATTAAGCGCCGCCAACCCTGGCGATGAGCTACAACTCAAGCGCATCACCGAAGAACTCGAAGAGAATGAGGATTTCATGTCGACGCTGGTCAACAGCAATGTGCTCCCAGGAAGTGAATTCTCAGTCAGTCACAAGGATGTGGACTCCATAACAATCCAACATCTCGGTCACGGGTTAACCATAGACATGAACTTGGCCAGGCTTCTTGTCGTCGACATGATTTGAAATTTCGTCAGTATTTTTTATGTGTAGGGGAGCATCTGCTTCGACAGCTCACCGGTGCTGTCGATCAGCACCCGAATGCACGGACATCTGGGTTCTTGATCAACCTTGGTTTTGCAGCGGTGCATGAGAGCCGGTTCCCATGCCGTGGCGCCACGGGAACGGCCACGATATTGATGCTGGCATCTCGCCCGACCTTGTAAACCACTATGATCGGGTGCCATGCTCGACGCCGACCGAACTCTGCAAATCGTCTTGGAGCTCTCTGGCACGTTCGTCTTCGGACTCAACGGCGCGCTCGTAGCCATGGAGGGCGAGAATCTCGATCTCGTCGGCGTTGTCGTCCTCGCCGTCATAACCGCACTCGGCGGTGGGATCATCCGCGACATACTCATTGGATATTTGCCGCCAGCCGCGTTTCGAGACTGGCGTTACTTGGCAGTTGCAGGCGGCGCGGGAATTATCGCTTTTGTCGCCCGTCGGCTTTGGGTGCGGGTCCGACGTTTCATCACCGTGTTTGATGCTGCGGGCCTTGCCTTGTTCTGCGTTACCGGCACCACTGTGGCCTTTGCTGCCCACCTTGGCCCATTTCAGTCGGTAATCCTTGGCACCATTACCGCGGTCGGAGGTGGAACTATCCGCGATGTCGTTATCAGAAGAGTACCAACGGTCCTTTCTAGTGGTCTCTACGCGGTACCTGCCGTGTGTGGGGCAACTCTCACCGCAGTGGGACTCGAATTTCATTTTTACAATGGCTTCCTCGCCGTTAGCGCCGCATTGCTTTGCTTTACCATTCGCATGGCCGGCGTACGGTTCAATTTGAACCTTCCGACCTCTCGCCCACAGCACTAGCAACGGCCAAGCGCTGTCGGCGCCAACGAGGTGTTGGTTGGCGAGCACTCCCATGAGCGGCAGGCGAGTCCATGCGATGACCACACTGAAGCGGCCGTCCACACCAATCGACTCCTCATGTTTGCACCATGGCTCCTCTTCACGAACTGACCGATCCACCTAACGATTAAAACCTGCCCCTCGTGACAACCGTAGTCAGCCACCGTCTAACGACTCGATATCCGCCAAGGCCCGCAGACAACGCCCTCCTCACAGCCGGAGGGGGCTGCGCCCCCGAGGTCGGTCAGGCTCAGGATAACGTTATCTGGGTCCAGAGAAGGTCCCGTCCACGTAAGAAGCCACGAGACCCAAACTGGTATACCCGCCGTATCGGCCAATCCTTCGACACTTACTCGAAGAAGATCGCCCTCCTCCGACAGAAAGCGAAAATTGTTGAAATCCCTTTGAACAAATCGATGCCTCGATACGTACTTGTTGCTAGTTCATCTCTTGAAAGGGGACCTCAATGAAAGCAAGAATCACCAAGCCGCTCCTTGGACTCGCAGGACTGGGAGCATCGATCGGAGTTTTAGCTCTGGTTGTGACGCCTGCAACCGCCTTCGCCCAACCACTCGCTCCGCCTAGGCCTCCCATGCCCGGTATGCCGGCTCCAGCACCACTCTTCCCACAGAAGATGATCACTACGGTCGCCCAGACTAATGCCACCAACGGAGATACCAATCCTTACGGGATCGCAGTAGTACCAAAGACCATCGGTTCGTTGCAAGCTGGCAACGTCTTGGTCGCTGACTTCAACAGCTCATCCACGATGGGCGGAGGAACCAGCATCGTCCAGGTCAACCCAACCACCGGCCAAACCACTACCTTCTTTCAGTCGAGTACGATCACTGGCCCGGTAGCTATCGCGATCAACTCGAACAACGACTTTGTCTGGCTCGCCTACTACGGCTCAGCCAGTGACGGTAGTCAATCCGGTTACGCAGTGATCTCCCCCGAAGGCACACTGCCGGTGAACTTCACTAATGAAAATTCGTCCTACATGGGTTACCACAACCTCTTTGAGGGTGCATGGGGTGCGGCCTATGCCAATGGAGCATTCTTTTGGTCAAATGCCGGTTCAAGTATGCCAAACTCCACCGGAACGACCGGACAAGTGTGGCGCTTGAACCCAAACCCTGGCGGCACCTCGAACGGACAACCGTTGAACTCGACGTACACGCCGCTGGCGACGGATCTTCCGACCTCAGACATAGCTGGCACGACACTCAGCCCTTCGACGGTCGCCGGGCCCCAGGGAATGGCCTACGACATGTGGAACAACACGCTCTATGTCACTGACGACGACAATAACGCAATCTATGCGATACCAAACGCGCTCACAGCGACTGGTCCCGTTACACCGGTTCTGGTGTCAGAGGGTGGCGCATTGATGTCTCCGCAGGGGATTGTGATCGACCCGCAAAGCCACGATCTCTTGGTGGTCAACGGTGCTGGGAACAACAACCTCGTAGAGGTGACTCCTCAGGGCCAACAAGTGGCAACTCGCAGCTTAGATCAAGGGGGCGCCGGTGCTCTCTTCGGTATTGCCACCTATACCCAGACAGGTCCCGGGCCAATGAGTCACTTTGGTCTCTACTTTGACGATTCCAACACAAGCACCCTGGACTCATTGGCAAATCCTCAACCGATGCCACCTGCGGGGCCGGTCGGTAACCCACCGATGCCGCCTGCGGGGCCGGTCGGTAACCCACCGTTGCCGCCTGCGGGACCAGTCGGCAACCCACCGATGCACTATCAGCCATAAGGATCACAGCATGCGGACCATGCACCTTCGACGATAAATGCGCTAGATCTCGCATTACCAACGCAAGCCAGGTGTAAAGCATGCCTCATCAACAGCAGGGCCGGAGCGGGTTGGACCAGGTGTCCACCCCCGCTCCGTGACCCTGTTGCGGCATCAACACTACGTCTCTCCAACTCGGCTGCTGGAGTTATGCGAGGACACTTCACATACATTGCATCGCTCCAAACCCTTCCAACGGCCTTCACGCCAAGAATGGCTCAGCTCGTTCGCTCGACGGTCTTTCGAGCTGAGGACTCACTCGGGCACATCACGACTTGAAAACACTCGACTGAAATGGCCCCACCGCGAGCAACTGAACTGGTCCAAACCTGAGCGCCACGGTTCGTAGACGATCTTGCCCGTCTCGTGATTGGTGACAAGCGTGAGGTAGTTGTGACGTTTGCGATAACTGATCTCATCGACCCCGAGCATGAAGAGATCCTCAAGGCGGTTGGAATCGAACTCTTGGCGCAACGATTCGTTCGCAGATCGTCCCAAGGCGTACGCCAGGCGACGCTGAGCAGTTGGGTCATGCGCGGTCCGAGTCATTTGGTACGGCCATCTTGGCGCATGCCCAAGCTACCAGATGCTCAAAGTCCCTCGTGAAGCGAGACTCCCCAACTTGTTGGGCAAATGGTACTGCCTTACGTGATCACACCATGGGTTGGACACCAAAGGCGCCTCAGCTGACACGAGAGCCACGTCTGGTGAGGTCGCGATGTCGAGATGTCTTGAACCGCGAATCAAGCGTTCTCGTGTCATAACAGGACCGGGTCACATATGAGCACTTCGGGCATTCCAACCTTTACTCAATATTAAAGTCTGGGACGCCAGAGGGGCTCCAGAACATAGGGTGAGGGTAATCGGATCGTGACGTTGCCACCCACGTTGATCCTGAGGCTCTATGGTGCCTAGGTTTCAACCTATACTGCCCAGCATTGAGAGAGGCTAATCGAGAACCAGTCGCGGCAATCGTTCCAGCTCAGCCACGGACTCCGGACTCACGGGTTCAAACCAAAGGTTGCTAGCCTCAACACCCCGACCGATCACGAACAGTAGAGCAGGCAGCTCATACCACGGTATCGATACCCCAAAGGCCTACGGCGCAAACATCTTCTACGCAGACTCAGGCGGTAGGTCGACGAGCGAAGAGATTCATCACAGTGAACGACAACACAATGTCGTCGTTCTGGTTCAGCACTTCCACCGCTGAATGCACGAGCCCTCGGTCAGGCTTGGAGCGCGAAACGCGCGCCTCAAGCACGGTGACCCGGATCCACAATCGATCGCCAGGTCGCACTGGGCGAGGCCATCGAATCTCGTCGAGACCTGGCGAAGCCAGACTGGCGACATGAGAGACATAGTGATCGACATACAGACGCATGCCGACCGCGATCGTGTGGACACCGCTAGCGATCAACCCTCCGAATGGGCCCGTTATTGAACCCTCCGGGTCGGTGTGGATCGACTGAGGATCATATCGCCGTGCGAACTCTATGATCTCTTCCTCACTCACGCTCTTATGACCGAACTCGTAAACGCCACCAGGCACATAGTCCTCGAACCACCGGTCGTCGACAGGCGCAGGAAGGTCAGCTTGGCCGAGCAGGCCGCTCATGAGCGGCCTGACTCCCCAGCGACAGGGGAGAGTTCCGCGATTCGTTTGATTGCGGCCAGGGTCAAAGGAATACCATCGAGAGCCTGCTGCGTGCGATCTGCTATCTCAGCCTCGGCCTCATCGCCAAACTTCTCCTCGAACATAGCGATTCCGTCCGGGAGGAACTCCCAAGACTCCGTGAGTATTGTCCCGGTCTCGGTCGGACTCATGCTAAAACTCCACCGTACAAAGCTGCCACCCACGATCCAGGCGAACTCACGACCCCTGTCGGCTACCGCGACCTGGGACCGTGTCTCCCAGGTCCGACTCGGGAGCTCGTTGTGCCCGGTAAACCAGGCACCGACCTGGCCCGCATCGGCCTCATCGTCCCACCAACACGCCGTGCAGACCGGACTCCACGAGCCGGTGCGAGTGATGTCGGATACCAAGTCGTAAAGTGCCTCCGGCGATGCCTGGACGTTGATGGACTCCTGGTGGAAGTGACTATTCTTTACGTTCATACCACGAAACCGTTCCATAAATCTTACGCAAATCTACTCACACAGATTTGCAGTTTATTTACTGCTTCGTTGAAGCCAGTTTCACCATCCACCAAACCAAGGCTTAGTGGATGGCCAGTGCTTTCTTCTCCACAGTCGTTACTTCCGGCGGAACTCGCCGTAGGGCAACTTAGGGTTGCCAGACCAACTCTCTCAATGTTGATCGCAGCATTGGTATCTCGGTCGTGAGTTACGCCACAACCATCACATGTCCATTCGCGGACACTCAACGGCATGGACGCAGCTACTTGTCCGCAGGTGGAAC
>Ga0080006_1259790_pt1 | contig 11370 bp, 11 predicted proteins | sample RS3BMetagenome_FD_69209 | JGI IMG/M metagenome (GOLD analysis project Ga0080006, IMG submission 69209) | Ferric oxide microbial mat and aquatic microbial communities from Rainbow Spring, Yellowstone National Park, USA - RS3B (SPADES... ...
AATGGGAAGCGTATGCTTGCGCGTACAGCAGACAGCATCTCCTAGAGCAGGCCTGTGATCCTGGGATGCCGCACTAGACGCGGAATCGGAGACGTGCATCGACGGCAGCCTTCTGGATGCGTCAACAGGACGTACTGAGCGATGAACCAGGCGTTCACGTGCCATAGAGCGGCACCGGTACGAGGAAGCTCGGCAGACATACAGGAACTCCTGACAACATGCAAGTGTGGTCGATTCAACGGACGCATCGAGTCTATGTCCAATTAGATGAAAGCGGCCAGCGAAGCGTAGACCACAACTGTCGTCTGTGCATGGAGTGCGTAGACAACTGCTGACAGCGTTCAAGTCGGGAATTCGCTGCTGTCGTCACCCTCCTTCGACCGCTCATAATGAATCGAGAGAGACAGGGGAAATCGGCGTATTAAAACCCGGATTTCCGTGATAGAAAAAGGAAGAATCTACAGAGAAAGCTCGCAAAGCCTGGTGGTGAACCATACCGAGTAGACACCCTAACAGAACCGTGTATGTTTGTTGTAGTGAGTTTGTCGCATTTGATACGAATATGGGTGTGCCTTGGCGTCGACTTTTCCCGACCACAGTCTGCGCCTGATCCAATGTTATTGTTGTTGTTGCTGCTGCGGGGCTTTCTCTATATCCGCTTGGTTCTGGGAACACAAGTCGCTTAGCGTTTAGACACGTCGAGAAACTTGGAACACCAGTTGCATAGGCACTAGGTGCTGGTCTCACGCAGCGCGTCGTTTGCCAAGAGCGGGACGCCCTGGTGCAGAGGCCTCGCCTTGCACGCCAGTCCTGTTGGATATGGTAAGCGTGCGCACCAAGACGCTGCTCCGAACCGTACGTAGGTAGACTGCAGTGATGTTCGCGCGAAGACACAGCCGTCGCTTGCGACGCTTCAGACGGCGAGCACTGTCGCGGAAAAAACACAGATACCGGTTGCGGGCACGAATCCTTTCCGGGTGCCAAGTCGTCGACAGGACGGCGTATGCGCAGGAGCTCTTCTATCGTGGCCTTACAGGGAGTGCGCTGATGCACCCAGTTACCAGGTTCAGTTGCACAAGCGGCGACCGACACCGCACAGGTCAACAGTGCCGGCACGATGCGCGGTTCCCGCTCAAGCAGCGTCCGGAAAAGTCGCTGCGTCGCGAATATTGCGCCTTCGCCCTAGACATACGGCAGCAGAGAGCCCACCGGGAACCGCAGGCGGCACATCCCGCTGTGACTCGCGCTACGCGGCATGTCCATGGACAGAACTTGGTACAATGGGCTTGGTCACCTTCGAATCAGGACCGGGTTCTCACGTACATCACTGACGCTCGTATCGGTTTGCGTGGCAACGACCTGCAGCGGTTGCAGCATCCGAACTGGCTTAACGATGAGGTCATCAACGCGTATTTGGGTCTCCTCAATCGAGAGTATCGCCAGCACGGCGTCTATTGCTTTCATTCCTTTTTCTATACGCGTTTGACGAGTCCCAGCTACTGCTTTGCGTACGTTCGGCGCTGGACGACTCGAGCTCGCTTCACGATCCATCGAGACGCTTTACTGCTGATTCCAGTGAATATTGCTCAACGCCATTGGGTTCTGGTCGCCATCGACGCGAACCGGCGCGAGCTGCGCTGCTACGACTCCATGCACAGCCAAGACGGATGGTGTGTGCTTCCGAACCTCCGCCATTGGCTGACTGACGAATGCATCGACAAGGGCGTCGAGGATCCTTGGCTGCTTTCCGATTCGTGGACGTTATCGCTTGCCCACGAGCATGAACGGATTCCTCGCCAGACGGACGGTGGCTCGTGTGGGGTCTTTTCTCTGCTCTTCGCCGAGGCACTGGCCAAGAACTGGAGCCCTGCGCGTGTTCCGTCGCCAGGCAAGCCGGCACCGCTGCCGTTGACGAGTCTTCGGTTCCAGTTTGCGCAACGAGACATCCCGGAGCTGCGCAAGCGCCTAGTGATGGCACTCCTTCGCCAGCAGAGCAGCCTGGATGCCCCTGAAGCCTCCGTGGATCGCATATCCCGATAGAGGAGCGCGCCGTGCGTCTAGGACTGCACTGCGTCCCAGGCGATGTCAGCTTGGAGACGGTGACACAGCTCCAGGTCCAACCGAGAAGAAACGCGTCGACTACATGAAGTACGCGCACGAGCGGCATGCTCGCTTGCACGCGGGCGTTCGGCGTAAAACGTGACACAGCAATGCGCTCGTTTACGAGACTAGACCATGAAAGTGTGTGGTGTTTCCGCCTGACTTACATGCTAATGAAGCAATGCGTTCATTTACGAGACTAGACCATCAAAGTGCGGTGCATCGTGCGGCACCTACCTGTTTCATCAGACCAGTGAAACCGGGCTCATCATCGTTCTGGTGACGTGTCACTGTTCGGTGCACTGCGGCTTTCTTTCGGGTTCTCCATAAAATTGCGAATTTGTGCAAAAGCGTCGAACATGGACTGACGAACAGCGTCGGCGCCTTGCGATCCCTCCTTCGCAGGCAAAGATGCTTTTTCGCCCTGGGATTGGGCTGCTGCGGCTTCCGCTTGGGTGTCCATCTGTACCTGCGTTTCCTGGCCTATCTCATCGTCAGTGATATCCAGTTTCCAGTCCTGTTCGTATTCACGCAGTGCAGCAGCGATGCCTTCTCGCATGCGCTGAAACAGCTCTTCGCGAGACGTCGCTGCCGATGCCGTCGCTGGATGCGTTCCTGTGGCATTTGCTGCGGGGCGTGATGCCTCACTTGTCGTACCGTTCTTTCCAGCAATGGAGATGTCATCGTATGCGTTCAGGCTGGCAGCTGATTTCGCGTTTTGGTACGCGTCAGGACTCGTACTTGGTGCAGGCGCTGGCGTAGAGCGTTTGCTAGAGCTGGCGTCTTCAGAGGTTCCATTTTGCGGTTTTGGAGACGTTCGCGGGACGCGCGTTTCCTCGAACACCTGTTTGAGGCGTTCCTCGTCCAAAGCGTCCAGCACTGCCCACGGCCATTGGACGGCTGCTCCGGAGCTCTTGCCCGCTTTCATTGGGTCCGGTGGCGCAGGGATGCCTGAACCAGGCGCAACAGGCTCCAACGACCCGTCCTCTGCAATTTTCCATATTAAAACCTCCGATTCGTCCTCAGGTGATGAAGGCGCTGCGTCCGCTGCAAGCGTTCCTGGTCCCGCTTGAGCGGCTGGTGCCGGTGCGCTGCTTTCGTTCAGGTTGGCGCTCTTGTCACTGCCCAGTGAGACGCCAGCGACTGCATCCGGTGATCCTGGCGATGATGCTGTCATTGGAGCAGGTGATTCGGCAGCACGTCCGCCGATGCTTGCATCAACGGGGTATGCCGCGCTCCTAGGCGAATGAGGCGGGCTCGTCGACCTCGCTTTCTCAGCCCCATCTGTGAAGCGCTCAAAACGACAAGCACGAAGGAGCTGTGTGTCGAGCGTCGGAGACGTTCCGAGTACTTGATCGGCAACGACTTGCGCAACGAGCGGTGCCAGCAAGATGCCATTACGCCAGTGTCCCAGTGCGTAGTACATGTTCGAGTATTCCATTGATGGACCCAGAATCGGTAGAAGATCAGGCGTCAGCGGGCGAAAACCGCTCCAGGTTCGATCGAGCGTCCAGTCGGCGAGCGCTGGACAGAGCTTCTCTAGACGCTGCAAGAGGCCACTGATACCTCTGGCCGTACAACGGTTGTCGAAGCCGGCATCCTCAACCGTGCTTCCGATCACGATTTTTCCAGAGAGCCGCTTCGGTGCCATGTAGAGATCGGCTCCGTACAGAACTCGCCTCACGAGTAAGTCCATAGCCGTGGCGGCTCCAGGGGCGCTGATGCTCAGCATCTGGCCTTTTTGGGGCTTTACTGGCATCGGCACGAGCTGCCGGGCCCATGCCCCACTTGCCAATATGAAAGCATTTCCGTAGAGCAGGTTGCCCGACGCGAGGCGCACTGCCTCGATTCGCTGGGTCTTGCCATATCTCGCTGCGACAAGGCACGAGGCCTCGTTGCCCTCCATGAGTCGTACACCAAGGTTTCCGCACGCCAGCGTGAGTGCTTCCATGAGCGCAACGTTGTCTACTTGGCCGTCCTGCGGAAAAAGCCAGGCCCCTGCGAGTTGGGCGTCGCTGGTGAGCCCAGGTTCCAGCTGACGCGCTTCATCAGCGCTGAGAAAGTAGGCCTCGCCGGCGTCCGCCGGTGGCCTCCAGCCGTGCACCGCGTCACCTGGAAAAGCCGGAGCGAGGAGGCCACACGGATCGTAGCCAGTGCTTACACCACCGGCGGCCTGTTCCACCCGGCGCACGAACTGAGCGTAGCGCTCTCGTGCAGCGAGGCAGAGCTCAAGCAGTGGCCCAGGGGGCAAGCGCTCGCCCTGTGGGGCCAGCATCCCGCCAGCTGCCACCGCTGCAGACTCGCTGCGACGTCGTGAAACCACGATCACCTGGGGCGCCGCCAGACGCTGAGCCAGCTCTACAGCTGTAGATAGACCAGTGATGCCGCCCCCGATGATCACGATCGTTTCTCTGGGGTTTCCTCGGGGAACATGCTGCATGCGCAGCCTACTGACCGTTCGAGTACGAGGTCGCCGCCTCCAGCGAGCACTCCAAGCCGCAAGCGCCCTGTGTTCCTCACTGCAGCGCCCCTCGGTGCTACTTGGCACCCCAAGTGCAAATGATCTGTTCTCCCTATGTACATTGATGGGAATGCTTATGAACGCTGGGCTCATTCTTCTTCACAAAGGAACAACAACAACAACAACAAGAATGAGCAGCACTGAACGAATCACTGCGTTCCGGCAGCGAGCCAGCGGTGCGTCGTTGCGTCAACGCGCCCATCGCCCTGCGTCGATGCCGAGGACGGGCCGGCTGTAGCGGGCGGCGTTATCCTATGTACCTTATCAGGTGTGCACGTACGGGGCGGGGCCCATCATCACTATCACTATCAACATCAACAACAACAACAAAAACATCATCAAGAACAGAAACAACGACAACAACATTAAGAACAAAAACAACAACAACATCATCAACAAGTACGGCGATCCTAGTGTTCGTATTCATACTGCACCAGTGCTCGACTGCGCGCAGTTGTAGCGGGATCGTTGTCCATGCTCGTGCGAACCATAAACAAAAGAGCATTCGTGTGCGTGCCAGAGAGAGAGATGGAGGAACATCCTGGAGAGCGTTCTTGCGGGTAATATCGTACAGACGTTTGTTGGAAAGTGCAGGAAGAGCTCTGGGAGCAACTGATCCTGCATGGACGGTGCGATCGTGAGCGGCTACGAACGTGCATCCCGGGCGGCGAATGCACTCTACATCCGGCGGTTCCGCGTGCTGGTTCCAGATGCACAGCCATGCCCTTCGATGCACACATGCTCATAGAGGCGTGGATCTGCCGTGTGAGTGCTCCGGTTCTAGCGGTGAATGCGGGCGATCGGGTCGATAGGTCACCAATCCCGTGTCAGGTGCTCAAAGGTATGCGATTCCGGAGGCGTCCTGCAGCGCACGGCGGTGCAACTTCACCGACCGAGCCGCAGATGAACCGGCACCGTGTCCAGCGTCGCCCCCGCAACGCGTCCGGTATGGTGTCAAACGAGCGCCACGCGATTCACTGAGCCAGCGACTCCACGAAGCGGTTCGCCTCGGCGAGACTGCCTCCGTACGACAGGTACGCCGTCCGTGAGCCGCTCTTCGGATGTAGGGTACGGTGACGCCTTCCAGTCGTCTGGCGGTGCATGCGTGCTGCCGTCGCCGCGGAGCTCATCGCGGGCACAATGATGAACTTGCGGACCTGCAGGCGCTGAAATTGCATCAGACACATTTACGTATGATATCCGATGCATGAATTGAACCGGAGACTCTATGGGAACGCAGATTTCACCAATGACCCGGAAAGAGGTCACAGCTTCGCTTCTCCACGGTCCTTTCGTTGTCGTATCAGCGCGCGTGCGGCTGCATGAGCGACTTTTCTGGTCGACGCGGCGGCAGCCTACCGGATCGTGGCACACACCAGGGATCTGCGATGGCGTGCGCGGGTTATCGGAGTCATGGGGGCAGCAGCCGGAATCCCGCACGAAAAGCATTCGAGTGCGGAGGCATGCGTTTCTGAGGACCTCTAGAATACATGCGACATCAACTAGGCTTCTCTGTTGACACATTCGATGAACTATGAGAGACAGGCCGTGCATAAACGCCACTTCCCAGTGATGCTGCAGCAACCGGACACAGGTCAGAGGCGCCGGGGGCCGGCCATCGTTGATTCGTTGCGAAGGCTGAGCGTTTTGTTGTGCGATCGACCAGCAGCGCTGGCATTGACAGTGTAAACTGGTAGACTTATCTTTCGGTTGGGATGCTGTCCAATTCATCGTTTTGTCAAAGAGCTTCAGTCACACGTCTAGTTCAAAGTGTGCAGCTGCTTGCTCCGAACGCAAGAACCTGGCTCGGGCGGGCGTCGTACGACCAGCCCCTGTACGGAGCGGCGAGCGGCGGTGCGCTGGTGCGAGGCCAGCACGTACCAGCAGTTAGCTCCAGCGCGCAGCGACACAGGTACAGCACTGTAGCTGGCGGATCGCTCGGTGAATTTGACGTAGTTGTCATCGGTGGTGGACCTGGTGGCTACGTTGCTGCGATCAAGGCTGCGCAACTTGGCCTGAAAACCGCCTGTGTAGAAAAACGCGGGAGTCTTGGCGGTACCTGCTTGAACGTCGGTTGCATCCCGTCCAAGGCGTTACTACACTCGTCTCACCTCTATGAGGAGGCGAAACATGCTTTCCCAACCCATGGAATTCGCATCGAGGGCAAAGTCACGTTAGAACTTCCTGCGATGATGAAGCAGAAGATGAACTCTGTTCGGGGCCTCACGAAAGGCATTGAGGCGCTATTCAAAAAGAATCAGGTGACGTATGTGAAAGGCACGGGAAAGCTAGCGAGCGCGACGCAGATAAAGGTGCGCCCTCCAGATAGCGACGAGTTTGCCCAGGAGATACATGCCAAGAACATTATTATTGCAACTGGCTCGGAACCTGTAGCCCTGCCCATGCTTCCCTTCGATGAGAAACGGGTCGTATCGTCGACAGGAGCGCTCTCTCTTCCAACGATACCCCAGCGGATGGCGGTCATTGGCGGCGGCTATATTGGCCTCGAAATGGGCTCCGTCTGGCGACGTCTCGGGGCCGAAGTAACCGTCATAGAGTTCACCGATCGGATCGTGCCGGCCATGGATCACGAAATCGGTGATCGTTTTCTGCAAATCCTGAAAAAGCAGGGACTCAAGTTCAAGCTGGGAACCAAAGTCACGGGAGCCAAGATTCCCGCGGAGCCATCACCCGTCACGTTGGAGCTGGAGTCCGCCAAAGACAGCAGCAAGAAAGAGACGTTCGATGCGGACGTGGTGCTGGTAGCAACCGGTCGCCGCCCCTACACCGCGGAACTCGGCCTCGAGGCACTCGGTATCGAACTAGACGATCGGGGGCGGATCCCCATCGATGATGCATTTCGGACGCGTGTTCCCAACATCTACGCTATTGGCGACGTGGTGCGCGGGGCGATGCTCGCGCACAAAGCCGAAGATGAGGGCATTGCCTGCGCTGAGACCATCGCCGGACACAAGGCACACCTGAATTACGATTGCATCCCAGGTGTTGTGTACACGCATCCAGAAGTCGCTTCTGTTGGCAAGACCGAGGAAGAACTGAAAGCAGCGGGCATTGCCTACAACAAGGGTACGTTCCCGTTCATGGCGAACAGTCGGGCCCGTACCAACGACGCAGGCGGCGATTTTACCCAGGGCCTCGTGAAGGTGCTCGCGGAGAAGCAGACCGACCGGATCCTAGGACTTCACATCATTGGACCTGGTGCCGGTGAGATGATCGCTGAAGGTGTGCTGGCGATGGAGTACGGAGCATCCAGCGAAGATATCGCTCGAACCTGTCACGCGCACCCGACGCTAAGCGAGGCGCTTCGCGAAGCCGCCATGGCAACCTTTGATCGACCTATCCATTTCTGAGCGACGCTTCGGGTGAAGTGAGTACCAGAGCGGCTGCGCTGGGTGACCCTGGGCTGCGGCCTTCGTTGAGCACAGCCTCACCGACGCATGCATCAATGGCAGGTTCTTCACATACGAAGAAAGATAGGTGGCTCAAGAATAAACTTTGCCGCACTTGGAGTGCCTTTCGAAGGGCTTTTGCACTACAGGGCGGCGGCTGGCGTACCGAGCTCCGGATGCTAAGGGGCGCACGCGCTCGTCCAGCCTGTCGTGCATCTTGCGCTGCTGCGTGTTCCGGAACCGAGTCCTCCAGTGCAACGCAGACTCGCTCCTCGAAAGCGAGCGCCGGTGCCTCCTCAAGATTGTATTCGATATGACCGTACGTTTCACATGAAGACTCATTATAGCATAGTAGCTGCTTGTGTATTCTCGTAGGAGGCCTTGTCAGGGAGCGACGGGTAGTCTCTGCAAGCTCGCAAGAGAGGTTCGAAGGCTTTGCGAAAAGCGTTGGCCGAGCTTGCTCCAGGATTATCGTTTCCAGGGTGAAGCTCGAAACAAGCTTCCTGTGATGATGGCGACCGACGGAATGTCCACGCGATTGTTCTTTACGTCAATTTTCCCTGAGTCAAATAAGATGACTTGTTTGCACCCTTCTAGGTAGATGTAGGAAAAGACCTCATGGTGGATGTCGACCCCAGGTCCATGAACATGATCGCCGGCGCCGTATCTCTAAATCGAGAGAACGCAGCCAAGGACCTCGAAGGGAACGCAGATGACGGTGCTCAGCTTTATCAGGGCTCGTTCGTATTCGGAATCGGGCATGAATCGCATCGGGAGGCATACCATCAAGTGGAATGGCTGCATTGGGACCCAGATCAACGCTTTGAACACCGTATCGAGGAGACAGAGGTGCTTTGGACGCTTCATGCAGCGCGTACGCATGTGTCCGAATCGCTCAAGCGGCGGAGCCTGTACAGGAGTACATCGGCCCAAGTCAGGATCATCAAAGGTTTCCGCTTGATGGATGCAAAAACCGTGCATTCGTCAACTCGCTCAATGAGTTGGCTAACGAATGTCGAACGCGTTGTTTAATGCTCGCCTGTGGCGCTGGACATGCTGCCGCGTGCCACGGCTGTGCTCTTGGTGCTCCAACGAGAGGATACAGCGGGTGCAGCAACTGATTCTTTATGAATCTCATGGATATGTTCTGGGCTGTGTAATCGCATCACGAGCACGGATGCGCACTGAAAAGGTAGAGAAAACGAAAGTGAACAAATCGGATGTGCGAGATGCTGTACGGTGAGCCGAACAACCTGCAGATGACGAGGGCATCCAGTGCGAGAGGCGTGCTGTGGTGTCATGCCGCCAGCGATGCTGTGCGCAAGCACTTGCTGCCCCAAGGCTTCAACAACTCGATCGACAATAGGCATTGTCTCGTGCATCAGTAGCGTCCAATAGTTCGGTGTCCAGCGAGGCCTCGAAAGAGTCGTTTGGTACTCTCTCTCTGGGCACCGTGCTGAACTGCGGCTGACTTGGCATGAAAAATCAGTGTTTACGAGAGAGGCCATGCGACACTTGCTTGCCAGGATCAACGCAGTGACATGGCACGTTTCAGGTATGTGGAGAGGCTGGAGCGCCTTGTTCACAAAGTGGGAACGAGATTTTTAGGCTATTGGCGAACGATCATGGGGCTCCCTTATTCGATACGTCTGCGTACAGCGAGTTGCGCACGACACGCGGAAAGTGGTTTGCAGATGCGACATTCGTACGTTTTCTTGAACTGACAGGGTTTTGGTAGGACGGTAAGCACCTGGCCACCTCGTAGCGGACCGGTCAGTCGTCTGAAGCTGATCTTCCCGCTCCATACGGCGCCTGCGGGAAATTAAAGGCAAATCGGTATCCCTCCCATCAGTCTCAGTCAGTAGACGCACCTCAGGTAGCAGCGATGATCATTTGCGGGCACGGACGCCTCAGCGCATCGGACCCTAGCGAGTGCGCTCCGGACGGCGTATTGAATGGTGCGCGTCGTGGCGCTGGGCCTCCTAGCTTCGATGCAAGCTCATGGTGCAGAGCGTCGTGAATGCACAACGAATATCCAACAGGAGCGCCTTGGCCAGAGGATGTTTTACCAGTTTGTGCCCAATGACGCTGCGCATGCCGTCAGCGTCGAGCTGGCGACGAATGCCCCCCTCAGCGATAGGCCTAATCAACCTCAGCTTCTGATGCAGGCTTCCCCGGTAAGCGCACAGTCACGAGCGCCGATAGCGTCTGCGAATGCCCGCCTATGCCTGATGGACGCTGTTCCATTCGAATACGTGTTGCGGCCAGAGACAACCTCCAAAGCAGAGCCACGCTTCTGTATAAATACCCTGCTTTGCGTGCATTTGAACTCGAAAATGTTTCGGAGCACGCTTTCCTAGGTCCCCGGGATTGTTTCCCTTTTCTCGTCGTTCCAGCGCTGCTCGGCGCGGGCAGCAAACGCGCGAAGCACACCAGGAACTTCTTTCATGATCTTGCGCTCAACCAGCGCTATCGGGAAGAGGATCATCGGAACCACGTCCAGCGCATACTCCAAACGAGTCTCTGTCTCGCTGCGCGGCACGATTCTATACACCCCTTTCCAAGATGCAAAGTCCCTGCTCTCTCGTTTCGAGAACAGGAGCTCGCCCTGCTCTGGTAGCATCTCAACTTCCATAACGAGTCGCGATTGCAGTCTCAGACGACGGCTGACCCAGGCGACTTGCTCGAGCAGTCGTGACTCCGTGTCAAAGCGCGACGAGAGCATATGCGGTACAAACTCGATCATTTCATCGAATGCCGTCAGCACCGTCCAGACGTGTGCCTTAGGTGCGAAAACGTTTAGCGATCCAGTGATCAGTCGCCGACGCGAGTCCAGCGAACGCAGTTCGACTCGCAGCTCCTCAGGCGGATCTGTCCGAAGCTCCCGCACAAGCGTACCGACTTGTTCGGCATCAGCGCTTGCTTTTGCCGACAGTGCTGTTCCATGAGCGCGCGGGCTGCGCGGGCTGCGCGGACTCGGAGGCGAGCTCCGCAACCAGCTGCGCGGCGAAAGAACAAAACCCATGCTCTGGCGGGTATAGCAAGGACTGGCGTCTATCGGTGGTACCCCCTGTTTACTCACGAGCATATTGCCGGGAACTGGTGTTGAACAGAAACCGACTGCTCGGTCACTGCAAACGTCGGCACGCCGTCCCACCACCATCAACACGAACAGCAAACGCTTTTCAAAAGAAAAACGTTGCTGCCAGTGGTACAGTAGTGGCGAGTGACCCGCCTTAGACAAGACGACGCCAACTGATGGGCAGACGCCTCGGAGGCTTTCTCGGCGGGCCATGTACGAATGCTTTCAATCTTGTCTCATATAGTTCCACATTGAGA
>Ga0080006_1158101_pt1 | contig 11369 bp, 11 predicted proteins | sample RS3BMetagenome_FD_69209 | JGI IMG/M metagenome (GOLD analysis project Ga0080006, IMG submission 69209) | Ferric oxide microbial mat and aquatic microbial communities from Rainbow Spring, Yellowstone National Park, USA - RS3B (SPADES... ...
TGCATGCAAATGCGGAATATCATACAATCAGGCTCTGAATACAATATCTGGAATGAGGGAAGTCGTATACTCATCAGGAGCTCATGCTCCTGTGGAATACACAAAGGAACAGAAAGAGATCTTGGAGAAACTCAAACTGAAACTGTAGTGTTTCAAGTGCGCGAAGATAGGTTATTATTCAGGGATTTAGTAAATTACCACTTTATAAAGAAATATGGAGACCTCTAGGTTTGATTATTGACAAAGGCACTGTCGATAGAGCCGGGTCATTGAATCCTACAGGGGAGGGTGGAAACCAAAAACTTGGAGCTAAAAAGAGCGTAATTAGGATGTCTAAGGTTGGTACTGGAAGATATTTAAACATTACAGTATCCCGTATTTCAAGGGATACCCTGGAAGATGGGTATTTATTACGTTTTTGCGTATTGAGTTCAGGATTACCTTTTATTAAGTCGAGCAATCGAATATAATTTTGAATTATATTTTGTTTCCTTCTTCTCGGGCTTATTAAGGGAGAATCTGCAATACTTCTTCAACCAAAAGCACATACTTCTTGTCAGAGAGCCAAAGCTATATTTCAATATTGACTGTTCTCTATCAATAGTATTTTGGTTCTGAAAGGTACATTGTAACGTTATACTGGTAGTGTACCATAAAAACAGGTCATAATAATTACTATAATTTTACTTTTAATGAAGACACCTCTTGAAAACAATGCTTACGAGTAAACACTTTAATCATTCTATCTTGAAGACGTAGCGGAACATGGGTTCATTAACGCCTGTAACCGCCTGCCATTTGTTACACCAAAAGACTCAATTATAGACAACGCTTCCTTCATTGCTGTCTCCGTCTCCCTTTTGTCCAGCAGATCCCACCTTGGGAACAGATCATTGTCTTCTTCGAGATTGTGGTCTAAGAGAGTTTTATAAAAAAGAGGTATTCTTGATGTTTCCTTGTCAGGTTCGCCGGAGTTGTTCCACGTTATAACGTCCCACCCGAGTTTTTCAATTAGCTTGTGATCTGCGCGGATCCTTTTCACTTTCGCAGTGAAGTTCACTTTGTCTGGAAATGCGTAGTTCTCCAGTAATGGAAAGCAAACCTTTTCTTCGATTTCAATGTGACATTCTTTCATATAGGTCAAGAATCCCAGAAATCTCTCAGTGTCGTGTGGATTAAGAATCCATTCTGCATTTCTTATACCGATATGTTCCACCATTAGGATTTCAGCTAAATCAGCCATGGTATCATACCTTATGAATCCACCAATACACATCGCAGTATATCTGTTGTCCCTAAATTATTTGAGATTAGTTGCCAATTATATTGATGGTGGATATCATAAGTAGCTTGGAAAAGAGGCATTTCTTGGTCATCCTGCGTCCTCATCGTGTGGTACAGGAATAGCATTACTACAATAATGAGAAAATAAATCGACAATTACTAGTGAAATTTCCATGTGTCCATGTCAAGGTGATCCCCCCTCCATCGTTAATGAAGTTGGAAAGTTCAGAGCAATATTCAGTAATACGATAAGTTAGTTGGTGACCTCGGGGTTGGGATAAAAATAAGAGAAGATGGGTAGAAATAATTCCATATCACGCCTTGATTACAGTTGAAGTTTTCGTGCTTCCTGGTCCAGGAAATTTTGTTATTTCTTGTTTGTGTCATAGACAGTGATCAAAATTAACATCATTGCAGTTAACTTTATTAATTACCTGGCGCTAAAAGATCGGGGAATAATGGACGTTAGCTATTACATAACGAATGATCATATGGAAACTAACGAGTTGATTGAAAAACTAATATCGCAAGCAAACCAGTCCAGCAATGCCATTCTTAGTTCTATAGATTCCAGGCTCAGGCGGCATATATTCATTGAAGAGACTATTTTGTTCCCCAAGTTACCTCCAGAAATGGTTGATGATGTGAAGTACTTTGAAAAGGAACACGGGGAGGTATTCAGACTGCTAGGTTCGATAACAAATTGCAAAAATGAAAAACAACTACAGCAACTTGCTCAGCAGCTGCTAGATCTACTGCGTGAACATAATTCATAAGAGGAATCATTCATTTATGGCTATTACCAAAATGAGGAGGTCGGGCCATTAATCGAATTTGCCGATCCTCCAAAGCTGTGGCAATGCAAGATTCCGGTAGATCGTTAGTGAAGAAATCCACATTTTCGCAGAAAGGGATACCTTTGTTCTTCTTGCTATAAAATATACTAAGGTCAAAACTCCGAAGGAGGGAAAGAAATATAAAAGAAAGAAAAGAAGGTGAAAAGACAAGAGTAGCATCTTAATTTATTTCGCCATTTGTCTCAAATTGCGATGAACAGCACAAAATTAATTCGCAATTGAATTGATTCTTGACGATGTCAGGTTAAATAGATGTATAAGCACGCTAAGTAAGAGTAGAGAGAGACCTATGTTTACGAATGTGGAATACTCTGTGTAACTAAAGGTTATGAATGTAATTATAGTGCCCAAGTTTAGTGCAAGTATCTCAGGGACAATAAGATACATGTGATATTCCCTACCATTACCGTATGAGGGTATCATGATATTTGTAATTCCAAATACCATTGAAACTACAAATCCGAACAACCACATTATGTAAACACTATCAGGTGGAATGAAGATGAATGTCGAAAAATTAAGTACCATTATAACCAGTCCAACAAAGAGATATACAAAGGCCTCGAAAGTGTAAACTAGGTTCAACTTAATATAGCCACGACTCAGTGGTCTTCTTTTTCCTTCAGCCGATACTGTCATTGTTGGCAATTCCATAATATTACAAGACAATTGTTGCTAACATGTTAGCTATATAGATGAGAATTATAGAGAAAGAATTTAGTAGATCTCATTATATTAGAAAGTATGCATATTATCAGTTTTTAAGCCCTTCCGGAATGTAAGCAGGACACCAAATCCAATGATTGAGAATCCTATCATCGCTGTAACATCTCCTGCCATCCTTATCCATATGAGATCATTAGTTAGAGGGAGTTGCCAGTATGGAGTTATGCCAGGCAACAGTGGTGTCAGAGATTTCACATACCAAAACCCGTATTTTAATTCTAATACATACTGATATATTCCTAAAGGTAACAATGAAACTAATGCCTGCAGATAAAATCCAATCCCATAAAGTATAGCCCCAAGGCGCATATATTTAAGGTGTATATCCCTAATAGCTCCGCTCAGGTATAAAATAACGATCCAGAGCATAATAGATGGAAGGCCGTAAGCAAGAGGGAAAGCCAGGTGGGCGTGTGCCATTACCACCTGTGTATCGTGCAGATAGTAATTGAGTATGGGCATATTCAATAGACCCCCACCAAAGCCCGCGGCACCAATACCCCCACCTATCCCCGCAACTGCAGCAAAGACGACCAAAGTTTTTTGAAATTCTGTTTTAGCATCTTTCCGAACTAAAAGTAGAATTGCATAAACTACTGCGAATCCTATCGCAATTGCTTCCAGAATTCCAATAATGGAACCAATATACAGCCAGATCGCCGGCTGTCCACCCCAGTAGTAATGATGACCCGTGCCGATCATTCCTGAAAGTATGTCTGCAGTTGCATCCAACCCTACTATTGCGGTACCAAGTCTGACCGGAAATAGGCCAGCGATTATCAGAAGAGTAACAATGATTGCGACTATTATTGCGGGCCAAAATCCTTCAACGAACGCGTGAATCGTTATCCATCTAAAGTATTCATCCATAGTGTAATTTGCCCAGGGATGGAAAACTGGAAGTGCACCCATAATAATTCCAAAGCCTGTTCCAGCCAACGATATGCCAAGTAACTGTGTCAAGGGTTTGAACTGGGGGAGGGTTATTTTAGAAACCTTGAAATAGAGATAAGCTATGTAAAATACAATTGCAGCTGTGAGAAGTAACCAGATAGTTCCTTGAGTGACAACATCTCTACCTTGACCACCAAACATGAACCACAGATCTAAAAATCCATTGGTGTAAGGAATGATCTGAAGATAATTTGCCATGATTCCCAGAACCATAAATACACCTACCACTACTGTCGTAATCATGATTGTCCAGGTATGCCGTTTTGACAATGTGAGTCCAAAGTATGGAAGCACAAATAAGGAAAAGATAATCCACGTTGCGACTATCCACAACACTGCGAGAGTGTAATGCTCAGCCCTTGCTACATTAAACGGTAGTACGCTTAACAGATTAAGCCCATAAAAAGTCGGACTGGCATATAAGTGGAAAACATATTCGCCCAACAAACCTTGAATAGCAGCAGCAAGCGTTACGATGACAACCCCCCATATGGTGGCCCTCTGAGTTTTTGTCGGTGGAGGAAGCGGAACTGCCTCCCTCGGATCGTTCCAATAAGATAACAATTTGATAAATATGTATGCAGTGATTGGCAAGACTGCTACAATAAATGCAATCGTCATGAAATCAGAAGATACAAAAACATTTGTATTTGGATGAAGCAATCCATTTACAGGTGGGTATCCGTTTGTATACCCTAACAATGCTATATAAGCAGTCCACGTAAAGAATGCAGTAAGATCATTGACAACAGTTTTATTAGTAATGTAATCTGGCATTAACCTATTCTGCTCTGATAAATTGCCAAGGTAATTTTGATAGTAGCTTTCTGTGTATGAAAAAGCGCCTTCCATTATTGGGTTGACAACCATGGTGTTACTTACAGAACTGTATATAATCTTCATATATGGAGCCACTTTCTCCTCCTCTGTGGTGTTATTCGAATAGAAGTAGGGACCTATTCCCGTTTCACGGGCTATATAATTCTCTTCAAGTTGTATTGTATATGAAGTGAAATCTATCCCAAAATAGGAGCCAAATCCCAAAACCGAGCCATAATCGGCTAACCCATATTTCTGGTAAAGGTACTTCCCCTCGGTTATTTCATTTGAAGTAAATATTATTTGCCCATCTGAAGTCACAACCTTATCCGGCACAGGAGGCAGGTATGCAAATGTATAGGCAGACATTGCAATCCAGACTATGTAAACTATAACCGTTGAGAGGGCTACAATCATAGGCCATTTACTTTTAAATTTATTCTGTAGCTGATGGGTCACAGAATAACAATATCATTCTGACATATAGTGGTGTAAGCTAATATATTAGTTCAAATTTTCTTCAGAATTCTGGCCTGGATTATCTTCTTTAATGCTCGTCTAAGGATGAGGTCTACGGTGGATGCTCTAATATTGAAATTCCGTCCTATCTCATTTAGTGTAACTCTTCTCTTTACGTCAAAGTAGCCATTAATCAAGGCAAACATAACAATTTCTATCTGTCTTGGCGTGAGATCTGAAAGTGTTTCATACTCCCCCTTGTAAATTATCTTATGTTCAATTCTTTCATTTTCCAGTTCTCTTTCAATTCTCTTTATGAGATATTTATCTGCAAGTATTCTATAGGTTACACTATTGTAATCCGGAAATTTCACGGATAAAATTACTGAATTTAGTTTTGCGAGCAGTTTACAAGAGGAACAGCTTGGTGATGATACGATTATCTTCCCTCTACCAACGTTAAATGCGCTAAGAGAGCTTCCTTTAAATTCATTAAGAATATTCTTTTGGTTTGGCGCGAACTGCAGCAAATGTATCGTCTTTTCAATACGGGCATTCAGATTTTCAATTTGAACGTGAAATTTCTGTTTGGAAATGATCTCAGCAACCTTGCAGTCATCTCTATTAATTCTAATGTCAATTTCATATAGCTTCCTTTTACCCATTCAATTTTGCAATCATCCTGTTTATTATTAACTTTTATGCAATCATTTGAGGAGTTAGTGTTTGTTAGAGAACATCAAACACCTCCACTAAAGTTTCGGTTTAACCTCCTAAGCAAGGACTAATGAATTGATTGATACATTAGCAGATTGCATAGAAATGAGAGATAAAAGAACTTAGAGCATGTACAACCCTCCTCCTCATCAAGATGATTGATTTGTTGCGCGACAGATCCTTCGTCGAATCATAGAATGATGATCTAGAGGGGTAGAATGAACGCAAAACAGGCCATCCATATGAATACCTCCAGGAAGTTTCTTTGTCTGCCTCTCAAATGTCAGAGAGCTATGGAACGTCCGTTTCATGGAGTGTTAGGAAAACTTTTTTCATGAAGTCTAGCATACTGAGACAGCGTGAATCTTTTAAATCTTTTGATATGGCTAGTATCCCTAAAAAAATAGGGATCAAGTAGTAGAGGTGCCGAACATTCCAGAAATATGAAACCCAGAATAATGCCATTAGAAGAGCTTAATTTGGAGTTGGAAGGTGAACATGATGCTATCCTCTACGAATTGAATAAGATGGAAATGGACCTCGAAGGCTATAACTACAGAGAGGCAGAAGCCGATTTCAGAAAAATTGCAGGGCTGATATCGCAACATTCAATTGATGAGCAGAGGTCTCTTTTGGGGTTCCTTATTGAAAAATTAGGGAGAACCAATTCGGAATCCTATATTAGGGTAATGAGAGGACATGTTCAAATTATGAAGCTAATAAACTCCCTTGTCAGTATGACCGAGAAGGGAGAAGGAATTAACATTGGTGATATCGAAAACCTGAAATTACTATTAAGTAAGCAATTTGAAGACGAACAGCAGCTGTTCAAGGAGGCGGCCCGGATAATTTATTCAGAATTAAATACGAGATACAATGACGAAGTTGACAGATATGTGAATGAAGGGGGAAAATAAGCTATTGTACTAATCATAATAACAAATATCAACTGCAGAATAAAGGTAACGGCCAAAAACTCTGATCGAGGATCTGATTTTCGTTTCTATTTTTGTTAATCAGACTAATTGTCAAGTGGATGATTCATCATACCTTTAATCCCCCGTAAACAAGATTCTTTGAAGTGCTTAGGCTTGATTGAATTGTTATTGTTAACTAGACCAATCGCTTGACCAAAGGTAGTAGCGTACTGCATACACGGCTCAAATCTTAACTCTCCATATATCCTGATTCGATACCTTTGGCAATAAATTTCCAACGGGGGAGACAGTTTCGTCGGTTTATAACTTCCTTGTTACTGTCATCTCATCAGTCTTGTACTATCAAGTATTGAAAGTTATCAAGACTTCCCTCCTCCAGTCTTTAGGGGTCGTAAATTGAAGCAGACTATCTACCCTCGCTTTCATAAGTAGTCGGAGGGGGAATTCAAGACCTGTAAAAACAACATGGGGAAAGCTCATTACGCCTCTGGTTGACTGAAACTTGCAGATTTCCGATAAAAGAAGGAAGGGATATAGCGGATTTAATAAAGAGAAAACTAAATCCGGACACACTTCACTCTATCTAGGGATCACAGATACCGGAGCAAGCCATTATCTAGGGTCCGCAAGCTTCGTCGTAGCGGGCGATGATAAGCTTGTAGCTGAACTTAAGAGGGATACAAAAATAATAAAGACTATGAGATTTCCCGACAGATAGAAACTAACCTTAACTGTGATACTTTAAGAGCGGATTTTCAACATTGAATGAATTCTGCCCGACCTAATCATAAGGTGTGCCGTGGGTATTCGGATATAGCCACTACTAAAACAACCGCACCGTCAGGACCAGCACTAAGTGAATGTTCACTATTCACGGGGAACAGGGCAAACTCCCCCTTCTCAAGCTTGTGAGTATCGTGATCAATCTCGGCATTCATTTCACCTGAAATCACATACAACCATTCGGTACGATCGGGATGATGATGCTTAGGATATGCCTTTTCAGCCTCAAATCTCAGAAATTTTACAGTGCCATTGTCATTCCGGATCTCCCATTGCTGTGATATGCCCTCAATTGCCCTGGATACCGATTCCCAGGATGGATTATCCAATTCTAGTTTAGCCATGCTGTCTTATTCCCATATACAAATTAAACATTTGATCGCTCTAATTGCTACAATTCGCTGATTTGGATTCTGAAGCCGATTCTTGCAATCGCTGGTTTAACTTCTACCTCCTTGGTTCATAAGTTCCGGGGATAGTTTTGAATGATACGTTCAGTCTGTTCCAGACGTTTATGGCTATAACGGCCCATGTGAGAACAACGATCTGCTCCTCTGTAAAATGTTTCCGAAGATTCTCATAAATCTCATCATCCTCTCTTTTTTCAGCAATGAGAGTGACTCTCTCAGTCCAGGCAAGAGCAGCCTTCTCTTCCTCCGTATACTGAGGACATTCCCACCATGCACTCAGGAGGACAATCCGCTGGACGCTTTCACCATCAAGGAGAGCGTCTTTGGAATGCATGTCCAGACACCAACCGCACCCATTAATCTGAGATGCTCGCATCTTGATGAGATGCAAAAGTTTGCGGTCAATTCCAGATTCCGATATTGCCTTCTCTATAGAATTCAGAGACCTCAATATTTCAGGCGCGAATCTGCTATAATCAAGACGAGATTCCACATGTATTGAGATTTTGATCTTTGAAAAATCTTTTGAATAATTCGTTACTACAAAGAGCCTGATTCATCCTTCAGCAGAAGGAAAATAACCTCTTTCTATAATTGCAATTCATTTTTTTAAAAACCAATCAACAGCGAAGAATGCTTGAAACTTAAAATTTAAAAAGACTTTATCCAGCTCCATAACGAGCATAGATATTGTGACTACGAAATTTTGAACGTCGATAACTTCAGATGCACTCAGATTGCCAATAATACTAAACGTCATTTATGCATTTTCCCACGGGGTCCCTAATGGAGTAGCTCGCAAATCTATTCCTTCTCTGTGTCCTTTTTTGTTTCTCGAATGACTGGCCCAATACTCTATTGTTAAGGAAACATTGTTTGAAACTGGACCTTAAACTGCTTGTTCAGGCGTGAAATCTGATCAATGAACACCCTCAAGTTCAATGACAGGAAAACCAGTTTCTCTCACACCACTAACAATTTTTTGCAATTTCTTCATTATGGATCACTAGGCAACACTCAATTAGCACTTGGGTCAGAACGCGCGGAAGCATGGTTTGCGTGTGAAAAGATCTGCCTCTAAGAATATTATTGCTACCCTGTCACGTCTTTGCTATGCAGCGAAGCCATCAGCCAGTCAGAGAGTACCTCAGCACGATTTGTGAATGTTGTGATTTTCAGTAGATGGATTAATCTCCATATAAGCCACGCCATAAACCCTGATAATATGAGTCCATTGCCGAATAAGCAAAGCCCGCTGAATTTCCCCAGTGTAAGCATCGTTCCTGTGTCTTTGTAAATGAACACAGACCGATATTTTCTGCCATTTATCAATAATGCAAGCCTACGCCCAAGATACTTTCCTTCCTGCACTGCAGCAGCTGCAGTTTGCGGGGCTGCCTTCTCACCATAAGATAGGCTGATTAGCGCATTGTCTCCGATCACGTATATATTCTCAAAGCTAGGTATCTGAAGGAATCCATCCACAATGATCCGACCCGATTTTTTTTGTACTAGGCCACCCCCCAGCATGGAAGCAATGGGGTTGCTTCTTACTCCGGCAGTCCAGAATACATTCCGTGTCTTGATTACAAGACCGTTTTCCAGCACGACTTCTTCCCTTGAAACACTTGCCACCTTTGCGCCGAGATAAAGCTCAATTCCTAATTCCCTAAGGTATGATTCTAGCCTAGTAGAGAACTCGCTACCTGAATTTTTCATTATGTGATCTTGGGCCTCAATTAGAATCACTTTCGCGTTTATGGAATCAGAGCTGTAATCTCGTTTCAGGACTTCAATGTAATTTTTCAGAGATGCAGCAAGCTCCACGCCTGATGCACCACCCCCTACAACCACGTAATTAAGTTCTTCACTTAGCTTTGTTTCCGATGCCTTGAATGATTCTAGGATCTTCTTCCTAATAAGTTCAGCATCCTTTATAGTTTTCAATGGAATTGAGTTCTCCGCAACACCCTTGATTCCGAAATCATTGTTCTCTGTGCCAAGAGCCATAATAAGGTAATCGTAATTTATCCGGCCATGTCTCGTCACAACTTCATTTCTCTCAGGAATAACCTCCATCACTTCATCCTCACGGAATCTATAATCATCGTCTTTCTTGCGGCTCCATACAGGTATGGAAATGTGGTTACCATAAACCTGCCATGTTGCAACTTCATAGAGGAGGGGGGTAAAGGTGAGGTAGTTTGTGCGGTCAATAGCAGTAAGTTCAACTTTCTTACGACCTTTCCTTCCAATATGTCTGTTGAATGAATCTATGAAAGCCGATCCTGCAAAACCAGTCCCGAGCACAACTATCCTGACCTTCTGCAACGAGTTACAATTTGTTCCAACCGATCCAGTTGACACTATCTTCACCTTTAAATTAGTCCTTCGCAAGAATGAGCACGGGTGTGAACCCAGATAGTCCACAAACTAGCTCCTTTGCCATTTCCCTTAAATCCCCAGTCTTTGAGCTCGACCCGTCGGTCTCTATGCTAAGGAGGCCCAGGCACGGAACAAGTGGGTCTTTCTTTTCATTTGCACGTCGGGAAAAAATTCTTATGAGATTTAGTAAGATTGAAAAGATCTTATAGCCAGTGCCATTATACGCCTCCGTGAAGTGTTTACCTTCCTCTTGATTCAGGTTTTTCATATTGATTACCTGATTCAGGAATCATAGAGTTCTGGATATGCCTAATCCCTAAGAATGTAGTGATAATTGACTTCTGCGCTGCAAAGTCATTTTCAACGGGGGAATTAAATTTCTTGTGGAATCATTGCGGCGGTTTTCTAGACAGAGTATTGTGTGACCTTACTACCTTAGCCAGTGACTTATCTCAGTGTGACTCCTACAAACTATCCCTAAAGTACAGTTATTTTCTTTATGTCATAATGTGGAATGAACAATTACGGATGGCTCCACTTGACGAACCAGATGCCGATGACCACCACAAGAAAATCACAGAAGACGAGAGACAACCATTTCAGTGCAATTACTGAGCTAATTCCTCCCTCTATTGATTTATTTATTGTGAGAATTTTTCTGCAAAACCGCGTTTTGCAAAGTCATGAGCAAGAAAGCTTCGAAGCTTCAGGGAGGAGATGAATTGCGAAAATATATATATCCCTATTCTATGATTTTTCTGTGGAGAGTCCTGTAGACAAGTCCTCCAGAGAAGGCATATAGGATACTCTCACGTCAATACCGGTGAACAACTGGTTTGGAATACCTCCACGGTCTGTCCAAAGTGCTGTAGGTAAGGGTATATCCAGATTGCATGCAGACAGGGATGCATGCAAAGGGAGCACTGATACCCCCAGAGGGGCAACTTCAAGGGCAGTGAAGACCTCAAAACTCCGTAATGGGTTCTCTCAAAACCCGCCTGATCGTGAGAAATGATGCGGAAATAAGTGCAAAAGTG
>Ga0080006_1167860_pt1 | contig 11363 bp, 11 predicted proteins | sample RS3BMetagenome_FD_69209 | JGI IMG/M metagenome (GOLD analysis project Ga0080006, IMG submission 69209) | Ferric oxide microbial mat and aquatic microbial communities from Rainbow Spring, Yellowstone National Park, USA - RS3B (SPADES... ...
CTGCTAGCTTGGATCGCTCAATTGCGAATACCTCCAATGCTGGTCGGGCAAGTGCACATTCCACGGCAATACTGCCACTTCCAGCGCCGACATCCCACAGCACCCCTTTTTCTGGGAGAGATAGCTTGCTCAAGGCAACAGCTCTGACCTCTTGCTTGGTGATCATGCCTTGACGGTAGTCGAATTGACTGTCGGGAATTCCCCAGGACAGTACCTTGTTTGCTGAAGAGGAGGTCTCCTCGGCTACAGGATCGGCACTAGAGTTGCTCTTGCGCAAGAGGACAAGGACGGAGAGAGGGTCGAACCTCCCTCTTGCTAGTTCGTTCAGGCCGATCGACAGACAAGAGGATTCTTGTTCGGTGTCCAGCCTGGAGAACACATGCGCTTCGTACTCCTGGTCGAGGGTTCCAATAGCTAACAATGCAGCTCCTACCTTTTGTGGAGGATTCTGTGGTGATGTCAGTACGGCTATCTTTTTAGAACGGGCGATCGTGTTCAGCGCTGAGTCCAAGGGTCGTCCATGGACGGAGACGACCACAGCATCGTCCCAAGGAATAGCCAATCTAGCAAAGGCCAGCGAAACTGCTGAAGGAGCCGGGTGGACCTCTAAGCGCGTAGGCCCTAGAGCTCTTGCCAGGCTTCGGCCTATCCCGAAGAATCCTGGATCTCCAGATGCGATCACACAAACTGGTCCAGAGGCATTCGACAACTCTCTGGTTAGAGAGGATATATCTGTATCTATCAGCAAGGTTCGTGCAGTGGGTAGCCCTTGGTCTTCCATGAACTCCCTATAGGCTGATAGTTGTCGCATCCCTCCACAGACCAGCTTGGCACGGGTAATACGATCGAGAATCGAACTAGGAACATCCTCTAGACGATCTCTGTTGGTTCCGACAATGAGCAGTGGCTCAGGCATGTGCAACAACAGTCGATCCTTCAAAGTCCACCATGTAAACCTTGATATCCATGAAGCTAGCTGAAGAGTTCCCGCTAGCATGAGCTTGCAGAGCATCTCTGGCCATAGCACAAAGTCTGTTAAGGGGGTCTATAGCTGATGAAGCAATACAGGCTTCGAAGAAATGTCGAGCGGTCGCTGTCTGTGTAGCTGCATCAATTACGCTAGCAGGGGCGTTGGATCTCTTCGAGATCACCTCCAAAAGCTTAGTATCAACGTCAGAGCGGTGGAAGTGCGTCATCATTATACCTGAGGCCAGCTTGGTTATCTTGCCGACCATTGCAACCAAGGCAACCTTTTCCATTCCTACTCTGGCTGCACGTCTTATGGCTACTCCGGTGAAGTCACCGACTTCAACGAAACACACCGGGTCGAGAGAGGGGAAGAGGGTCATGGCCATCGCTTCGGATCTGCTCCCTGTAGCCAATACCAGTCGTCTTTCCCCTTGAGCAAAGGCAACATCTATCTGGCGAACCACCGATGCTCGATATGCTGCCGTAGAGAAAGGTCGTACTATTCCTGTCGTGCCCAGTATGGAGATGCCTCCGAGAATACCCAAACGGGCATTGGTGGTTTTCTCAGCCATTTCAATGCCACCAGGAACGGAAAGAGTTACCTTTAGGGGTCGCTCGGTCACTTCCTTCAAGGCATTCAATATCATCATTCGAGGGACTGGCGTGATGGATGGAGCTCCTATAGGGATCCCCAATCCCTTCTTGGTAACCACTCCAACGCCTTCACCAGCACATAGTTCATGACCCTCGACCGTATTCTTTGCCCATGCGACATGAGCAGTCATACGGGCACCATTTGTACAGTCTGGGTCATCTCCTGCATCTTTGACAACGATAGCTGTTGCACCTCTAAGCGGCGGAACATCTGGGGTTTCCACGGCGAAGATAGCTCGCTTGCCCTTGGGTAGGGTTATCTCTACTTGGTGAGGGATGTCGTCACCTACGACTGCCATAGCTGCTGCCTTGGCAGCTGCGGTAGCACATGATCCAGTAGTCCACCCTAGCCTCAAAGAAGTACGTTTCGAGGCCACCTCTTCACTTAGTTCTGGTTCATAAGGCATGAAGGGAACGGTCATTGCTGTAGAGGTTCATCTACATCGGTTATGTCGCCACGTAGAGATCTTCTTCGATGGCTGTGAGAGAAGAGAGGAGAGTAGAGATGGCTGCGTCTCGGCTTTGCTGTCACTGCTTTGCCGACAATTACCATGGTAGTTCTCGACGCCTTGAGTCTTTGTAGCTCTCTGGAGAGATTTCCCAGGGTGGTGAGTGAGGTTTGTTCTTCCGGCTGAGTTGCCTTGATGATGATTGCGACTGGAGTCTCTGGGGTGTATCCACTGGAGGGGTTGAGTAGCTTGTCTTGGAGAGCTCTGGGTCTTGCAGTGGATAGGAACAGGGCCATGGTGCAGCCGTGTGATGCAAATGCCTCGATACTCTCCCCTTCCGGGACCGACTGCCTTGTTCGTGATGCCATTCTAGTGATGACTATGCTTTGGGAGATGCCTGGAATGGTGAGCTCCCGGCCAATAACCGCCGCTGATGCTGCCAAGGAGCTGACCCCGGGAACTATCTCGAAGTCGCGGTGGTTCTCGATGCACCAGTCAATTTGTTCTTGAATAGCCCCGTATATGGCAGGATCCCCGGAATGAAGACGGACTATGAGTGCTTCCGAGTGATCCTGATAGATCTTCAGCACCTCTTCCAAGGTCATAGAGGACGAGTCATATACGACAGCGTTTGGATGGGCGTGGGACAACAGCTCCTTTGGCACCAGAGAGGAGGCCCAGATGACTATATCAGCGGTAGCCAGACGTTGAGCACCCCTCAAAGTAATGAGGTCGTAAGCTCCTGGTCCTGCACCTACGAAACTGATCACTGATGTACATCCTTGTCGTTGATGGGCATTGGGTCTCTGAGGTGCCGAGAGGGACCATCTGCATGCCCTCTGTTTCCATTGTCTTTCGGCTCGACAACCGACCGTTCATCTCTTTGCAAAGGTGGAATTAAGACAGTCGTGAAGTACGATGCCCCTTTGGAGCGCAGCTCTAGCAGTTCTTGGAGGGTACCGTAGCGCTCCTCTGGCATGCCGAGGAACTCACCAGCTCTTGCGGTTTCCAACCGACCATGGCGATGCAGGATTTCAACGATTTCCTGCAAGGATCGACCGGATTTGTATACAACCACAGTATGGTTCTGCTTGTCCAATGCTTCTTCCAGCTTGTCTGGGGAACGATGAGCTGTAACGATCTCCAATGACTGGTCGTCACCGGCCAGTGGAGTATTGCTTTGAGCTGCCAGGGCCTGGAATGCCATGATGCCTGGTATGGTTCTTACTTTGACACCTGGGAGGATACGAGCAACAGAGTTTCTTAGTGCGGTGAAGGTAGAGAACAAGTTGGGATCGCCTAAAGTTATGAAAGCGATGTCTCTACCGCTTTCGAGTGGCTTGCGGAGTTTTAGTGCAGCTTCGTCAAAGGCCGCAGCAGCTTCGAGCGATGAAGAGATGCCATTAGTTGCGGAAGTGGTGGGGAAGTGGAGGCGCTGTATATCCAGGTATGGGAAGTGGTGACGAACTATTGTTTCTGCATGTCCCTTCTGGCCAACACTGGCACTCGGTGCCACCACTAGATCAGCGTTCAAGATCGCCTTGTATGCGGAGATGGTCATCAAACCTGGATCGCCTGGGCCTACACCAACACCAAATAGAGTACCTATGTCGTTTCTTCCTGGCTCGGAGTCGTCCACATCAGGCTATCCTAGCCGTACCGTGTTGGCGGTGCCTGTAATGTGTAAGCAGTACGATCCTGGCAAGATGTTAGATATATGTGGAGAGGGCTGAGAGAGCCGGTTGTGTTGCTGACTGCTATGGCGGTCTTAGGATATGGGTGGTGGGCTAGTGGGGTGCGCCCATTTACTTGGCGTGCACAGATTGCTGTTGGTGTGCCTTCGCTTATTGCCATAGCAGTGGTGGTGCGTCATGAAAGAAGATCATCTCGACTCGAATCGACAACAAAGCTACTTAAGAGGCGAAGTAGAGTTGCTGGACAGGAAGGTCTTCTTGGTCGAGGGGTAGCAGTGTGGGTCGGGCTGTTGGCCGCTTTCACTGTTTGGGAGGTCGTGGGTCTGTTAGCAGGAGGTAGCTCGCGCACCCTTCCAACCTTCAGTGATCTGGTCGACAACTACCTCTTGAGATTACGGCTTGAGCGTTTTGTGCTGTTTATTCTCTGGCTTTGGCTTGGCAAAAGTCTTTTTTCACTTTTCCCGAATAGGCAGAGGAGAGATGTGGAGTGATTGGTATCGTTGGATGGACGGTTATCGTAGGGGCCATGATTGGCTGGGAGGCGAAGTGCTCTGCTAGTCGAGAAGAGAAGCCCACCTTCGAGGAGCTGCTCAAATCGTTGGCCAATAGTCGTAGGGGAAGGGTGTTCCTCCTGATCGGATGGCTCTTTGTGGGATGGCACTTCTTCGGCCGTTATACTCTCCCTGTGTTCGATCATCTCAGAGGTGCTGGACTTTTGCGGCATGCAGTAACTCATGGTGGTTGATGGCTTGTCTCAAGGTTGAACGGTACTCTTTTGCCTTCTTGGGACTGAAGGTCTTGTTTCATACAAAGGCTAATATAAAGCTATGCTAACGATACGTAAGAGATCGTCCAAGGGCACTGCATATGCCAGAGAAGACCTCGCTCTTGCCGTCATTGTCACCGGTGTGCTGATGACCGCCATCGATACCACCATAGTTGTATTGGCACTGCCCTCTATCGAGAGAGATCTTCACATCGGCCTGGCATCGGTCATATGGGTGATAATCAGTTATCTGCTCATCATTACGGTTCTTGCTACTCAGGTCGGCAAACTCGGTGACATGTTTGGCCGAGTCAAGATGTATCAGTTCGGCTTCCTCGTCTTCATTCTAGGCTCGCTTCTTTGTGCTTTGTCTTGGAACGAAGCCTCTATCGTTTCTTTCCGTTTGATACAAGGCATCGGCGGTGCCCTGATTGCCTCCAATGCCGGTGCAGTTATTGCTGACACATTCCCACCCGAGAGGAGAGGACGTGCTTATGGCTACAACGCGGTTGGCTGGAGTATGGGGGCAGTCATAGGAATCCTCCTAGGAGGGCTTCTCATCACCTACATATCATGGCGGTGGGTCTTCTGGATCAATGTCCCTATCGGTGCAGTCGCCTTCGTGGCTGCGTTGAGCGTACTGCATGATCCGGGTGAAAGGCGTCAACACAGACTAGACATAGGCGGTACGGTGACGTTGGGCTTGGGTCTTTATGGGGTGCTTTGGGCCATGACTCGGTTGGCAACCAACGGTTTGGATGCTACGCTCACCGGGTACTTGGTGGGCGGGTTAGTCCTGTTGGGTGTATTTGTCATCTTGGAGCACAGAGTGCAGGAGCCTACGGTGGGTCTGTCTCTGTTTCTTATGCCTACCCTTGCTCCATCTCTCCTAGCGGCCTTTTTCCAAAGCTTAGCGAATTTCTCGGTCCTCTTTCTCGTCATCATGTATCTTCAGGGAAGTCGTCACCTAAGTCCGATAGACGCTTCGTTGCTCTTGATACCCGGGAATTTGCTAGGAGTGGTCATAGCTCCTTACTCTGGTCGCTTGTCCGACCGACGCAACCCAGTTCTACCAGCAACAGCTGGATTGGCTATTCAGGTGATTGCCCTGCTCGTCTATGCACAGCTAGGCATGAGCTCTGGGTTGTGGCTGGTTGTCTTAGCGAGTGTAGTCAATGGCCTTGGCGGATCGGCATTCTTTCCTGCTAATAACTCCGCGGTCATGAAAGCAGCGCCCAGCAACTTGTTTGGTGTGTCCTCTGGAATGTTGAGGACCTTTTCGAATATAGGAATGGTCTTCTCCTTCTCTCTGGCTATACTCATCTCCTCTCGTTCGATACCGAGAGGCCTGGCTTTTGCTATATTCGTCGGAACCAAAGGACTGGTCGGTCCCTTGGCAGCAGCTTTTTCCAATGGTATACACGCAGCCTTCTATGCATCCTCGTCATTGTTGGTAGTGGCTGCGCTACTGTCTGCCACCCGAGTAAAGAGTGCCAAGCTGCATCTTTCTTCTCCACCGACCTCGCCGAGAGATGACTCTGCGACAGGCGACATCTCAGTCGAAGTTTCACAAGAGGCGACTGTTCCAGAACCTTGACCAGGCCTTGAGTCTCGGATCCTTGGATCCCTTACCAGGAAGATGCACTCAGGTCCCGCTGAATCAACCGTCGTGATAGATCCCTGGATATCCTACCAGGAGATATTCTTTCTTTTGCATAGTGATGCGGTATTGTGAGTATAATTACGATGTGAACGTAGGAATCGTAGGAGCCTCTGGCTATACCGGAGCAGAGTTACTTAGGATATGCGCTGGACATCCTGAATTCGATGTGCAGGTAGTACAGGCCCATACTCACGCAGGTGAGTTAGTCGGAGCGGTGTATCCGTCACTGTTGCCAGCGTATGAGGGTGTCGCTTTTACCCCGATAGTCGCTGAAGCGCTTTTCGATCTAGATCTGGTCTTTCTAGGGCTTCCCCATGGGCAATCCCAAAGTATCATGCCTCGATTAGTGGACTCACCTGTGCCATACATACTTGATCTCGCTGCAGATTTTCGTCTCTCGGATCCTAAGGTGTACCAAAAGTGGTATGAGCGGAAGCATAGTGCAGCCGACCTTCTGACCCAGTTCGTCTATGGCCTGCCAGAGCTGAACAGAGATCGACTCAAAGGGGCTAGACTAATAGCTGTACCTGGGTGTTATCCAACCGCTGCATCATTAGCCCTTGCTCCCTTCACTTTGAAAGGAGTATTGGACAAGCAGGGGATAGTCGTAGATGCAGCCAGTGGTCTGTCCGGTGCTGGCAGAGCTCTTAGCGATGCTACCCACTTTAGCGTAGCCAATGAGGATTTCAGTGTTTACGGAGTGCTCAATCACCGCCATACGCCTGAGATAGAGCAGGTCTGTAAGGCAGAGGTGCTGTTTACCCCCCATCTTGCTCCTATGACAAGAGGAATATTAGCTACTTGCTATGGCCGCCCATCTCGGCCTATCGATACCGAACAGGCACTTCAAGTGTTGCGTGAGGAGTATGAACACTGTCCCTTCATCATCGTTCAAGAAGATCTACCTGCTACTAAGCAAGTATTGGGTTCCAACTATGCAAGGATAAGTGCTCGGGTGGATGAAAGGACCGGGTGGGCAGTTTTGCTCTGCGCTATCGACAATTTGGTCAAAGGAGCTGCAGGGCAGGGTGTCCAATGTGCCAATCTGGCAGTTGGATTCGAAGAGACAACCGGACTAGAGAGTTTGAGCCTGTTTCCATGAGTATCACCTTTCCCCAAGGATTTGTAGCTTCAGCTGCTGCTGCTGGCATAAAGGGAGGGGGCAGGCTTGATCTTGCCTTGGTAGCTACCGCTGACGGTATCCCTGTCCCTACTGCAGCGGTCTTTACCACTAATCTTGCAGCTGCTGCTCCAGTGCTGGTGAGCAGGGAGCACCTAAAGAGATCTTCTGGCCACGCAGTCTCATTGATAGTGAACAGTGGTAATGCCAATGCGGGGACCGGTCGAAGCGGCAGAGAGGATGCTGAACGGATCTGCAGAGAGGTAGCAGATCTGTTGGGAAGAGAACCCTGGGAGATACTCATCTGCTCTACTGGGATCATAGGAAGGCCATTACCTATAGAACAGATTTCACGAGCACTACCCGAGTTGGTGGAGCATAGATCGATGGATAGGGAGCAAGCGCTCTCTGCTGCTTCTGCAATCATGACTACGGACACCCGTATAAAGGAGGTAGCGATATCCGTAGATGGCTTTCGCATAGGAGGCATGGCCAAGGGTGCTGCTATGTTGGCGCCCAATATGGCAACTATGTTGGCTGTACTCACCACAGATGCAGAACTGGAGCCAGAGCAGCTTCTAAAGGCATTGAAGAGTAGTGTGGAGTGCTCTTTCAATGCCATCTCCGTAGATGGTTGCACCTCTACAAACGATACTGTGGCCATATTGGCCAGCGGTAAAGCAGGTCCAGTGCCTTATGATCGGTTCGAGCAAGCATTGGCCGACGCATGCACAGATCTAGCCGAGATGATGGTTGCTGATGCTGAAGGAGGTTCGGTTGTCTTCGTTGTCGAAGTAGCAGGGGCCTTCTCTGATGCAGAAGCACGTCAGGCAGCGCGGCGGGTAACAGAGTCATTGCTGGTCAAATGCTCCATGAATGGAGCCGATCCTTATTGGGGTCGCATCATGAGCGAACTTGGTTCTGCTGGAGTGCACTTTGCATCGGATGCCCTAGAAATTGCCTATGGGGGGGTAGTGGTGTGCAGAGGAGGTGTAGAAGTGGATCATGATCGAGAGGCTGTCAGATCCCACATGTCTTCAAAGCGCATCGAGGTCTACTGCAATTTAGGCATCGGTGGAGGTAGAGCAGTTATGAAGGGAGCTGATCTAGGGTATGGCTATATAGATGAGAATCGAGGTACGTCATAGTGGAGATCCCCGATCCCTTCAGTGGAGAGGCAGGCTGGAAAGAGCGTCAAGATCTTTCCGCTGGCGTGAAGGCTGCTGTGTTGGTGGAGGCGCTCCCGTATATAAGGCGCTTCTGGGGGAAGACAGTGGTGATCAAACTTGGTGGCAGAGCTGCTGAAGATAGAGCCAGCCTACAGAGCTTCGCTGACGATCTCGTAGCTATGCGTTCAGTAGGGATGAAACCTGTATGTGTACATGGAGGCGGTCCACAGATCGGGCAGTTGATGGAGCGTCTTGGCAAAGTTCCAGAGTTTCGTGAAGGGTTGAGGGTAACCGATGCGGAAACCCTCGACATAGCGAGGATGGTGCTGGTAGGAAAGGTCAATCGGGATATCGTAGGTGCTGTCAATGTACATGGCCCTTTGGCCGTTGGACTTTCAGGCGAGGATGCCGGATTGCTGCTCGCTAGTGCTGTCGATCCCGATTTGGGATTTGTGGGCAGTGTCGAGAGGGTTGATCCAACTATTGTCGAGAGGCTGCTTGCAGAGGGGTTGATCCCCATCATAGCGACTATCGGATCGGACAGTTCTGGACAGCCCTACAACATCAACGCCGATGTTGCAGCAGGTGCTCTAGCGGAAGCATTAGGTGCGGAAAAGCTGGTGTTTCTCACCGATGTCGAAGGGTTGATGCGGGATCTCGCCGATCCTACTTCGTTGGTGAGAGAGGTGACCGCGTCAGAGCTCGCCTCTATGGTGGATGGCGCTGTAGTTGCTGGGGGGATGATCCCCAAGGCAAAGACTTGCATAAAGGCTGTGCAGAATGGGGTTGGACGAGCGCACATAGCTGATGGGAGCGTAGCGCATGCAATACTGTTGGAAATTTTCACTGACGAGGGAGTAGGAACCATGGTCATCCCGGATGACGGGAGGTCAGGCACCGGTCCTGTAAATCCTGCCAACAGGGCGGCTTTGCCTGAGCATATGAAAGGTGCTGCAAAGGATGCGATCTCAGTTGAGGTGGACCAATGAGCGAGGTTAATGACAAGGTTGTTGACCAGCTGGATCATTTTTTGATGACAACCTACCGGCCTGCTAAGGTCCGCTTCGTCAAGGGAGAGGGTACGTACCTCTTCGATGATACAGGCAAGAGATACTTGGACTTTCTCTCCGGTATAGCAGTGTGTTCTCTCGGTCATGCTCATCCTGCGGTAGCGGAGGCGCTATGTAGCCAGGCTAGGACCCTTTTGCATGTTTCCAATCTCTATAAGAACGAATTGGCTCCTAGATTGGCATATGAGCTGGATCTATTAATTGGCGGGGGTATGGTTGGAGCAGGGGGGAAGGTGTTCTTCTCCAACTCTGGAGCTGAGGCCAACGAAGCTGCAATAAAACTTGCTCGGGCTTGGGGGGGATCGTCTAGATACGTGGTCATAAGCACTACAGGTTCTTTTCATGGGAGGACCTTGGCAACCCTCCATGCTACCGGGCAAGTAGAGAAGCACCAGCCGTTCCAACCTTTGCCTGAGGGGTTCAGGCATGTAGCCTATGACGACCTAGATGCCTTGGAGTCTCGCTTGCATGACCCAGACGTAGCTGCTGTCCTTGTGGAGGCCATACAAGGAGAATCTGGGGTTATTCAACCCTCAGCAGGGTATCTCAGAGGAGTTCGCAAGTTGTGTGACAAGTACGACACTTTGCTCATCGTGGACGAGATACAGACCGGCTTGGGTCGTACAGGTAGCTGGTTTGCCTTTCAACACGAAGGAATTCTTCCGGATATTGTGACAGTGGCCAAAGCACTGGGCAATGGTGTGCCTATTGGAGCTTGTTGGGCCAAGGCGGAGGTGGCAGAGGCGTTTCGGCCAGGCTATCACGGTAGTACTTTCGGGGGGCAACCTCTAGCAGCATCAGCAGCTCTAGCTACTCTGAGGGTCATGCGAGAGGAGGCTGTCACAGAGAGGGCCGTACTCCGAGGTAAACAGCTCGCGGAGCGGTTGACAGACCTTCCAGGAGTAAAGAGGGTACGGGGCAAAGGACTTCTGCTTGCCGTTATCCTAGAGGATGGTATCAGCTCAGCTGTTGTTGCCGATGCCGCTTTGGAGGAAGGACTTGTGGTCAATGCTGTCACCAGTAACGCCATCAGACTGGCTCCCCCGTTATTGGTTAGCGAAAGCGAAGTAGATCAAGCCTGTCAGGTGTTGGCCAAGGTATTGTCGTCGGCGTCCTCTTGGCCCAACAGCCCCTTTACGGGAGAGAACTGACAGTTGTGCCCGCGGATGTGCTCCAGGAGTTGGCGGGGGATAACCAACAGCCCCTTTACGGGAGAGAACTGACAGTTGTGGGCAAATAGATCCATTCCTGACCAAGAAGTAGATCCATCTGTTTAGAAATGAGTAATCGATAGTCATGACAAACGGTGTTATCAAGATCGGCGAGAGCAAGGCGGCCTTTGGCCGACACTTTCTTGATGTGGAGGATTTGAGTGTTGAAGAGCTAGAAGAGGTTCTCGCCCTCTCTGCTAGTTCGAGATTGCCACGAGTGCTAGAGGGGCATGGAGTGGCAGTTCTCATGTTCAAGCCATCCAATCGTACACGTAACTCGACGGAGATGGCTGTAGTTTCTCTGGGCGGCCACCCTCTATCCATGAGTGGCGATGAAGTGGGCGTGGATACTCGCGAGTCGGCAGAGGATATCGCGCGTACCCTGGCTTGCTATCACTCCGTAATTGCAGCCAGAGTAGGTGACCACGGTATTCTCCAGCGTATGGCCGCTGCTCTGGACCGAGCGAGTACTAGTGCTAGCGTAGTGAATCTCTTGTCCGACCACTCCCATCCCTGTCAAGCTCTTGCAGATGTATTGACCCTTAGGGAGTCTCTGGTGGATTGGAGGGACGGGCCATTTCCTATGGGGGAGATGGCA
>Ga0080006_1151047_pt1 | contig 11361 bp, 8 predicted proteins | sample RS3BMetagenome_FD_69209 | JGI IMG/M metagenome (GOLD analysis project Ga0080006, IMG submission 69209) | Ferric oxide microbial mat and aquatic microbial communities from Rainbow Spring, Yellowstone National Park, USA - RS3B (SPADES... ...
CACGACAGCGCTCCGCCTGCGGGCCGGGCCCCCGCCCCCGGTCGGCCCGACGCCGCTGCTCGACGCACTGCGCCGCACCTGACGGCCCCGCAGGGCCGGCACCGCCGCGCCCTAGCGTGCGGGGAGCCGCGACCGAGGAGCGAACCACCATGGGCAAGACCGTCATGATCACCGGGGCAGGGTCCGGGCGCAGGACGGTATCGCCTTGACCCTGGTCGCTGATGTACCCCGGCGGACGGTAGCGAAGGTCGGCGAACCTGCCCACGCACAGTGCGCACGAGGTCGCCGCCGGTGTTCCTGCTTGACACCCGTCCACCCGTAGCCAAAGCTTCACGCGACGCCCCGGACGGGGTACTTCGACCACCTGACGTGGTCGTCAAAGGGGCCGGAGCGGTCATCTGGAAGTCGGGGGAGAAGATGGCGGTGCAGGGGCAGAGGGCGGGTTCCGCCGGGAGGTTCCACAGGATTGTCGGTGGATTGCTTCTGGCAGGCTCGACGGTGTGCGGCGTGGCACTGTTGCCCACGCCCGTTTCGGCGGCCCCGACCTCGGTGATGTTCGCAACCCATGCGGCCGCCAACAACTCCTGGACGGAGATCGCCCAGAGCTACAACGCGGGCATCTCGCCTACGACCGTCAGTCAGGGTTCGCCCTACAGGCTGACGGTTGCCGGGGCGAACCAGATCATCCCGAGTACCAATGGTGGCGTGTCGGTGAACTTCGTCGACAACATCGAGTCCATCTACCCGGTTCCGCCCGGCGTCACCTTCGTTCCCGGCAGCATCGTGGCCGGCAACTGGACGTTCACCCCGGTGTCCGGACCGACGGCGAGCGGCCCGTTGACCGTCACATTCTGCGCGACGGCCGGCCAGGCGGGGTGCACTGCCACCGTGCCGAACGGAACGACCTTCCTCGGGCCGGGCGGACCACTTCCCTACATCGAAGCCGGGACAGGCACCGCCCAGTTCACCGCCGGGGGGTCACTCACCACCCCCGCCTGGTCGGCTTCGTTCACGACCGGGACGGCGGGCACCGTCAATCAGACGGTAAGCGAATTCCAATCATCGGCCAATCTCGACCCGGGCTCCGGCACGAACCTCACGGTCCCGGTAACCGCCTACCCGGCGGTGCCGGTCTCCGTCGAGCCTCCCGGCTCGGGATCCGGGCCGACGTTCCAATCGGCGACGATCGCCTCAGCCACTGTCACGCCCGGTTCGGGAGGTCCCACTCCGTCGGCGGGTGGCTCACCCCGGATCTTCCTCTCCTCCAATTCCAACCTCATCAACCAACAGACCATCTTCATCACGGGCACCGGTTTCGCCCCGAACCAATTCGGCACCGTCGTGGAGTGCAACCTCGCCGCCAACCAACCCGTGTCGGCCGGCGGTCCTCCGTCACAACCGGTGGGTTGCACCTCCGCCAGTGCGGGGCAGTTCACGGCTGACGCCACCGGGTCGTTTTCCACCCTCTTCTTCCGTGTCCATGCCGGGAACATCGGGGACTGGGAGACCGGCCTCGACAGCCAGGGAAACTTCGCCGCCACCAGCGCCGGCGCCTACCCGTGTCCCCCGACGCCGACGCAAGTGGCGGCCGGAGTCGGCTGTGGCATCATGGCCGACGATTCGTCCGGCAGCCACGTGACGGTCCCGATCACGGTGATCGGTCCCGGCCCGGCCACGCTCGGAGGCATCTACCCTCCACTGACGACCACGCAGTCGGTGACGCTCCCCTCCACCGCGCCGTCGGCGACAACCGCCGCCACGACCTCCCAGTCGGTCACCCAGCGGGCGGTGGTGGCCACCACGTCCGGAGCTGGCACGCTCCCCTTCACCGGCGTGGGCAGCGGACTGTGGCTGATCGGATTTGCCGGAATGGCGGCACTGTTCGTCGGCTACCTGACCCTCACCGTCTACCGTCGACCGCGCCGCCTGGCCGCTGACGCGTGGGGCAGTCTGGCCCGGGCCTTCGGCGCCGATCCGGGCGGACGCTGAGCACGTCTCCCCGGCAGCGGGGGTCCGACTCGCTTGGGTCGAGTCGCGGCAGCCGGATCGCCCGTGCCTTCGGTCTCGGCCTGGTCGTTCTCGGCCTCCTGGCCGTGGCCTTCGTGCCGTTCCAGCTGTGGGGCACAGCGCTCTACCAGCACCGGGCGCAGTCCGACCTTCGGAACCAGCTCCTTGGCGAGCTGCGCGCTCCGCTCACCGCAAGTCCCCCCGGCGTAACCGGCGCCGGATCCGTCCCACCCGGAGTGGCAGCACGGCTGGGAACGCCCACGGCTGCACCTGCCGTCGGAAACCCGGTCGCACAGTTGACGATCCCCGCCATCGGTGTGTCCCAGGTGGTCGTAGAGGGGGTGGGCACCGCACAGCTCCGTGAAGGACCGGGTCACTATCCCGGCACCCCGTTGCCCGGCCAACCTGGGAACTCCTCCATCGCCGGTCACCGCACGACCTACGGCGCCCCCTTCAGCCACCTCGACGCGCTCCGGCCGGGCGACTTCGTCTACTTCCGCACCCTCCAGGGGCTGTTCCGCTACTCGGTCCTGCGGTCCCTCGTCGTGTCGCCCAGTGACGTCGCCGTGCTCGACCAGGCACCGTCGATGTCCACGGTCACCCTGACCACCTGCAACCCCCGCTACAGCGCCGCCCAACGCCTGGTCGTGGTGGCGGCGTTCTCCGGTGATTCGGTGGACGGGACGCCGGTACGGCTTCCGCCGCCACCGACCACCGGAGCCGCCGATCTCGGGTCCGCGTCCCTCGGTGGCCTGGGCGGGGCGGGAGGCGACCTGCTGCTCATCGTCGACTGGTTCTTCGCCGCATTGGCGGCCGTCGTCGCCACCCGCATGGTGTGGGCGCGGACCCCACGGAGTCGGCGCTGGTTGGTCACCATCGCGGGAACCGTGGTGACGCTGGCTGCGCTCTTCCTCTGCTTCAGTGCCGTGAGCCAGGCTCTGCCAGCCAGCTTCTGATCCACAGGCGGCTATCGGGCCGTTACGGTGCGGTCCTCCGGCCGGATGGCGCCGTCAGGTGGCTACCGGTGTCCCGTCAGCTTCGGCGGGAACTTCGGACGGGTTCATGTCCGCCGGTGCAGGCGGTCCTGGGGGCGCCGTGCCATCGGGCGCTCCCGCGTCGCCCTTGTCGACCCGCCTGCGGAGGACGCGGGTGATCCACACCAGAAGGACGACGAGGATGATCACCAGGATTACCAGCAGCGCCCATGGGTAGCTACTGGTACCCACTGACGCAGAGATCGTCCCCACCCCGGAATCCACCTGCGCCTGGACGGTGTAGTGACCGTAGGTGAAGGCGGGGATGGTCACCGGGATCTTCAGCAGCCGGACCGCTCCGACGGCCAGTGGCGCCATCTGGCGGCTCATCACGTACCCTGTCGGGTTGACGCCGTGCCCGACAGTGACCGAGAGGGCCGGCGAAGCGAGAGCGATGCCGGACGTGTTGGCCACCCGCAGCAGCAATGTCGTGTTCTTGGGTCCACCGAACGCCGAGCTGACCGACGTCGGGGCATCGAGGCGCGCCGACAGGGCGACCGGCGGTGCCGGCGGCCCCTTCGGGACAACCGGCACGACGGGAGCACCCACGATGGTCACAGGTGTCTTGACCCCGACGAACGATCCCGGCGTGGTGACGAGGAACACGCACGGGCACGGGGTCGGAGGAAGTTGCACGTTGAGTCCGCCGTAGAAGACCCCTCCGGCCCGGATCGCCGCTGTGTACTGGTTGCTCTGATTGCAGTCCGCACTGAAGTCCTGGGCGTCCTGCCCGCAGATCACGATCTGCACGGTCGAGCCCTGGGGCGACCATCCCGTGCCATTGACGAACACCCGCTCGCCGACCGAGGCGACCGGGGTGCTGGTCTGGACCTGGGGAACGCCGTCCGCACCGGCGACGACCCCGGCCGACACCACGCCTCCGAGTGCGGCCATCGTGACGACCACGGCTAGCGCTGGCCGGGCCACCGCCCGGGCGGCGACCCGGATTGGCCTCATACCCCGGCACCCTCCATGGTCTCGCTCTCAGGAGCCCCCGGTGGCTGCTGCGGTTTGCCGTCCTCCGATCCCGCGCCGGCGTCCGTCGCCCCACCGGCGTCCGCCCGACGGCGTCGGATCCTGCGGCGAGCGATCAGGGCGCCGATGACGATCAGCACGATCAGCACCGGGATCCACGGGAAGTACAAGAACTTCGTGGACGTCGTGTCCGTGACCGCCAGTCCGTCGGTCTGGTCGACGGCCTTCACCGTGACGCTGGCCGTGAGCGGGTCGAAAGGCGGCAGCCCGTTCCACGCTTCCGTGAGTCGCAGTCTGGCTCCGGGCAGCATCTGGATCGGGAGCGGGTTGGCCCTGCTCTGCGTCACGTGGGCCTGGCGTGTCGTGTACGTGTGGACCGTCCCGCTGAGCAGGCCGGAGATCGACACGGTGGCCGACTGCGGATTGAGGATGTCGTTGCCCGTGTTGACCATGTCGAACGTGACTGCCACCTTCGCTCCACCGCTCAGGTACGGGAAGGCGGGACTGGAGTGGGTGACCACGAGGTTCTGAATGGCGACGCTCGGGTGGAGCGGGCCCACGACATGGAGGAAGAGCGGGACGGCGAACCGCAGCACCAAGTTGACACCCACCTTGGGCGTGGAGGCCGTCGGAGGGTGTAGTTCCTCGACGACGATCGCCCCGGCATGGTCGCCCGGCGGGGCGTCGACCGGTGGCGCGACCTGGAAGGTGACCACTGCCGCCTGGCCGGCCGGCACGGTCAGCGAGGTATTGCCGACCGTGATCCACTTGCCTGCTCCGACATTGTGGACCTTGTCGCGAGCCTGATACGAGAACGAGCCCGTTCCGGGGACATTGGTTGCGTCCTCCGGATAGACGAGGAACGACTCGGGCGCCGAGCTCTTGTTGAGGACGACCACCTGATCGAGGATCCGGTGACCCGGTTCGAGCTGGAAGTTGAAGTACGACCGTTGTTGCGAACCTGAAACGGTGTACGGCTGCGCCGAGAACTGGAAGTCGGTGTTTGCGCCACCCGACGTCACCGGTGCGGCGCCGGCGGGCCGCGGACCTTGGGCAGCTGCAATGAGCAGTGTGGCGAGTAGCGCCGCGACCACCGTCGCCACGGACCGCACCCCCCGAACCGTCGGTCGGCCGCTCGGCGTCCCACGCATATGCATCCGTCTCCCCCTCATTTGTAAGACCCTCGTTCCCTTGTCGGACCCTCGTCCGACAGGCTCGCTATGCTAGTCAGGACAGTGTCAGCGTGAGCGTCGCCTGGAAGCCGGGCGCGACCGGAACGCCGGTCGAGGCCGGCACCGCCAAGCTCAGTCCGGCCCCGCAGGTGAACAACCCCTGGGAGGCAGTGGCCGGTGCCTGACACAGGACCTGGGGAGAGGAACCCAATCCGGACAGTGGCGCCAGGGCGGTTCCCGCAGGGACCCCTACCGGGCTGGCCACTGCGGAACCCGGGGTGACCTGGGCCGGATAGCCGGCCACCGGTGCGACCACGCTTGCCGTGGGCACCCATCCGAGGTTTCCCCCCGGGATGCAGTGGTTGGTGAACGTGGCCGGCGTGTCACAGGCCCCCGGCGTGCTGACGGCGGGATCGAGGAAGTCGCTCACCTGGCCGCTCAATGTCCACCCCGAGTCGACACCGCCGCTGTTGACCACCGTCACCGGCGTCAGTTGCCCGCATGCCACCTGGGGTTGCGCGGTGAGTGTGGCGATGCCGCCACACGGGCTGCCGCTTACGGGTGTGCCGAGCACATCCGTCGGTACCGCTGCAGGCTGCTGGAGGATGAGACCCGGGGGGAGGTTGCTGGCGCTGGTCACCACCAGGGGCAGCGTCATGGTCAACGAGACCGTGGCCGGCTTCGACACCCCTCCCACCGTGTCGGCCACCGTGAAGGTGAACGAGTCGGTCAGGCTCGAGGTGTTGGTATTGGTATAGGTGATCGAGCCATCAGGATTGGCCGTCGCCGTCCCGAACTGCGGTGCGGTGACGACGGTGACCGTGGCGGGGCTGATCGGAAGTATGCCTGCCGTCGCGGTCGCCAGGACGTGCAGCGTCGTCGGCGTACCGGCCGGCACGGTGAACTGCTGGGACGTGACGACCGGTGGACTCTGGTCGACGGCGGTGAACGACAGTCCGGCCGGCGGGGCGACCGCCACCGACGTGAGACCGGTGGCGGTCAGGGCGGGGAATCCGGCGAGGGTCACAGCCCCGGGGTTGGTGACCGTAGCGGTGTACGTGAGGTCGAGGTAGATCCCGTCGGTTCCGACCGTCGGGCCTGACGACTCGTCCCAGACGGTGGTGAGGGCGCTCGTCGGCTGGGCCAACGTCACGGCGGAACCGCCGTAGGGGGCGCCATTGACCTGCTGGAGGCCGGGCGCGCTGCTGTGGCTGGCACACGACGAGTTGGTGCATGCTCCGGCACCCGATGCCGACCCCTGTCCGGCGGTCGCCGAGAGCAGCCCGGTGGCGGATGTGGATACCTGACCTTCGATCTGGGTGCCGGAGGGAGCGGGGAGCGTCCAGGTGAGGACCGGTCCGGCCGCAGGTGTGGCCGAGTAGCCACCCGGCTCGTAGACCTGCCATTGGACGGTGAGCGTGTCGCCGATCGCGAGAGTCCCTCCGTTGGCGACAGGAGAGGTGACCTGGTAGGTCGCCTCCGGTGCTGCGGCGGTCGGACAGCCGGCTCCTCCGAAACTGCACGACGTCCCCGTGACGAGCGGCACGGAGCCTGCATCGGTGGGGCCGAGGATGGTCGGCGAGGCGGCGTGGGCAAGGGACGATCCGACCGTGCCAACCACAAGCGCGGGAACGGCGAGTACGAGCGCGACCGCCAGTCCGGCAGACCTCCCTACACGTGACCAGCCCCTGCGCATCAACTCGAATCCTCCCGACAAAGCGTACATCCGGCGAATCCCGACTCCCGGTCGCCGGTCCGGGCCTGCAAATGGGAAGACGCACAGGGGGAGCGGGACGAACCCGCTCCCCCTGTGGCTTCCGACCGTGACGGTTACCCGCCACGGGTGAACCTGGGCCCTCCTAGGAGAGCGTCAGGGTGACGGTGGCCACGTAGCCCGGGAGCACCGTCGGGTTCGGGGCCGTCAGTCCGGTAGCCGTGGGACCCGGCTCGGCAATCGAGGCGGGAATGTCCAACGTCAGACCTGCGGCACAGACGAACGTGCCACCGGCCTGACCCGAAGCCGTGCTGCACAGCGTCAGCGGTGCGTCATGCAGACCGGCGAGGGGAGCAAGCTCCACCACCGGGTTGGCCTGCACGGCGGAACCCTGGAAGATCGGGTTCGTGCTGGCTGCCGGGCTGGTCGACGGCGTGGGTGGTGCCGTCGGGTTGTAGAGCACGACATTGGGAATGCCGGCCGCAACCTGGGCGGTGTCACCCGGGACGACGGTGTGGGCAACGGCAGCCACCGGGATCCACTTGAGGTTGCCCCCAGGGATGCAGTGGTTGTTGAATGTCGCCACAGTGTCACATGTCGTAGCAGCGCGACCAGGATCCGTGAAGTCAGTGGTCTGGGCGGTGAGCTGCCATCCGGTGTCCAAACCGGTCGAGTTGGTGACCGTCAGCGGGCTCAGTGCGCCACAGGCGAGCTGCGCGTTGCCGTTCAGCGTGATGCCCGGGATCTTGACCTGGTTGCAGATCTGGCTGCCCAGGAGGTCGATCGGGAGACCGCTGGCCTGAGATAGGACGATCTGGCCCGGAAGGACCGGAAGCATGACCTCCTGATGCAGCGAACACGTTCCCAGCGGGGGAAGTGCCGTGCCAGGGGTGCCGGATCCGGCACTGCACTGGTTGTACGAGATCGCAACGGTCGAGGTGGCCGCAGCGGACACCAGACCAGAAGTCGTACCGGCCGCCGTGACTGCGAACGAGTCCGTAGCGGCAGTGCCACCAGCGGTGTTGCAGTAGGTGACCGTGCCGTTGGCGTTCGCCGTGGCCGTACCAGCAGTGGCCGCAGTCGTCACGGTGACGGACGCCGGGTTGGGGGTGTCACTGGTTTCGGTGGCACCGGCCAACACATTGATCGTCACACACTGACCTGCCGACACTGAAGCCGACTGAGGCTGCAGGACGGGAGCCGTGGGCGGCGCGGTCACGCCGAGGGTGGCAACCGACTGTCCACCCTGCGCGCTGTCGTTGATGGGAGCCGGACTGTTGGTCGCGGTTGAAGGGATCGGAGGCGAAATAGCAGTCGCCGTCGGATATGCCTTCACCGGGACCGGAGTCGTACCCGTGAAGCCACTGGGACACGTCGTGGTGCCGTCAGCGTTCGCCGTGCACGTACCGGTCAGGTCGACGATGGCTGCCGTCTGGAACTCACTCACCGTCTGGACAATGGGGTTCGGCCCGTTGTCCGTGAAGTGGATGACCGTCGCAGATTGGGTGAGTGTGCCACCAGCGGGGAACACCGCAGATCCGGTTCCGATCGACAGGTAGGGCGAGCCCGTCTTGCCGAGGAACGCCCCTTGAGTCCCGACCGTGCCGGTGTTCGATGCGGAGCATCCCGAACCGAGAGCGCCACCGTAGGTGGTGCAAACGGAGGCCGACTTCGCTGCCGTGGTTGGGCTGCCACCGACGGGCGTGAAGGTGTAGGTACCCGGTGTGATCGTCCCGACGGTCACACCGGCGGGGATCGGGTACATGATGGCGTTGTTACCCGCCTGTACCACGGTCGTGCCGCCGTTGTTGTTGGGGATGACCTGAGTGCCACCGGCGATGGTCATTGTGTACGTCGCACCCTGCTGCACATTGCCACCAGACACCGGCGCGTCAGCCACCAAGCTGACGTCCTGCGACTGGTCCAGCGTGCTCCAGGTGTGGTTGGCAGCGACATAGGAGGCGAAGTGGACCGTGGTCACTGCTGCCCCGGCCTGCGCTCCTGAGAGTGCCACGAGTCCGGCGGTGCCGACTACCAGCGCACCTCCGACGGCCGCCAATCGGCGTGCCAGCTTCTTTCTTGGTTGCATGAAATTCTTCTCCTGAGTTTAAGGAATCAGATCGGCTCACACCCGCGGCGCAAGTCGGCAATGCTCAAAACGAGTTCCGTCACGCTGCGCGGAATCGGCCTTCCGACTCCGGACATCGCTGCGCAGGAACACCGCTAGCAGCTAGTCACGATCGAATCGCATTCCCCCCTCCCCCCTGTGGCCGAGCCAAGTTCCCGGCTCAATCACCGCTCTGCGCGTCGTGACCGGCCTCGGGCCGATCACGCAGCCTGCTCCTTATCCCCCAATTCCCCCAAGAATTCGAAAGGGGAGGTGCTGACTGCCGAGTGGCAAGGTAACCCCGGGCGGCGCCATCGTCAATCGTTCACGCGGGTATATCGCGGTTGGTAGTCGCCCTGCTGCGGGCCGTGGTAATCGCCGTTACTTCCCGGACGTCTCCCGTCCAACACCGTCGTTGTCAATCCTCCGTCGTTGCACCCTCGAGCGCGACCGGCAGACCGGCGGATCTCGTCGAACCCAAGAGAAGGTAATGGACGGGGCTCCAGTTGGGACAGGTGGCCGACACTCTCCAGTTGAGCGAAATCGTTGGGGGCACGGCGCTCGTCTCCTGTCGTTGGCATCCAGTAGCCAGGCCATCCCTGAGCCGAGGCCCAGCGGGGCCGCACGCGGACTGCCTACGCCTCGGATCGCCCGTTCGAGCCCAGGCGGCCGTGCCCGCGCGTTCGAGCCCAGACTGTGGGCCGGCTTCCGGACGCTCCACCGGAAGAGACGGTCCACCGGAAGAAGGGTCTGTCGAGACACAGCGGGTGCCGGTCGGGCGGCGCCCAGTTGGAGACGAGCTCATGGGGCCCGCGCGTCGCCGGGACACACGACGACCGGAGTACCGAGGGCCCTGGGCCCAGGGCCCAGGGCAAGGCCCCTCCCGGGCCCGCAGAGCCAGCGCGCCCTTCGTGCAAAAGCCACACGGACCGTCGACGCGATCCTGACTAGAAATGGCCCACCGGGCCCCAACGGCTATCCAATAAGAGTCAGTTCGACGGCAGATGGCCGACATGACCACGATCGGCTCATTCCGGTGGACCATCTCGGCTGAACCCCCGGAGACGGCGCCCCCGTGGACGGTGCCCCTTTCGGAGGTCACCTGTCAGTCGCCGCTCCTAGCCCGGTGCCACTCGCCAGGTGGCCCATCGCGCGCGTGGGGTTGGGTCTGGTGGCATCGAGGCGACTGGGTGCGCCCCTGTCGCCTGTCTAGCCGGCATTCACGCAGAATCTCAGGAGCTTTGCGCTCCTCGCCTCTGGTTTACGGACCCCCTGTTTCCGCCGCCCACAACCGGCACGGTGGTGATCGAGAACGTCACGGAATGGTCGACCCCCGGATCTGCTCCCCGCACGATTACTGCGGCGCTCACCGAGAATGTCCCTCCGCCGCCGCCACGAGGTGCCCGCATCAGCACCGCATCGGCGCCCACCGTTGCCGACTGCCGATCGGAATGTCGGACCTCGGACTGCCGGCCGGCCACGGCAATCGGCTGGCCCGGGCCGACAAGCACGTTTCCGGCATCCGCACCCACCAGCTGGGCATACACGTGCCAGCCGGCCAACGACCCCCGCGGGTCGATGAGGACGACAGGCCCGAGTTCACCGACAAACGTGCCCGGATCGCCCCTGACTGCGTGGAGTTCCACTGTCACGTGGTCGGGTGTCACCTGCAGCGGACCACCAGGCAAGATCGGGACAACAAGCTCCTGCTGGGCCGTTCCTCCCATCCCGGAAGACTGACGACCGCCGGCCGTAGGCGAGGCCGGAGTCGTCGGAGCCGGTACTGACTGGTCGATCGATTGCAGTGTGGCGGTGACCGGTGCTGGGTTTCCTGCCGCCATTCCTGCACCAGCAGTCGCCACGATGTAGCTGAGTCCCGAGGCGATCAGCACGTTGCAGATCACTCGCCGAAGCCGGAGAGATCGAACAGTGCGCTCAGCCGCTCGGTGCGCCATGCCGAACGTATCGACATGTAGCGGTCCGTTGTTGAGGGGTATCTCTCGCTACCGCTCTATCAGGACGGACCCTCGACTCCGCCAGCGCCCTCCAGGTTCAACGAAGGACCACCCGGTTACGCCATCTGCGTCCCTCCAGGAACGGCGGCCGTTGCCTTCCGGTAGTGGTGCCCGACCAGTTCCATGGAAATCGGGTCCGCCGGGGAGTAGGCCCGACAGCGTGGGTCCGGAGATGACCCTCCGGCACGGCCTTTCGCACCTGTTGGAAACGCCTCCGTAACTATTCAGGTCCCCTGATTCCCGCGTCCACCACCGGCGCGACCCACGCGCGTACCGTGGGGAATTCCGACCCGCGATCCTTCCTCCGACGCTCCGACGTATGAGCAGCTGGCCTCGC